>Ga0208428_1000057_pt1 | contig 49499 bp, 64 predicted proteins | sample DEB08_DNA_11_FD_184535 | JGI IMG/M metagenome (GOLD analysis project Ga0208428, IMG submission 184535) | Aqueous microbial communities from the Delaware River and Bay under freshwater to marine salinity gradient to study organic matter... | ecosystem: Environmental > Aquatic > Marine > Coastal ... | reverse complement strand
GTCGATCGCGAAAACGCTCTTGACTTCGTTGAAAAATTTAAGAAGTTGGAGATTGAACTTCTTAAAAAGAAAGCTGAACTCTTTGGGTACGAACCCCTGATTAGGGTTCACATCATGAGTGAAGGTGGAGACATTTTTGCTGGTATGAACATGATGAATGTTCTTGAAACTTCACGTGTCAAGATTCATACCATCGCCCAGGGTTCCTGTTGTAGTGCAGCTACATTCATGCTTCTTGGGGGTTCTGAGAGACGAATGGGAAGGAACGCGTATGTTCTCATTCACCAAATTTCTACCGAGATGTGGGGTAATTTTCAAGAACTTAAACATGAACTGAAATCGACGGATAAGTTTATGAGAATGTTGAAGAAGATGTATCTCGAAAAGACTCAGATTCCAGATAAGATGCTCAAAAAGTTGATGAGGAAGGATATTTACCTTTCCCCAAAAGATTGTCTCAAGTATGGAATCGTTCACGCGCTTGAGTAATCCCAACTGAGCGTTTATACAACGCTAATATACTTATAATTATAAGAATAACACAAAAAGTGTTCAAGTTCATTTGCACTGTTGTACTTTCTGGAGGCCTAAGTCGTTCCATTCTGCCATAGTTTATAATGGGTAATTCTCACATCTATTTAAAGTTGAGAATTTAATTATCCGCATATTGCACAATGGAACGCCTTATCAGACAAGATAAACATGGTAACGACCGCTACATTGACATCAAAGTCGAAGATTTGGGAGATGGAACTGCAGACATCGTGAAGATCTCTGGTGTTGTGGGGAATGAAAAGTTTTCTGAGTCACGAACCAATGTCAAGACTGGTTATGAAAAGGCTCTTGCTCGGGCACAAACCATGTGGAACAATGAACACATTAAGTGCAACCAAGTGTTGCCTATGCTCGCCAACAAGTGGGAAGATCGCAAGAAATACATCTCCGAGCCGTTCTACGTTCAACCCAAACTTGACGGTGTCCGCCTACTTGTCTCCAAGGATGGGGGTATCTCTAGGACTGGTAAGATTGTACCAGGCACCGAGATTCTCGGTGAGGGACTCAAAGAGGGTCAATATGTCGATGGTGAAGCCTTTGACCCCAACCTCAACTTTGAGGAACTCACGAGCACTTTCAAGACTGACCCCTTGAAGCTCAAGTTCTACGTCTTTGACTTCTTTGATCTCAAGAATTTAGGTATGACATTTGATGAACGGTGGGACCGAGTTAACGCTCTTTCCAATCCTCATTATGAATATGTTGAAACGTTTAGTGTCAAAAAGCATGCAGACATGATAGCCCATCATAAAATGTTTATGCAACAAGGATTCGAGGGTACGATGATTCGTGATCCGAACAGTGTTTATGAAGTGGGTCAGCGAAGCAACTACCTTCTCAAGTTCAAGGATTTCCAAACAGAGGAGTATCCCATCGTGGATGTTAAGGAGGGTACGGGGCGCGAAAAAGGTACCGCAATCTGGGTGTGTAGAGTGGGAGAACAGCACTTTTCTGTGAGACCTGAAGGCACCCTCGAAGTGCGCAGGAAATTCCTCGAAGAGAAGGACAAATACGTCGGGAAGCAATTGACGGTTCGTTTTCAGAATCTTACCGCCCTAGGTATACCCCGTTTCCCCGTTGGTGTAGCAGTTAGAGATTATGAGTGATTTGTAATAAATGAACCGCATTGCGATTGATATCGATGAAGTTCTTGTCCCGTTTCTCAGTCCAATGGCGAAATATCACAAGAAATCAATTTCCAAAACCAGGTACAGCTATGTCTATCGGGATATTTTTGACATCACAGAAGAAGAATCTCAAAAGATGGTTCAAGAATTTTATAGGTCCAAAGATTTCATCCAATTGACCCCCATAAGAGGGGCACAGAGAGCTATGTATAAACTCCGTAGAGGTGCAGATAAGTTGTACATCGTCACTGGTCGCCAAGACACAGTGAGGGAGGAGACTGAAGACTGGATTGATACATTCTTCCCGAATATTTTTGATGATGTCATACTCACGAATAGTTACACACCCCACGAAGTGAAAAAGTCTGATATCTGCCGTGCACTCAACATCGGTCTCATCATTGATGACAATAAGGGTATCTGTGATCAGTGTATCGAAGCGGGTACGGACGCCTTTAATTTTATAGGTGAGGAGGTGTACCCATGGTGTGAAGAGAGTGAAATCAGTATAAAAGGATGGGACAAACTACAATTATAATGTCTCTCGGTCTCATCGGTCTCGGCTCCATTGGTGGCAACCTCGCCCTAAACATCCAGAAATCCCACGAACTTAATGTGTGCAATCGTTCACCCGAAAAAGTGAAGGCGGTTGTCAAGAAGTCTTCCCATGTGAAGGGTTACGAAAATGTTGAGGAGATGGTCTCTGATATGAAGGAGCCTCGCACAATTATCACGGCTCTCCCACACGGGGAGACGACGGATGCTATGGTAAAACAACTGAGCTCGGTGTTGTCTAAGGGTGACACTATCGTGGATTGTTCGAATGAATTTTATCGAACCTCGAGAAATCGGGGTGCTTTCTGTCAATCCAAGGGGATTGGGTACCTTGGCACAGGTTTGTCTGGTGGTGCTGAAGGTGCTCGTCTAGGTCCTGCACTCATGATTGGTGGACCTTCGAAGACATTTGAGGAACACGAAGATCTCTTCAAGTCTTTCGCTAAGAGTTACGCATACATGGGTGAGGACTATGGTGTTGGTCACTTCACCAAGATGGTACACAACGGTGTAGAGTATGGGATGCTCCAAGGTATCGCCGATGTATATGCCTACTGCAACCAAGATGGCTACTATATGGGTCAGGTTCTCAAGAGGATTGAAAACACAGACATTTATGGCTACCTCACGAAATCTGCTATGGATGTACTTCATGAATACGATTTTAACAAGATTGCTGATATCGGACACATGAATAACACAGGTCTATGGTGTTCGGAGATTGGTCTCGAGTATGGTATTCCCACACCTACGATTAATTCTGCCGTGAATACCCGTTTCACGAGTCGACACGTCAAGGCGATAAACACAGCGAATCATAAAAATTGTGCGATCGACTTTGGAGTTGCAGTGGATGCCTTGCGTTTTGTTTTCGCGACATCCCTACTCGAGGGATATGACCTAATGGATACTAGACATGTGTGCAATGAGAGTATCAAACAAGCTTGGTCTTCTGGTACAATCATTGAGTGTCCAATGATCGGTGAGGACTATCGCACCATCATCGAGGAGACGGTTGAAAACGCGCGTGTCATGGTGATGTATTGCGTCGCTGCGGGTATTCCATGCCCCGCCGTACAGGCAGCACTTTCCCAGTATGATTTCATTCACGAAAAGTCGACAACCATGAAGTTTATCATGGCGCAGCGTAACTATTTCGGTCAACATGAAATTATGGAGGCGTGATCCCATAGATAATCAACTTCCTTTTCTTTTAGGAAAAATTCACTGTTTCCACATTTGATTTCTCTGAGCACATTTTCATAAGCGCACCCACCCATGTCCAGTTCCCATTTATCATTCTCATTTATGAGAATGTATTTGTCCCCTGGAACCATCTTGGCCAAGTCTGCTTCTAATTCAATACCCTCGTATGTCATTCTAATTTTGCATTCCGTAGGCGCTGTACCTTTGTATTCCAGGTTTCTCGCAATTTGAATTATTTCTGGTTCAACTGAAGCCAATTCTTTTAAGATTTCTTCACGATTTCTGAATGTATGTTTCGCGATGATTGTCGCGAACAATAGGACACAATGACTTTGATACATGTCCCCCACAATACCCACAGTATCAAAGTAATTAATCCTCTCGTTCATGTCACCACTCTCGTGTAAATTGATTTTAATGGACTCGAGTTTTGTAGGTGTTTGTATGTGTTGTAAAATTTCTTTACCGAGGTAGTGATCATTGTACACCACTTTCAAGTTGTTTTCCTCTATGAAGTCTTTGATTCTTTGAAAATCGTACGCAGAATGTCCATGTGGTTTTTCGAGGATATAGGTTGCATCAACAAGGTCTAGATAGGGTTCCACATTTTCACAAAAGTTGTGTGTAGGAATGGACATATACGCAACAACATTCTTGACGTTCCTCAGATGTTCGAGGTTCGCTACTTGCTGTCTAGAAATGGGAGTGTGAGGGCAATCCAATTTCTTGAGAGCGGGGATAATACGAGTCCGAGCTAGGTGTCCCCTGGCACCAAAGACTAGACAATGATTCATGTCGTTTATTCTTTTCCAACATTAAATTTACTTAAAATGATTGAGGTAAAATAATGTATGTCACTGGGTATCGTCACACCACAGATATTACAAGATGTTGGGGCAAAAATAGTTTGGAGAGTACAGGGTTCCAAGCGCGTTCACATGTCTCGTGAATATGACAGTGCAAAGAGTATGATTTCTCATATGGAAAAACCGCGTACAGTCATTACGCTTCTCCCAGAATCTATGCAAGAATCTGAGAAAATGTTGAAGTCTATCGTGGAGGACATGGGTCCTTTGGATGTCATACTTGATTGTGTCGTTGATTCAACTAATAAAGTGAAACATCGATCCATGTATTGTCGTGAACATAGCACGCAGTACATGTCTATTGACTTTGTGAACGATGGTATTTTCGTGGCAGGTACACGCATAGCGTACTTGGAAAACAAGAATCTCCTGCGTAAAATCAATAACCGTATATACTACACAGGTAGTATAGAAGAAGTCTAATGTTCGCCCTCCTCTGCAAACCCATCGCTGTTCCAACACCCAGTGGAAATGCCGTTCTTCGTACCAGGGATTGTCGTATAGCGTACGTAAAGCCATCTCAAGTTCAAGAAGGTGTCTATGAACTTGAGATACTTGAAGCACCTCCCGTAAACGTTAGCGACCCCTAAAATAATCATACGCTGTCACACCTGTCAGCAGGGTTCCAGCACCCTTGACAGATTTCGTTAAATAATACAAGATGTACGCAGACATCACTAACATACACCCAACGGATATAAATCCAACTCCTAAAAGTTTCGGAGGACCTTGTGAAAAACTATTGTCACCAGGTATTTCAGGATTGTAAAAAAGTTTAACTTTCGATCCGACTTTTGGTTCAATCAAAAAATCCTTCTTTTTTGTATCAGAAATTTCTTTTTCATTCACAGTATATGTATAATCAATCGTACAGCTAAATTTTGTTCCACTCTTCTTACCCTTACTATCATATTGAACAATTGGTAAACACTTGACACTCTTTATGATAGCATCAGTTTGTTTAGTGTATTTCTCTTTTCTTACCAAAACATAACCCCCAGAAGAGCAACACGACAGTGCAACTACGATAGCCATTAGAAGTCGGACAAACGCAATCGACTGACCAATTTTGTTGCCAGTTCTGATGATAGCCATCTCTATTATATTTGAGATTAAAATTAGCGAGTCAGATTAATCAGGACACCCGACTTTGGTTTCATAAAAATAACCTCATCACACTCACCACCCTTCATCACCATCTGTGCCTCACCACAAGTAGTTCCGGGTTGTTTGTGACGATCACAGGCAATTTGGGTTCTCGTTGTTATATCCAACCTCTGACTGTAGCCGATGAACGTTCTGTCGACAATACCATCCTTGTCGAGAGCTTCGACTGTCGCTTTCCATGAATACTTTCCAAATTCCCAATATTTCGTATCGTCGACAGGTGGTGGTGGAGCATCTAACGCAGAAGAACGAGCTGGTCGCTTCCTCCGTGAAGCTGAGACGAGGGGTGCAAACAAAAACTTAACAACAGTTGCCATTAGTATTATAAGGTCTCGTATTTTTAAGCCCAGTCAGTACCAGGGAATGTGAAAGTGTATGTATCAGCTGTTTTGGTAATAGGTGGTGTCTCTTTAACAACCGTGATGCCATCCTCGGCTAGAATGACAGCCTTGACACCTATAGCGCGCTGTTTGCAACAAGATGTTCTATTCGTAATTTTGAGTTTTTCAATTTGTTGGGGTGATCCTAGATCAACCTGTAAATAATCATATTCACTAGCAGTTCGACCTTTAGTGTGTGCAAAATTACTAAAATTACCATCGGTCAGATTTTTGTACCCATGTGTAGAGGAATATTCAGAACTACCTGTAACTGGTTTATTTGCAGCCACACTAACTGTTCCATCTTTTACAAACACCTCGAGCTCAGCGAGATTTAAAATCTTGTTCTTGTCATCTGCATTACCTGGTGCACTATTATCCTGTGCAACTGTGTGTATCAGTTTTACATAACGTCCCGTCGGTTTCGCATTTTTCAGCATAAAAAATGCAGCTACACCTAGACCTACACTGAGAGATATACACATCAAAATTACAATGAAAAGCATACCTGTATATTTTATACTAATATTTTTTTACATAATGGAAAACATTATCTAAAAAAACTCTCCCAACCGGGTTCGAACCGATGACCTCACGATTAACAGTCGCGCGCTCTACCAACTGAGCTATGGGAGAATGGATCCTCTCTATCCGAATCGAACGAATGACAAATGGAACTACAGTCCACTGCTCTACCAACTGAGCTAAGAGAGGATTAAAGCTCCCACGTGGATTCGAACCACGGGTGGTGGATTCAAAGTCCACAGTGTTGACCAACTACACTATAGGAGCAGATATATCACTTTTACCATCATCTTCTTTAACCCCCTTTAGACTGGAGATTCGTCGGTAGTTTTAGACCTATCGTTGATGAGTTTCATACTCGCCAGGGAAAGTGAAAAAAGTCCCGCGGATGTGTTCGCCACGATCATCGGAACGACATTGAAATAAATCGAATACACGAGACCAAGGGAACTCGCCAAGAGGTTGAGGTTCAGAAATGAATAGTTAATTGCATGTGTGTCCTTGGTTCTATAGACATGAACAACTTGTGGTACAAACATGATCGCAATCAGTATCGAACTTGTCAGACCGACACCATCGATGATGCTATCCATTACCTATTACTATTTTCTAAGGTTTAAGTAGGTATGATTCTATTCATCGTTTTGATAGTCATGTGTATTCTTGTCTTGATGGACATGGAACAGGGGAAGACTAAGAGTAACTATGATTACAAATGTTTTTTACTCACGATGAAAGACCAGAAAGAACGGTACGAAAGGTTTATCAAAAGTCACAAAGAAGATATCCCTTTGGAAATTATCTATGGGCCAGACACTCGTACCGTGAAAATTGCTAGTGAATACGAAGATCAAATAGATCCAGAGTATTATGAGAAGGCATTAGAAATTCATTACAACCCACTCGTGAAAAGACCTGACATAACCTATTTTAACATGGGTGCGATTGGATGTTTCTTTGGACATATGGACTTCTATCAGAGATGCTTTGATCAGGGTCTAAAATACGCGGTTATTTTTGAAGACAATGTCATCATAAAGTCTAATGATGTTTATGACCAGATCCAGAGTGTCATCGATGAGAAGGGGAATGACTTTGAGATGTGCTTCTTCCATTGTTTATCGAGACTGCCAGACAGGAAGGAGGGAACTCTTGAAAAGGTGAACTGGATTTCGAGCACCAAGTGTTATCTCATCAACGTCGAAAATATGAAGGAGTATAAGCGATACTTCCTACCCATGGATAACCATATCGATATGAAACATGAAGACATCATCGCCCAAGGTGCGCGCGTGTACTACAAAGACTTGCGTGAATACATCCTAATCGATAGAACCCATAAGAGTCTCATCGGCCACAGTGACCATGGAAACCGAAACTTCTTCTCGAGACAATTTCCTGACAAGACTCCACACGAACTCAAGTGGGGGTACTGATGTATACAGGCCTTTCCGTGCGAATGATACCCAAACCTATATTCAGGAGTCTTTTCGCCCATCGAGACTTGACGATAACTTCAGAGTGATCTATATACCTCCGAGAGTTTGGGCGATGTTTATCGAGAACCCCTTTCATGGAAAGAATGCGACCGAGTGAAACTCTCTTACACTCCGTGACATCTATCACAAACTTCACAGGTTTCCTGTATGTCCACGCATGTTCAAAGAAGGTGTCAAGTATTTCAGGGGTTGTAGAGTCCCTAATTTTAATTTTGTATTCCATGATCATTTTTATAAACATACACAAAAATGTTTATAAAAATGTTCCCAACGGGGCTCGAACCCGTGACCTTGGCGTTATAAGCACCACGCTCTAACCAACTGAGCTATGAGAACGGTGCACTTGACTATGTTACTAGCCAACCTGTATAACATTGATCATAGGTGTCTAAACTTTAAGTATGTAATCATAGAACTTGACTTTCGTGTTTCCACCCTGGACGAAGTTATCAAACTTTTGAGCATTCTCAAAAGCCTCCCCGGCAACTTTCACGGAGAGGATCGTGTCGTATGCACATGCTTCTACATCTCTGATGACAAACCCTGGATTCACAACCTTGATTTCCACATCTAGTTGATCTCTGATAGAATCCGCAACATTTTGATATTCACATGCTTCAGCTACGACTATCACTGCGTATCCATATCTTTCATAGTTTTCTTTGATTTGACCAATCGTCACAGAATTATCTGTTTGATGATTGATGACATCTGTCACTTTTGAATACTTCGCGTACGTCGCATTCGTGGAAAGTCCAGTCACTCGATGACCAGGTGCTTCCACAAACACAATCGAGTTAGTTGTAGATGCTTCTGTGTATGCGTAGTCAATATACTTTGCAAACTCCTGTACAGCGGTTTGAAATCCAATAGACTCCATACCTGGGATGTCGTCGAAGATGGTTTTAGCGATGCCTATGATATTCGTGTTCACACGTTCATCAAGTGCAAGTTGAGCGGCACTTTTCATAGATTCATTACCACAAATGCAATAGAGGCGGTCGAGCTCATTCACTGTATCTATGACTTGATCCAATTTTACGGGTTCACAAGACACACGGAGAATGGAACCAGCACCTTCTTCAATCTTTTTACGCGACAGTTCTGTTCGAATATTATTGTTGAGTCCTCGAAAACCTTCATTGAACCCGATAACCCTATTGTCCCTAGAATTTTCGAGGCGAGTGAGTGTATGGATAATGTTGTTGACACCTGGACACACACCACCGGCGGTAAGGATTCCCACGTTCATTTGATTATCTTAGTAACTTCTCTTTTATATACTTTCCGATCATAAATCCGATAACATTTGTTAGATTTTCACCTATGGAGTAGTGCCACGTGTGTTTTTGCGAATTCTGTATCCCAAAGAATCGATCAATAAAGTTTTCGTGTTTGGGTTTATTCGCGTATACACGACGATACCAAAGAGGTGTTTCTTCATCAGACTCTGAAAGACATCCACCAAACTCCTGCACAAGTTTGGGTCGCATCGAAAGCCAATACTCAAACACTTCCCAAAGAGCACCTAGGGTAATCCAGAACCAGAACTGTTTGGGATACAACGCACCCAATAAGATGAACAAGTTCAAGTGACCATATTGAAACCCGTAAAATTCCGTTCTATAACATCCTTCGGTTTTCTTTTTACACGAACATTTATTAGCATACGCTAAAAACCATACTGTAAACAATAGGATCACAACTATCATTTAGAATAGGCTGACACAATTTTCAAGATGAATATTTAAGCGAGCTTACCACGCTTGTTGGAAACGAACGAACCGAGGATGGCGATGAGTTCACCGATGAGGATACCCTGCTGGGACATCACGAGCATCTTGGCGCGGTCCGTCTTGGGACCGAAATCACCATAACCCACAGTACTCATAGTGGTGAACGCGAAGTAGTAAGGATCAACAGGGCTTTCGAATCCGAACTCCTTAGGATCCATTCGGCTATAGAGGAAGCCGTACGCGAGAGTGATAGTGGCCAGGAACAAGAAATTGTTGAAGGGTGAAAGACCCATTATACTTTACTATACCTCAACAGAATTTTGTCGAGGAATGTCTTCACTTCGCCTCTTTATGTTTAGTTTCCTCACACTCTTCATCCACCTGGACACAGGGTTTGCTGTGGAAGATATAGTCGACGCAGCATCGTCACTCATGATGATGCTGAGACCGTTGCAAACATCTGGTTTGTTTTCCCTGTCTGGAAACTCTATATTGAAAGCTTGGATAGATATTGCTGGTATATCTGGTGCATCGTCGAGAAGACGATCATATTCTTGTCGAGCCTTTTGTACAAAGTCGACCACATCTTCTCTGTGTTGAACATCGAGGGATAACTCCATATCAATGTTACGGTAAAACTTGGAATACTGAACACACATCGCAGAGTGTGCCTCTGCTAAGTTCGCACTTTGACTGAACTTACTTATCGACGTGAGGATTCCACCCAGAACATTTAGGAAAGCAAAAAAGTACTGAATCACCATGATCCTCGATTTCACGTCAGAACTTACATCCTCGTTTCCACTAGGATTGAGAACGGCGAAACCACCTACACCTGTGATACTCGCGATGATTATACTTGGATATGACAGGTAGTCGTGTTGCTTTTTGAAATAAAGACGAGCGTGATTATGAAGCCATCTGTACCCCGCAGCCTTTTCTGCCCATCTTACCAGTAACTTCTCCTGCTTCTCACACCAAAAATGCTCATGGGGCACATCCACTTCACCCATTAGAACTAACCAAGATAATTTTCAAGTTCTGGTATCATTTTTCCTATCCACCATTTCTTTTTTTCCGCATCCCATTTTGCACCCAATGATTTAACACGATCTTTTTCTTCAAAAGGAACATTTAGGTATATTCGGGTCATCCACTTCTTTGCTTCTTCTTCAGTTTTGAATGATTTATATACCGCACCCGGATATCCATCCACCTGTGTCTTAGCCTCATCCCAAGTGGTGTAAATACCTGGAGTACATCCTTTGACAACTGCGTATAACTTTTGTTTCTTCGTTTTAAGGGTTCCACCTGCAACCTCATAAGCTAATGTATCAACTTCTTCATTTTTAGGGTCTCCATTATGCGCCTTCACCCATTTCCATTCGACAACTTTTAATTTGTTACGGGCTTCATCAATAGCAATCCACAACTCTTTATTTTTTACAGGTTGTTCTGTTCTAGTTACCCAGTTGTTCTTTTTCCATTTTATAATCCATGAAGTGATACCATTTTTCACATATTGACTATCCGTAAATATACACACTTCCTGGATATCCCTCTTCACACATTCTTCGAGGGCTTTGAGAATAGCCGTCATTTCCATTGCATTATTGGTGGTATCAGACTGTTTACCAGAGAGTTTAAATTCATCACTAACCACACCCCAGCCACCACGTCCAGGATTTCCGAGACAACTTCCATCAGTGTAAATCTCATACATGATTCTTTTATGATTTATTTTTCTAAGTTTATTATAAAACATGAAAGAGTTTATTGTACTCGCAGCTCTTTGTTGTTCATCATCTTTTGCTGTTCCAATATTAAAGGGGTTACTCGGTGGTTCGGGTAGTGGTGGATTTATGGGTGGTTTCATGAGTGGAATAACTAACCCAGTTGGAGGTGCAGCAGATGTTTTCAATCTTGCAACAAAAGGAACGGGGCATACCCTAAAAGAAGCTCCTAGAGGTTCACTTTGTGAAACTATATGCGGCAATTGTTCACCGGCAAAATTTCAACAATTGGGAAACTCTCCACATATCGCATCCGCGACTGATGCAGAAGCAATTTGTAAAGGTAACCGGTCTAGGTTTTCGGGTCCCCAGGCACACTGGGACAATTACATGAAGAAGGTTGGTAACAAGTGTTGTTCGTAATAATTATTTGAGCGATACCCCGTCCACCGGCTCCCGGGTTTCCGAGACAACTTTCTTATTGTGGTTTATCCTTATACTCTGCAGCCTTCTTAGGTGTTTTACATATCGTATCCCCACAATGATCTCTGTTCTGGTAGATAGAGTTAATGGATGTTGAAACTTCACTACACGTCTTAAGAGACCAACGACCCAATTTGGGTTTATCACTTTTGGTCAGGGTTTCTATGAGTTTTCTAAACATTTTACGTTTTAGAATGTCTGTTACACATTTTAAAAGGTAATTTTTTATACTATTTCTCAAAAAACTAAGACAGGATGCTTAGTTGGAGAAAGCGAGGCCACCCATACCCGATTGGATGCGGAGGACGTTGTAGTTGGTCGCGAACATGTGCATGGAAGTCGCGTTGTTGAGAGTGTTGGCCTCGACGGACACCTGGGCGTTGTCGATGCGCGAGAAGTTGCAGGTACCAGTGGGCTGGTGCTCCTCGGGCTTGAGCGCGAAGGAGTACGAGTACACACCGGCGTAGGGGGAACCAGTGTGGTGGTTGAAGGACTGCACCTGGTTGAAGTACTTGCCCTCCTGCTCCTTGAAGCGGTCCTGACCGTTAAGGATGAGCTTGAACTTCTTGAGGGGACCGACGGCCTCCTCGGTGAAGTCGACGGTGGAACCGGCCGCGCCAACGGAAAGCAGGGGCGCACCAGACAGGGAGGTGGGCACGTAGCAGTTGGACTCGGAGATGGCGGTCACGTTGGACGCGACGGCGATGTTGTTGGTGTCAGTGGTGAAGTTCCACAGGGACGAAGTCGCGGTGGTGTTGGAGAAGCACCACACGAGCTCCTTGACGGGGTGGTTGTAGGACAGACGCACCTGCTTGACCTTGGCAGAATCGACGGTGTCGGTACCGGTGTGCTGGACCTGCTCGATCAGGTACTCGTGACCCTTCTGGGCGTAGCGGCGACGCTCCTCGGTGTCGAGGTAGATGTAGTTGGCCCAGACCTTGAAGGTACCCTTGTCAAGGTAAGTCTCCATGTCCGAAGCGAGGTCGATGTCGACGCGCACCTCGTGGTACTGGAGGGCGATGAGGGGAAGGTAGAGACCGGGGTTGCGGTTGAAGAAGAAGACGAGGGGGAGGTAGACAGTCTTGCCGGTGGCGGCAGTGGTCATCTTACCCCAGTTAGCCTTCTTGGCCTCGTCGAGGTAAAGCTCGGAGTACAGACGCCACCACTTCTGGTAGTGCTTGTCGATGCGCTGGCCACCGATGGACAGCTCAACGTTGTTGACGGCACGCTCGGCAACCCAGCACGCGCTCGCGTCATTCGCGGCGCTAGACTTGAGCTCGAGGTACATGTCACCGACGAGATCACCGTTACGGGCAACGGTGACGGACACGCGGCCGGAGTTGGCGGCAGTACCGTTGACGGTCTGCTCGATGTTCTCCATCGCGAAGTTGGTGTGGCGCTTGTATTTCGCCTGGAAGAAGGTCACCTCAGGGTTACCGGTAAGGTAGACATCCTGGGCACCGTAAGCTACGAGTTGCATGAGACCGCCAGCCATTTTGAGAGTTGTTGTACTATAAGCAGAGAAAATAATTTCGGCTGAACGCGCATTTCCCGACCCCGATTTTTCTCAGTCCAAAATATAATGACGACCTATCCTGACGAAATTCCAAAAGAGCCCATCGAGGATATCGATGTTGAGACTGAGACTGAAGATGAGATCGAGGAAGGTGAAATCGTATCAGATGGTGAACTCGAAGACTTTGAGGATGAAGAGGATAGCGAGGGTTTGGATATTGCCGGGCTCATGACATCTTTGATGGCGACACCCGATGGCGAGACAGTGTGTTCTGCCCTGGTAATGATTGGTCAACAAATGCAGGTCCAAAATAAAATACTGATAAAGATTCTGAGTGAGTTGAAATCTGCTTAGAGGAAAAAATTGTAAATATGTAAATGGAAGGTACCCACTTCATCGATAAGGAACCCAATAAGTTTGAAGCACTCGCAGAGTTGCAGAAGCAGCAAATCCAATCGATGAATGGTGATCAAGTGATTGATACAATCACACAATTTGAGTTCCACTGGGATCTCAGGACGGAAGATTATAGAAATGCTCGCGAACTTGGATATCGCCAATTTATGCATCACTCTAACTGGGATGAGAACAACAATCCCAAGGCTGAAGGGATTGACATCTTAGTTATTAAGGGTCTTCGTGATAAGCAACGCCGTTTTCTTGTCGAATTAAAAAATCATGTATCAGAACTTAAAATTGAAAAGGAAATTTCCGACGAAGGTACTACTCCTGTCAAGCGTATCAATAATATATTGAAGCAACTGACTGATGGATATGACAATATCCGCAGACACTATATTTCGTATGAACGTGTTGTGAACCCAACTGCTAAACCTGAAGCAAGTTCAAACTCTGACCCATCTACGATGGATGAAGATGCTATCGATGAGTGTACACCCTACCAAAAGTGTCTACTGTACACCCTGGACGAACTTTACAACTGTGGGTATCGTCGATACAAGGGACAGTGTTGTGAAGAAATTAAGACATTCGATCGTCGTGGTACTCGCGCATGGGTTCCTAGGTTTGACATCAAGCAGTTTGTATACACGATTGCACAGAAGGATGATAATTTCAACAATTGGAAGAACTTCACCAGTCGCGGATCAGTGTTTCGTGATGTTGTCGACAATATTTCCACTTGTGTAGATCCACAGTTTCCAGAAATTGTGAAGAGACGCCATGTGTGGTCGTTCAAGAATGGTGTATTCGTTGGTAAGGAATGGTTACCCGATCGTGGGGTTTATGACTGTCGTTTCTACCCCTACGAGAGCAAAGAGTTTGCTTGCCTTGATCCGACGATCATCGCCTGTAAGTATTTCGATCAGCAGTTTGACGATTTTTCTCATGTTGAGAACTGGCAGGACATCCCAACACCTCATTTTGACAGAGTACTCCATTACCAAGAGTTCGAACCGGAAGTGTGTCACTGGGCCTATGTGATGGGAGGCCGCCTATGTTACGATGTCGGTGAGCTCGATAGTTGGCAGGTGATTCCATTCTTCAAAGGTATTGCTGGTTCGGGTAAATCGACTCTCTTGACAAAGGTATTTGAAAGGTTTTATGAAAAGGAAGATGTTGGTACACTCGCAAACAATATTGAACGAAAGTTTGGTCTTTCTGCAATCAAAGACTCCTTCATGTTTGTAGCTCCCGAAATTAAGGCAGATCTTGCCTTAGAACAGGCTGAGTTTCAGTCGATTGTATCAGGTGAAAGTGTTTCTGTTGCTGTGAAGAATAAGACTGCTGCTTCAATGGTTTGGAAGGTTCCTGGTGTACTCGCAGGTAACGAAGTTCCGAACTGGAAAGATAACTCTGGTTCAGTTCTTCGTCGTATCCTCGCCTGGAACTTTACGAAACAGGTGCGTGAAGCAGACCCTCACCTAGACAAGAAGCTTGAATCGGAACTCCCGATTATCCTTCTCAAATGTGTCAGAGCCTACCTCGATTATTCGAACAAGTATCGTGACAGGGATATCTGGAATGCCGTTCCACCATATTTCAAGATTATCCAGAAGCAGGTGGCGATGGTGGCGAATACACTCCACAACTTCCTAGAGTCTACCAATGTGAAGTTTGGCAAGGACCTCTGTGTACCCCAGAAGATCTTTGTACAGGTATTCAACCAACATTGCCAAGCCAACAATCTTGGGAAGCAAAAGTTCAACCCCGATTTCTATGTTGGTCCGTTCAGTTCGAGAGATTTGGAAGTTCGAAATAATGAAGTGACATACAATGGGGACTATTACCCCAATCAGCCTGTCATCTACGGTGTAGATGTTGTGATGGACAATGCCAGTTTTTCTAAGGACTATTAAAAAAATCCTATCCAATAGTAATATGAGCCAGAGTGTCAAAGAATTTGTCAGACAATCTGGTGTACAGGTTCAAAGTCAGAACTCTAACTCTAACTCGAATGACGAGTTTGCGAGAGAACTCGAGCAAGACATGCTTCGTAGACAGCGAGAACGCGCTGCGGGATTTCGCTCACCCCCACGCCCGATGCGTCCAGTGCCTCGCCAGGTTCAGGTTCCTCAACGTCTTCAGAGGAATTTGGTAAATGACCGATCATATACAGGCGCTTTTAAACAATTTGAAAATAATTCACCGCTAGAGAATGAATTCAACGATGTGAAACTCTCTGCGAATGAGGAAAAAATGATCGACAACTTGATTCAGGAATTTGATGTTCCACCACCACCCATAACAAGCACACCCCTTCAGTTTAGTAAATTCAACCCAGGTATGTTTAACGCCACGGTAGACTCCGGGTTTGGACAGAAAGACATTGTTGTTGATCTCAAGAAAACACTCGTCAAGAGACCTTTGCCTAAAACACCCATTGGTGAGGGTCTTTATTTAGACACGAAAGAGATCAAAGGTGTTTACGGGCAGTTTAAAACGGGATTTTCCCACACCAAGGATGCTGGTCCTAAAGGTTCTCTCAATAAGAACTTCTTCAGTGTTCAAATTATGCTGACACTTACTAATGACACGGAGAGTAAAGGTGCCACTGTGAACATTTACCGAAATGGTAAGATTCGTTTCTCTGGTGGTTTTGTTGGAACCAACATCACGAATCAACCAGAACTCATTCGTCGTTTCATAGTGAACAATTACACTGAGCGCCAACCATTCTTTTACAACCCATTCACATACAACAATTTGAGTGGACAATTTAGAATCAACGGCGTTTTCAAGAGCTTACCCACGATCGCGAGTCGACAGAGGATGTATGGTATGACGAGCATGTCGATCCTCGAAGAACAGACGCCGTTCCTCTATGTACCCATCGAGAACATGACCCTAATTTTCTCAAAAACTGGGAATATTCAGGTCGTAGGCGCTAAAAACCCTGGAGCCATGTTGAAGGGGTATGAAACCGCCAAGGAACTGGTTGAGAATCTGTATAAGGATGATCAGGTTTTGGTGACTGGTGTGTTTGATCGGGGTGTGAAAGCTGGTAAGACAAAGTCAAAACCAAAGAAGACAGCTGTTTCACCAAAGAGGAAATATACCAAAAGAAACTTGAACGAGAATGAACGCATGTCAAAGGCGGAACTCATAGCACTTGCTAGACGCAAAGGTGTTGTCAACTTTAGGATAAAAACCAGTGATGGTTCTAGACTCGCGACCAAAGATGAAATCCGTGCTAAGATCAAGAATCTCTCCAATAAAAAGAACGTATCGTTCAAGAACAAGAACAAGAATGTTAAACTTTCGGGTAATGGCAATACTTTTAGGGTTGGTCGTAAGATATGCACAGATTTGAAAAAGGATGAACTCCTTCGTATCGCCGCGATTCTTAAAATTAAGCCAGGTGAAAAGGAAACTAAAGTCACACTGTGTAAGAAGATTCAAAATGCACGAAACAACTTAGCCAAACCCAAACCTAAACCTCCATCTCCACCACCCAAACCCACTAAGATGCAGGTGCGTAAAAACACCGCCGCAGCTAAGCGCAATGTTAAGAAGTCTGTGGTGATCAAGAAGAGGGGTCTTGATGAAAACTCTATTCGCAAGGATATCACCAAACTCTATGGTGACAAGTGGATGAAACGATACAAACCTAACATTAATCAGGATGTTCGCAACATGAAGTCCGCCCTCAACGCGATCACCAATGGTAACAAGATGGGTATTCCTTTCAAGAAGAACATCGATGAAATGAAGAAGCGTGTCGTTGGACAGTGGAAGATGGAGAGAAAGAGGGAACTCGAGCGCAAATATCTCATGAACAGTGTGAATGTGACTGGCATCGCATACAACTTGAAGAATGATTACCGCCGCGCAGCTGCCAACTATATCATGAGCAAGAAGACACCTCCTTCTAACAAGAAGATGGCTGAATACCGCAACTATTGGTTAAAGTTTAGAGCCAATATGAATACAAATGGGAATTCGAGAAGAATTAACCGGACGGCTCGAGCTCGGGTTGAGAAAATATAATCACGGTGTTCGCACCGATGACGACACCAGGGATTGGGGAACACCCGTAAACTCATGGCTCTACATGGCACGGGAAGAGTTTTTGGATGCGATAATTTATGTCGCAGCTGACTATATTCGCTTGAGTGGTCTAAAACGTGATGAGAATGAAGAAGACGATAACAATCTCATCATGCACGTTATTGGTAGGTACACTGAAATGGAGAGTCCCAAGCACAAGATGCTTCTTTGGCAACTCTTCAATATGTTGAACTCGATTAGCACTTGATTTTTGTGTTCACTTGTTTGTTTGGTTCAGCAATTTGCTTGAGATGAATCGTGTGATACGAAAAATTGTATTTTGGGAATGTTTCTTTGATTTTATTAGAAATAAGACTAGCCTGAACTATGTAAGGCATACCTGTACACACAGATGTTCGCTCAATTCCGAGAAGACGATCCTCGAGTTGAACAAACATCTTTAGCGCGTCGCGCCCAAGTCCATCCTTGTGCATCTGGAGATACATCGTTTTGGACGCACCATCACTCACATGAAAGTTTTTAGAACCTTCAACCTCCTCTGACTTTACACGCTTCTCGTACATCAGGGCCAAAATGATGAGAGTGAGGATGATGTAGATCATTCTTTATTTAGACTGACATTTTTTTGATTAAACCCACCTTATTTTACACGCTTGCTTGAGTGGCATAGTAACAGTCATTGCAGGCTTACCCCTCTTGACATATTTTTTGTATGTACAACTACCGTTGAGCATATCTTTATTGCATTGCACAAGATCATGTTCACGACATTTACTCATGCAGTTAACGTCCGAGATGTTAGCAGGCTTTAACTCCTTCATGAGTTTGTTGCTTCTTCCACATACACGCTTCTTCTTGAACTCAACCAACCCCCGGACCTTCAACACATAAACCACCAGTAACACAACCGCGAGGGCGATCATACCTTGGGTCATTTTCTTGTTCATTTTCTTCGCCATCGTTATATACCTTTTACTGGGGAATTAATTTGCAGAGGTCATCAATCTTTTGGAGAATATTCTGGAACTTGTAGATTGAATCGACATCCGAAGGCTTCACAATTTCCATCTCAATTTGGTACATCGCCTCCTCTTCCGAGTCCATATCGACATTGTCACCTGAAGAGATGGTCATGTCGATGCTCAGGTTCTTACGCACGAAGGAATGACGAGTCTTGCTTCGCTTACGATCCATCTCGTACTCCCCAGAGGTGGGGATCTCACGAGCAACACAAAAGCGGACATCGAGGGGATCCCTCTTGAAGTCCTCCTTGATCACACTAATCTTTTGGATCATAGTCTGTTCACCAGACTCTTCGTCACAGGTGATACGAACGTTGTTTGCATCGTTATAGTAGACATCAGCGGTTGTAGTCTTGACGCTTTCCCAACCATCGTACTTCTTGAGACCCGCGAGTACCCGTTTCCAGGTGTCTTTGCCAACATTCGTGTCGAAGAGGGAGCCGTTGTGTTTACCGAGACGAATTTCTATCTCAATTTCCTCTTCATTCTTGTGGGCTTCAAAGATCGGGAGTACACGTTCGGCGAGATTCATTTTTCTTAACTTTTTACAATTGCGTCTTTCTCTTAAGCCTTTTTTGTACACAAAATGCAATGAAGGGACTCGAAAATCGTGGAAATACCTGTTATTTCAACACAGCTCTTCAATGTCTATTGCACATCCCTGCTCTGACAAACTACTTCCTTAAAAATCCATATACAGGTGACTGTACATTCACACAAGCGTATGCGACACTCGTGAAATCGTTTTGGACTAGGGGTCAGGACAATGTCGACATCAAAACACTTCTCTCAGAGTTTCGCGAGAAGTTTCCTCGGTTTGGATCGAACGAACAGCATGATGTTCAAGAAGCGGTTTTGTGTATCATCGATATCCTCGAAACATCTAGACCCGAAATCAAGCACTGGTTTTATGGTAAAAAGGTTCAAGAAACGGTTTGGCCGGGTGGAAAATCATCAAACGAAGAGGACTTTAGTGTTCATTTGATAACATCCGAGGGAAAGGATATGAGTGAAATGCTCAAGAAAAGTACCGATTGGGATGTGATTGAAAATTTTGAGGATACGGAGGGGAAAGTGCACCACGTCGCTACAACTCGAATGCTCTTTTCAAAGTTACCACAAGTTCTCATGATTTCATTCGATCGTAAAAGTCATATTCAAATCATCGAAAACATCATCATTGACAGGTATGAGTATAATCTCATCGCGAGCGCTGTACATGTCGGTCATCAAAATGATGGACACTACGTGGGAATGATAAAGCGTAAGAACAAATGGTTTCTGGCGGATGATGAGAGTGTCCGAGAACACCCACTTCCTAGTGAGGCTGGGTATTATTTCATGGTCTACAATCTAAAAACTCCTTCATCTTGATATTCTCCTTGATGTTCACGATGGTTCGATAGAAGGTGCGGCGGTTGTTTGGGTGTGTCTTGTCTCTCCTCCTCTTTAGGGGTTTCCACCACATTGGCTCTTCCCAAGTTATATATTTACATTCAACGATGGCACCATCTTCGAACCATGGTTCATCTTCGATTCGGTTATGTGGAATCTCACTCTCAAAAAACAATTTCCCCTTCTCCTGTACATACAGGCGCCACGCTGGTATACCCGGTTTAAACCCTGGTGTTTCTCTTGAAGGTTCCCTCTTCATGAGAAAATCCACTGTATTCTTCTCTTGCGGCTTCCATTTGAACATCGTCTCATGGGTTCCAATCCTAATAGGATCATTCACGGGTGTAAATACAAGTCCATCAATCTTTTGATCAACTGTGGGAAGATACTCATCCATGAACATTTCAAAATCCCTCATGTGGTGAAACGTCTTACACTTTAGACGATACTTGTCAGACTTCATGTAGATCACAGACTTCATGAGAGCCTTAGCTGCTTCGAGACGATCCATTAGATTCTTATCCCATACAGATTGTCCAGCAACCAATACGGCATCGTATACCATGAGCGTTCCTTCATAGAGTTCACCATCGAGGATCGTTCCATCGTATGCACTCTTCTTCAAGTTGATAGGAACTTCAAACATATGAAAAGCCCGATTGACAAATAGACATTTCCGCTTTCCTTCATACGTGAGTGCAACCATCATGTGCCGTTCTCCATCCGTCTTTTCACAGACTACATAATCACCCCCTTTTAAAATTGGGAAATGTTTATGTTCGATAGAGATTGGCTGTGGTCCGGGAAAGTAATCTTTACTCCCCCACCGAGCATGTATAAAGTCTATGACATATTTGTGAAGAGGGGTGGACATGTTTTATGTTCAACCTTAAACTTTAATTTAGTTTGACACCGGCGGCGTTCAGGATATTACTTACACATTCATGTGTGTAAGTTATGGTCAACTTAGCTGCTGTAAATGCATAAACTCGAACATTTTGTCGAAGGAATTTTTCAAACATCTTTGGACTAATCTTGAAGTCCTTACTTTTCTGTAGGGTCTTCATGACATTTTTTGTATTCATAATCCAGACCTTTGCATTAGTGGAGTCAACCTTGCGGATATCCTTCGAAACCGCGCTGCCCACGATAGTATCAAAATGAAGACCCATCTGTGACACAGGTTCATTTGTATCATTTTTAATCTTCTCCTTGAACATCGTCCAATCTATACCCTCCTTCACACCGGGGAAAACAAGACATCCCACACCTTCGTGACTCTCCATAACCTGATCAAGGGATGCATCATCGATACCAATCCCGAAGTCAATGAAAAATATACGGTCATGTGTCTTCATGTATTTCTCAATCATTTCAGATTTTTTGTACGGATCGTCATCAACATATGCGATCTGATTATCAATCTTCTTTTGCAGACATCGAATGTTGAGGCGTAGCACCGCGTGAAGTGTCTTGACATGACACGACTTCGAACGAGTAACGAGGATCGTAACAAGTTTCATATGTCAGAACTATGCGTCTATACCTTAAGCCTATCATTGAGGCATCCACTAAATGGAAGGTTCCCGACATGACCGAGAGTTGTATTCACATCTGCGTAGATTTTACCTTCTACTTGTTGCCAACGACGACAGAATGCGTAGTCCTCTGAGAGGTACCGACGATTCGTTGGGTCAATCATACAATCGAAGGCTGCATGATATTCATCAAAGTCTCGGTTTTGATGATCATTCTTACACCATAGTTCAGGAAACTTCTCTTCAAGGGTCTTGAAGACGGACCTCTTAATGACCATGAAACCAGTGGGTCCATCGAGAATCTCGATGAATCCATTCTGAACGGGGCGATTGTTCGCCCCAAAGTTGATAACGAGACTTGAAGAGAGCATGGACATATCACGTTCATCTCCATTCCTAACAGCATTGGCAGCCTGATCCCACATGACAACCTTTTTGGGGTAGCAAGCAACAGAAAGGTCGTGACCAGATTTGACAAGGCGGACAACTGCTTCGGGATCGAAGTGGATGTCCGCGTCGATGAACATGAAGTATTCACAGTCCGTCTTTTGCATGAAACGACCTACAGAAACATTACGGGCACGGTGGACAAGGGATTCATTTTCAGTCGTATCAAGGAACAATTGAATACCCTCCTTTATAAGGAGGAGTTGAAGTTTAATGATACTGGACATATACTTCTCGAGACAAAGACCTCCATAGCATGGTGTCGCGAGAAACAGTTTTGTCATTTAAATACTATTACATGGTTCGCTCTAAGTGTTTTTTTATAATTGACTCTATTTTATTCAGTGTTGGGATTGACACCGAACACTTCTCACACATTTCATTTTTCGTCACCTTCTCTCCTAATACGATATAGATAATCGCAGATGCCACACTGTTGGGTGTCTTGCTCATAAGATCCACACAGTCCTCAGTGGCACTACACATTTTGTTACACTTGAGTCGCTCTTCTCGTGTGACACTAAAAGAATTCAAAAGTCGTTGCATCACATCAAATGCTTTCGTCACATAATTCTTTTTGGTCGCACCAAGAATATTGTCTTTGAAAATTTGGGTTGTTCGACTCACATCCTTAGATTGGATACCAAACATATCCGCAATCTCCTTTGTTGTTCGAGGAATCTGAGCAAGACGGCATGCATACAAAACACAATTCGCCTTGATACCCAGACGCACCGCACCACGTGTTAATTTTTCATCATTGAATTTTCTATACATCATCTTTGCATCCTTGAGTACCGATTCAGGTAAAGTGTGACACGCTTCATCAATGTCCTTGTATGCATGGAAAAGGGATCGATCCTTATGGTTCATAGACATATGAAAATTAATCTTCGCCATCCTCTTGTTTTCATAAGTAGATCCACGTTGCGTCGCAATCACAGTTCCTTTACCCCAATTCTGTGAAAAGAGTTCCGGGTTTGCATTTGGGTTCCCACATCGCGACGGATCATTCACCTTCCCATCATCAGTGACTCCACTCGTCCATTCAGCTGTGTCGTCCACGAAATATGATTCCACGAGTCCACAATTCGAACAGGTTGGTAAACCTTCTGGTGAAATCACCTTCACCCCTGAACATTCGACACAAAAGTTTTTATTTACTGACTTTTCTTCGGTTTTTTTTGGTAATAGAGCGTCCAAATCGGACCATATAGTTGCCAGCATTGTTTTTGAATGTGGCAATCTTTTTTAGATTTTCAAAAAACGCGTCACATACTTAGGCGTCGCACACGGGTTTCAATGGCGTCAATCGTTTCCTTGAAACTCTTTCCACCCGAAGTCGTGGGCTCCCATTCATTCCATTCCTTATCGATGGCTTGATGTCCAGGAGGGAGGGGAATATCTTGTCCCACAATTTCGCTATCAGAGACGACGAAACCTTCGAGATCTGATTCATCCTCAGCACCTTCATCATAGAGGTCGCTATCACTGTCTTCGATGTCAATTTCACTATACATAACAAACATGTTCTCTCCCAACGATTTCATCTCTAAATCCATAAAAGTTGTTCCACTTGGGTAATGTTCCATCACACTTTCGAATGGAGCGGGGGAAAGATCACCCTTGTCCAATTTGTAGACACATGCAGATTTATATACGAGTTCAGTGGGATTGAGGTAGTGAATACCGAGAGTCAGACCAGTGTTCATCCCAACAACTCCGTACATTTGGTCTTCTATTCCGTCTTCATTTACGAATATTCTAACTATATCATCTTCAATTATTTCAGAGGGCACAATCATGCTTAGAGTTTTTCCACAAAAAATATTCAGGGATAATATCACAGATGAAAGTTATAATTTATTCGAAGGAAGGGTGTCAGTATTGTGACCACGCGGTGAACCTATGTGAGTCGGAAGGACTCGAGTATGAAAAACGTATGGTGGACAAAGAAGAACTCAAGAAAGCTTGTGGTCCAGGAGCGGCAACCTACCCTCAAATATCTATTAACGGACGTCACATCGGAGACTACTTTGAATTTCAAGAATACATCGAAGATGAATACGAACCTATACTCGCACCAACCCTCAACCGGTTCACGGTGTTTCCCCTGAAGTATCCAGAACTTTGGGAGCTTTACAAGAAGGCTCAGATGTCCAATTGGACTGCTGAGGAGGTTGACCTCTCCAAAGATATGGATGACTGGAAAACCCTAAATGATAACGAACAGAAATTCATAAAGTATATCCTGGCGTTTTTCGCTGGATCCGATGGAATTGTATTTGAAAATATCAATAACAACTTTGCTGATGAGGTGCAAATCTCAGAGGCTCGTTCATTCTATGCCTACCAGTCTCATAACGAGATGGTTCACGGTGAGACCTATTCCAAGTTGATTGACAAATACATTAAAGATGGTACGGAAAAGAAACAGCTCTTCGAGGCGATTCAAACTGTGCCATGCATAGAGAACAAAGCAAATTGGGCCATGAAATGGTTCGACAAATCTCGTCCATTCGCGGAACGACTCTTCGCATTCGCTTGTGTGGAGGGTATCTTCTTTTCTGGAAGTTTTTGTGCCATCTATTGGCTAAAGAAAAGAGGTCTCATGCCTGGTCTCTGTTTCAGTAACGAACTCATCTCCCGAGATGAGGGACTTCACCAAGAATTTGCGGTTGAGTTATTCAAGTTGTTTCGTAACAAACCCTCAACTGAGACGCTACACACTATCATTAAGGAAGCTGTTGAAATTGAAAAGGGGTTCATCCTCGATGCACTCCCTTGTAACCTGATTGGTATGAACTCTGACAAAATGTCTGAATACATCGAATACGTATCTGACCGTCTTCTCAAGCAGATTGGTCAACCCCCTATTTGGAACTCCAAGAATCCCTTTGATTTCATGGAGAACATTTCCCTTGATGGCAAGACAAACTTTTTCGAAAAGCGGGTGGGGGACTACGGGAAAATGGATGACACTTCGGATGAAATTGGTTTCGACGAGGAGTTCTAAACATTTTGCTATCAATTTACCCAAATTGACTGGAAAATGCAATTAATTAGAAAGGGTTGCCATCGGACGCGACGTCCATGGGTTCGAGAGTACGACCACTATCGACAAACTCGAGTTGGGGTTCACCAAAATCGGGCTCAGCATCGGCCATCTCAGCCATGCTGGGAGGGGCAGACACAACAGTCTTGACACCCTTCTTGGAGCCACAACCACACCCAGAGGCAGCCTTCTTGGCACCACCCTCCTTCTTGAGGTTCATCATACCCCACACGATGAGAATGAAGACGACCATGTGAACGAGGAGACCCGCAGTCGATGGGCAACCTGTAGGAGTAGAAACCCAAGAACCCAGGACTCGCCTGACGAGACGGAATGTCTCGGGGTTCGCGACGATGAAAAATGTGAGACCGGAAATGAGGGAAGTGATGAACTTCTCCTCCTGCTTCCGACCATTGCAGCCACAGCCACAGTCTTTAAATATACCCATGATTACTTTTGATATATGTCAACAAAAAAATCGACTTAAAGTCAAGCCACCTACTATAGATATAACCAACCAACAATGTCGCTCTCTATCCAGCAATCCACTGAATTCTCTGCTGCCTCTGTGCAGTTCTCGAAACTTCGCAAAAACAAGAATGGCGGTAAAGCCGTCTATCTCAACGCCGGCGACAACAAGAAGCTCTACATCCAGTTCCCCTTCATGCGTTCTCCTTATGGTCTGAGCGCCTTTACCGATGAGGGTACTGGTCGCACATCCTATTCCCTTGACCTTTCTTTCGACACGGACAACGAGGAAGCGATGGCTCTTCACGACAAGCTCAAAGAGCTCGACGACATCATCGTAAACACCGTAGCGGCCAACTCCAAGGAGTGGCTCGGCAAGGAGTTCAACGTGGCTGTCCTCAAGGAGGCGCTCTACAAGCCGATGATTCGCCCCGGTAAGGAGCAGTACCCTTCCACTATCAAGCTCAAGATCTTGACTAAGCCTGATGGCGCCTTTGTTCCCGAAGCCTATTCTATGTCTAAGCAGGCAGTCTCTCTTGACACTGTCGAGAAGGGACAGAAGTGTATGGCTATCGTTGACCTTAACCAGATTTGGTTCATCGACAACAAGTTCGGTGTGACGATCCGCCTTCAGCAGGTTCTTCTTGAGCAGTCTGCTAAGCTTCCCTCCTTTGCTTTCCAGGGTATTAACATCCCTGACGAGGAAGTTGATATTGAGGTCGAAGAGGAGGAAGTTGACGAAGTTGACGACCAGTAATTTCCAAGTCCCGAGTCCTGTTGACTCGTCCCCCCCCCCTATTCGTAAGTTGAAACAATCTTCTTACGAATATAATAATGAACGCTCAGGTGAAGAAATTGCTGAGGGGTAAGAAAGCGTGTGCCCCTGCGTCGCATCTATGGTTGAAAAAGAAAAATGGAACCATGACCAAGGGTGCTGTGAAAATTGGTGAAGGTCAATATGGTAAGGTGTATCGTGGATGTATAGATGATGGATGTGAAAAATACGTCGTCTACAAAGAAATTAGAACGCCTTCACTGAGTGAGAAGACCAACAATCTGCCGTTGGCAGGATTTAAAAAAGCCCTGGATGAGATGAACCCAAAGATGGAATTTACCATTGCAAAAAAATTGGAAGGTTTTGGGGTTCCCAAGATGTACCTCTACAAGACTTGTGATAAGAAGGATGTTCTTTATAGTGAATACGTGAAGGGTAAGGAGCTGGGGGAATGGATGAGGTTTCAACCCACTCTACTTGCCATGAAATCCGTTATGTTACAGGTCATCTATAACCTGTATCGCATCCAAAAGAAGTATCCGGGTTTCCGTCATCACGATCTTCATCTTGGAAATATCCTCGTTCGACCAGTTCCTGTGAAGGATATTAAATTCATGGGGCATACCATTTCTAACGCGGGGTTTGAAGCTGTCATTATTGATTTTGGATTTTCTGTATTCCCACGGATTAAGAATCCTCTCGTCAACGCCAGCAATTACAAGAACATCGGCATCTCGAGAAAGTCTGACAAACACTATGATTTACACCTTTTCCTGAATTCCATCCATAACCTGGTTCGCCAACCACGGACACGGACGGAACGTGTGGTGAAGACGTTCATCGAAAACCTGTTACCCAAAGAGTATCTCGTGAGTAGGTCGAATACTGTCAAGAACTATAGGCTGAGAGGTAACAAGACCGTCGATATCAGCTTTGAGGAGGTTTTATCGAAACCTTTCTTTACGGGTGAAACAGGGATGAAAAAGGTCATCCCTATGGTGAAACCCAAATCCGTTACAAAAATTCATGCTCCTCAACCAAAAACACCAGTAAACAAAGAGGCTGCTAAAGCGAGGGCTGTTGCTATCCTAAAGATGGGCAAAGCAAAACCCAAGAAACGCCCTGGTATCGTTAGAGCACGACCTTGAAGACTCGCTTCGTACCTTCGTCAACTTGAGAGAGTACCTTAAACTTTTGAGTCTTGACGAGTTTTTCACCACTCTTAGTGACGAATGATTTCATCCGTTCAACTTCACCACGGGGCATTTTCCTGGTGTACTTGAGCGTGACATTCTTGTTTCCAACAGTGAATACAGTTGAGGACATTTTAATATTTACTTACAATAAAATGCTCGCTTTCATCATTCTCGGATTGATCGCTATTATCGTTCTTCTTCAGACCACAAAGAAATCTTCCACTGGTGGGGACGGATGGACTGTTTTCGGAACCATGGGGTGTGGTTGGACCCGAAAGCAGTTGGACTACATGAAGAAGAATGGAAAGCCTCACACCTTTGTGGATTGTGATAATGGTGGGTGTGATGGCATGGATGCTTTCCCAACTCTACAGGGTCCCAATGGGGAGAAGATCGTTGGATACAGCGAGATCTGAAATTAGATGCCGCGGACAATCTGGAGAGAGAGGGCGAGGATGAACGCATCCAAAAGGGTGTTGATGGGCTTGAGCACGCTGATGTGCTTCACGAGGGATCGGTTCCACACGACACGGAGAAGGAAGGTACTGATGAGGATGGACAGCACGAACACGAGAAACTCCATGAGCGCATCGGAGCGGGTCTTAGCCTTGGTTACTTCTTGAATCATTTATTACAAGTGGATATTTTTTTCTAGAGCCATTACAAATGAAGGATCTTCCTCTGAGTGGTTCCGAAAATAAGTTCACCAATCGGAGATGGGGTTCTCAGAAAGGTATTGGGAATAACAATTGTTATGCCTACGCCGTTGGTGATTATGAGGCCTACAGGTGGCAAAAGTCCATTCCGGGTGACCGGTCTGGACTCTCAAATGGGAATCATTCGTATACCCACTGTACAGGTCTCCCCAAGCGCGTCGTTTCGGACAACCCCACGAGGGTGTACAAGACGGGTGCTAACGAGAAGTGCAAGAAGGGGTACTACAAAGTCATGATGTTCGTCTCTCCTGGGCGTCCATCGAACTATATCCGTCAAGGGGATTTTCACTTCTACAAACAACATGGAGTTGTTGAGTATAAAATCAAACCTGGGGACACAATGGCGTCTGTGGCTAAATTCTTTAAAGTCCCTGAATCTAGGGTGAAAAGGGCTGGTCCATTTAGGGTTGGCAAGCGTATCGTCTTCAAGGCGAATGTGTTCAGTCACAAGCGTGGGTGGGCGACTGGTCCACTTCTGACTGATGCAAAAGGTAACGCCATCAAGGATCCTCGTAGGGCTTCTAGGAACTATCCAGGTCTAAACTATGAGAGGTACTGCAGCTCATTCTGCGTCAAGAACCGAGGGATCAAAGTCGGTAAGACTCACCCCAAGGTCCGCAAGAATACTGTCTAGGTCAGGTTGGTTTTCGACATCAAAGGTAATGTCGAAGAGATCTAGTACGTCGAATATCGAATCTTCGTTCAAGGACACAGAGTTTGCCGTCGCTGTGTAATTGTTTTGAATCGTGACGACAATCTTGAATTGAGAAGCATCAAAAACTTTTCTACAGGTGGGGCATGTATTCTTACCTTGATCTTTCCATTGTTCTAGACAGTGGGAATGAAACATATGTCCACATCGAATCGGAGGATTTGTCCTCGTCGATTTGACTTCATTGAGACATATGGCACATGTCGACATTCTAGAATACAGGTTCAAAGTATTTTTCACGATTTCGCTCACCTCTAGTAGATATCCGGAATCTTGAGTAGGGGCTTATCACATGTTTTGCAGTTCCCCTTCCCCTGCTCCTCCTGTACCTTGGTAAGGAGAGATGGACCCTGGGTCTGAAGAAGCTTGCGGTACGAGTAGTTATCCTCGAAAGTGATGCCATTCTGCTTCATCACATAGTTGTTGAAAAGCTGGGCGGAAGAGTTTATGGTGAAACACCGACCATCGGCCATACCAAGTCGCTGAGACATTTTGTTAATATTACATCAGAAATTAATTTGTCTATTGGTGATCGTCTGCATCCAAGATTCAAAACCCTTTTCTCTGAGTTTTTCAATTAAGGGCTCACACCTGTATCCTAAAAAGATGTCAAAGACATCCGTCTCACTCGTCCTCGACACTCGGATGCTCGGGTTCTCATTGATGTGCTGGTTGATGATGTTGTAGGCGAAGGCAATCTCCTTCAAAGTCTCAGCTCCCGTAATGATAATTTTACCTGTGCTGAAGATACTACAAGTAATCTCCTTCATGTCTTCCGCCGGCTTGAACTTAATCTTGACTGCTGAATATCTGTCTGGTTCGAAAGAAACTTTGAAGATGTCATTGTATTCTTCGAACCAGTCAGCCACTTTCATGAGGTTGATGTTGTAATTGAGACTGAAGTTGGAGTTGATCATGACGACACGGAAAGCATCTGAAGACACATTGATGTCAAGGTCCAAAAACCTTTTGAAGATGTAAATGAGTTGTGTGATGATGCGTTTGCAATCAAATAGATCACAACATCCAGCAACCTGAATTGAACCATTCGGAAACACCTTCACAGACTTTGTGCTGTAGGTATCATGGTAGGTGAGTGTCACTTGATTGTAGAATGTCGTCGGCTTCAGCTTCCACTCGAAACCATCTGTCGTAGTTCCACTGCGTTTGAGGCGATAAGATCCAACTTGTTCAAATGTTTCTCGAAGTTTTTTAATATCAATCTCCTGAATAAAGCTAGAAACCATTGTGATCGTCGTAATCTTCACCCATGAAGGACGAATCTCTTCCGGGAGGTTCTTTCGCATCTCCTCAAGAGTGAGGAGATACGAAAAGCTGTTATTTGCGATTGATGAATACATACTTTTTTACAATATGGGTGGTTGACTTAGGTGTTTAAAGAGAATGCTCCATCTTTAAGTAGATGACCTCATTTTTAAAATCTGCCAAGGCTGTACACGATGTTGAGTCCGATCTCGCGTACATAGAAATCCAATATGAAAAGGGATATAGAACCTTCACGGACTACATCAACGCAGAACCCTTGGGGGATTGGATGCATATTCAGAGCGAAGAGTTGGATATTCGATATGACAAATTTCTGGATACGATGGTATCAAGAACACTCGAAGTTCAACAACGACTCGCAGAACTTGCACTCGAAAACGTGCTCTTGTGCGAGCAAGATGATCGTACATATGTTCGCATTGCCCATGCTGTCAAAATTCTTGATCCAACATTCCAACCACCCCGTATAAACATGGAGAGTGCTTGGCAGATGGAGTTTATTAAGAAGTTTTGCAAGAAAACTCTACCCGAAGTTATTCAGGAGTGTACGAATGCTTCACGTCTCACACATTTCTTCAATATCTTATGTGTATTACAGCTAGCATGACCATGAAGATGATAAAGAATAGTCCAATGTAAGATAACCGCTGTTTCTTGGAAACTCCAACCTTAACCTTTTTCTTCTCTTTGCAAGTAAAACCAGTGTCGATGTTACGGCGAGGATGAACTCCCTTTAAAATGATGCAGGGTTCCCTTTCATCCTCACATGCATTTGTCTCACAAAAAACACTCTTCTCACCAATAAAAGGGAATACATCAGGAACGACTTCCTGGAAATCATCAAAATCACTCGTCTGTCGAACGCCACCTGGAAGAGAGAAATCGTGTTGGACAAATGGATTGACATCATCGATGGCATACTCGTCGTCGAGCATATGTTCACTCATCGTTGTTAATACTACTTCAGATTATATTTTTTGTCGTGCATTTTGTACCGATGTTCCTCCCACATCTTGTCTAAGTCAACATTTAACATATGTGCCAACTGAAAGAGGTAACTGAACACATCACCCATTTCCATCATGACATCTGTACCCCTTTCCTTCTTGAGGTTCATCTTTTTGAAAGTCTTTTTGTACTGTCGGATGGCAGATGCTAACTCTCCAAACTCTTCAGTCAGGAGAAGCCACACTGTATCCACTGCAGCCCGATCCCAACCCTTGGATTTACAAACTTTTTCAGTTTCGTATTTATAGTAGTTCAAACTCATTACTTATACTACCATAGAATTCAATCTTTAATTGATTCCGATTTTATCATTGTAGTCAATCTTTTTGCCGACGGTACTGGTATTGATGGGTTGATCCATGAGTGTCCGAGTCGAATCAATGTCATTCGCGTACGCGATGTATTGAGATACACCCGTTTGAATCTGAGACACCGCGGTGTCGATCACTTTAGCATTCATACCCTTGACTTGTTCATTCACATTCGTGAAATGATCACCTGAATTATTGATGAAGACTACACGCATGATACTGTACAGGTCATCGGGGTTTTGGTAATCTATGGCGATACCACTTCGATTCTTAAAAGTCTGACGAACACCACGCTGGAGAAGATTCTTATTGAAGTCGGAAAAAAACAAAGTGTTCAGTGGAGTTTCACACTGCTGGAGAGAATCAAGGTGGAGATTGTCACACATTTAATATATCCTCCGAAAAAAATTGTGTGTAAATAGTAAAAATGTTGAACATGGCTAGTTTCGATGAGGTATATGCCAACAAGCCGAGCAATGTTGAAGAAATTCCATGCAAACCCCCAGCCTGCTTCGTTGGTTCTTATGCTCCCGTATCCAAGGCTGGTGAGGAGGGACCTTTCTTTGTAAACACTTACCTTCTCCAACCTAACCGTAAGTTCGAGACTTTCGGGACCGTTCCGGTGAGGAGCAAGGATCTTGAGTGCAAGAAGTAAGTTAAAAATAAAATTAGAACTTTAGATATATGAGGGTCATTAAACGCTCAGGTCGTATTGAGGATATGAAATTTGACAACGTCACCAATAGGATCAAGAATTTAACGTATGGACTCTCTGAAAAGTGTGACTCCACCAAGGTTGCACAACAGGTTTTCTCATCCCTGTATGACAACATCACGACCCAGGAAATCGATACACTTTCTGCAGAGATTTGCATCGGTATGATCACATCCGATCCTGATTATGAAACTCTCGCGACACGTATCGTGGCAAGCAACATTCAAAAAGTTTGTCCTAACAATTTCCACCTTGCCATGCGGAAACTTCAAAAGGCTGGGGTTGTGACAGATCAGGTTGTCGAAGTTGCTCAACAAGTGAAGGGTGCTATCGAAGCAGATCGAGACTTTGATTTTGGATACTTTGGCCTCAAGACTTTGGAAAAGAGTTATCTCCAACGAGTCGAAGGTAAACTTGTCGAGACTCCTCAATATATGTTCATGCGTGTTGCGATCGGTATTCATGGAACGGACATCGATTCGGTTATTGAAACATACGACATGATGTCTAAAGGTCTCTTCATTCACGCCACACCAACCCTGTTCAACGCTGGTACACCCAGACCCCAAATGTCTTCGTGTTTTCTGATCGCTGGTAAAGAAGATTCGATTGATGGTATCTACGGAACTCTGACCGAGTGTGCACAAATCAGTAAATGGGCTGGTGGTATCGGGATGCACATCCATAATATCCGTGGTAACAAGTCGCGTATTCGTGGCACAAATGGACAGTCTGATGGTATCATCCCCATGCTTAGGGTTTTCAACGCTACGGCGCGCTATGTGAATCAGGCTGGCCGCCGTAAGGGGTCTATCGCGGTGTACCTTGAGCCTTGGCATGCGGACATCATGGACTTTTTGGAACTGCGCCTCAATCAGGGAGACGAAGAGGCTCGGTGCAGAGACCTTTTCTCAGCCCTTTGGATTCCTGACCTCTTCATGAAGAGAGTTGAAGAAGGTGGTAACTGGTCTCTCTTTTGCCCCGACAAGGCTCCAGGTCTCTCGGACTGCTACGGTAAGGAGTTCGATGAGCTGTACCTCAAGTATGAGGAGGAGGGTCGCGCCAACTCCACAGTCCCCGCAGCCGATGTCTGGAAGGCGATTCTTAAGTCGCAATCCGAGACAGGTACACCATACATGCTTTACAAGGATGCTTGTAACTCGAAGTCCAACCAGAAGAACTTGGGTGTCATTAAGAGTTCCAATTTGTGCACGGAAATCATCGAGTATACAGACAAAGATGAGACATCCGTGTGTAACCTGGCCTCAATTGCTCTCCCCAAATATGTCAACAAGGATACAAAGTCCTTCGACTATGATGCTCTCCATAAGGCGACCAAGGTTGTCACGAAGAATCTCAATCGGGTCATCGATCGCAACTTCTATCCCGTGGAGACAGCAAGGCGCTCGAACATGAAGCATCGTCCCATCGGCCTTGGTGTCCAGGGTCTCGCCGATGTGTTTATCCTTTGCGGCCTTCCCTTCGATTGTGAAGAGTCTCGACTCATGAACGCCCATATTTTTGAGACTATGTATCACGCCGCCCTCGAGGCTTCTTCTGAATTGGCTGAGGTCGAGGGTTCCTATGAGAGTTTTGAGGGTTCCCCAGCTTCTCAAGGTGTGCTTCAACCAGATATGTGGGAGGGTGAGACAAAGTTCAGTGGTCGCTATGACTGGGACACCATGCGAGAGCGTGTGAAGACAAAGGGTCTCCGTAACAGTCTTCTCATGGCCCCTATGCCCACTGCCTCAACTGCCCAGATCCTGGGTAACAATGAGTGTTTCGAACCCTACACAACCAATATATACCTTCGACGCACACTCGCTGGGGAGTTTGTCGTGGTCAATAGGCATCTCGTAGAAGACCTAAAGAAAGTGGGTCTCTGGTCGAAGGAGATGAAGGACTTAATGGTCAAGGCTGGTGGATCTATCCAGAACATCGTCGACATCCCCGAAGACATCAAGAAACTCTATATGACTGTATGGGAAATCAGTCAGAAATGTGTCATTGATATGGCGGCGGATCGTGGTCGATTCATTGATCAGTCACAATCTATGAACCTCTTCATGGAGAGCCCGACGATGTCCAAACTGTCTTCGATGCACATGTACGCATGGAAAGCGGGTCTCAAGACTGGGATGTACTACCTGAGATCTAAGGCTAAGGCTCGACCAATCCAGTTTAGTCTTGAGCCTGATTGTGTGGCTTGTTCTGCTTAAAGTTTTCGATGAATAGATATGAAGAATACGATATGGACAAAGTACTAGAAAATATACAGATCAACCAATACAATAACCGTAAAATTGTCATCTCTACAAAGCAGGGTACACCGTTGCGTATTCAATTTCCCCGAATGTATATGCCATTTGGTGTATCGGGGTTCACCCCCGAGGTTGGTCCAACAAAATACAACATCGATTTCGCAATCAAGGGTTTCGATGAAGAAGACAGCTATATGAAAAAGTTTTATGAGTCTTTGAGACAGCTCGAAGACATGATCATTGATGCAGTTGTTAATCAAAGTGAAACAATCTTCGGGAGTCAAATGACCAAGGAAGAACTTAAACCAATGTTTAATTCAAATGTCAAGGAGTCACCTGATCGTGAGCCAAAATTTCGTGTCAAGGTCGATACGGATATGGAGGACAAAATCAAGGCGAATGTATTCAATGCCGAGAAGAATCCTATGAAGGATGAAGTGACCAATGGTCTCTATGCAAGAAATTCGGGACATGCTATGGTAGAACTTAACAGTGTGTATTTCTTGAACAGGAAGTTCGGATGTACTTGGAAGCTCAATCAACTTATCGTCTATGAGCCACAGAATCTTAAGGGATTCCAATTTAAGATTTAGATTTATTCAAAAGTAAAATACTATATATAGCTTGAGCCTCCTTAAGAAGTTTACCATCCACCCTGGTAAATTTCTTTGGGTCTACACCTAACTTGATCTTAGCCATCTTTACGGATTCTGACCAATCTGTGAGAGTCATCCTTACTTATTATCCTTGATTATTTTTTTGTACGTCTTGGTCGTCTTGGAAGGCACAAGGCAGAAAGTACCCTTCTTCTCCGCCTTCTCCTTCGCGAGGTCAATGAACGCCTGGAACTTGGGGTTAGTCTTGAGGGACTTCTTCGCCGCCTTGCTCGCCGCCTTGGAGACAATGCGACCATCCTTCATCATCAGGTCCTTCTTGGTGAGACCACCAGAGGTCTTGTCAGCAGTGCCGTGGAAAACTTCAGCGCGGGAACCAATCATCTTTACTTTATGCTTTGAAAATTTTCCTGATGTCCAAGATTGAAATCTTATCACTCGTCCTGTTCACTGGAATTTGTTTTTCAATTCTTTCATCGTTGAGGACTTTGGAACACACGATCGATTTATGACCTTGAAGAGCCATCATTTCTTCCTCAACACTCACAAAACGCGAACACTCCTTGTAGACCAACTTTTTGACATATACAGCCTTGGTCTGTCCGGTGCGATGACTCCGACCGATAGCCTGAAGTTCAGTCGCAGGATTCCATGAGGGTGCCGTGATGTACACTCGAGTCGCCTCTTGGAGGTTGAGACCTTGACCACCACTCTTAATTTGGATGATGAAGATGGCACCTGGCGCAGCTTTCTTGAATCCCTCAATTTGTTTGACACGCTCCTCCTTGGGTACCGATCCATCGATCCTGAAAACTGGACACTTCATCTGACTTTGGATATAGTTCATCTCACCCCTGAACTGACAGAAGATGAGGGTCTTTTCATCTGGGTGACCATCAATCATGTGGAAAAGGGTCTCCATCTTGTTCGAGCGACCCACCCACTGCTCTGCGTGTGTCTTGTTCTGCTTGGCGACACCGTCGAGATACATCTGAGGCCAGATCATCGCCTGACGCGCGCGAAGGAGACACTCCAAGATGATCATGTTCTTGGCGTTCAGGCTTTGGGCGTGTCTGAACGCTTCACGGATAGTATCCTGTGCCTCAAGGAACACAATCTCGTAGAGCTGCTTCTCATCTGGAAACATATCCAATTCTACATTCTCGAAGTAGCATGGAGGCAGTCTCAAACGCTCATTGATTTTGGCCAGGTCTTCCTTGGTACGTCGAAGAATGTAGATGTCCTTGATCTTGTTGGTCATACCCTGTACAACCACCTTCGACAAACCCAAAAAGGTTGAGAGTGACACAAAGTCCTCCATGGAGTTGAACACTGGCGTACCAGTCACGATCCACTTGATCTGGGTATGAAGACGACACACACTCTTGAAGAGTTTGGACTTCTTATTGCGAATCTCATGGGCTTCATCCAAGATGACTCGATCCCATTGTACCATATGAAGGGGTGTCTTCGCGTCAGGTCCACCACCTTTTACTGTAAGAATGGTGTATGGTGCCAATGTCACGTCAACCTCTTTGATTCTCCTATCTGGACCATCAAAGATGTTGATCGTCAAGTTTGGCGCGAATCGGTTAATCTCTTCCGCCCACTGGGTGATAATAGATTTGGGTAAGATGATTAGAGTACGAGGCTTTGGGTTACCAAGTATGGTTGCCACGAGTTGTATAGTCTTACCAAGACCCATTTCGTCACATAAGAACCCACCTTTGGGTCCGGATTTCTGTCCTTCCATCGTAAGCATCCAGAGAACACCTTCACGCTGGTAGGGTGCAAAAAGACGCCCATTGAGGGTGTCCTTGGCCAAAGTGTATTGCTCTTCAATAGTCATCGTATGGATCTTCGTCTGGAAGAGGTTCAATCTCACAGATAACTGGTTCTGGTTCTTTTTTCTTGCGAGTCTTCTTCAACTTAGGTGGAGGAAGTTCATCGAGATGTTCTCGAAAGTATAGGACTTTGTCCCAAAACTCTCGCATCACAGGGAGATATGTTTTCCACCACTCACGATCTCGCTTAACATTTACGACATCAAATTCTTCGGGACGAGGCCAATTGGTCTCAGCGGGCTTATATTGAATGAAGTCTGCTTCTTCTAAGTCTAAAATCTCCATACACAGCTGAAGCTGAGGCATATAATGCTCAGGTACTTCCCCAGGTATGATCGCTCTCTGTGGTGGGCATTTGATTTCTACTAGTTTTCCCGACTCACTCACACCATCAGGACTTCCACCCAACCAGGGGTGTTCGGGGTGGGGACACAAACCAATTTCGTGTACAACCTCCCCATGGCGCTCTTCATAGAGAATGCGAGCCTCATCCTCATATTTCTCACCATGTCTTGTTGCCGCGTTCCCTGTAAACTTTTCTCCGAGACCACATTTCTTAAGAAGGAGACCTTCTGGTGTTTCGTACTTGTTTTTACCGATAGCTGTTGCGGCATCCGAGGCAGTCAACATGTTCCCGCGCAAGGCAAGCCATTCCTCAGACTTTTGCGCCGCGTATTCCCTCTCAATTAGGGCTTTCACATTCGGATGCATCTTGAATTAATTGAGATTGTAAGTTTTAAGTTCCTCTAACACCTGAAAGTACATCTGGGCAGCATTTTGTTCGGCTTGTTTCTTACTCTTGGCGACACCCCTCGAACAGAAAGTGTTATTGATGTAAATGTCTATGTAGAAGAGACCTTCGTGATGTCCCGCTACACGATATTCCGGGAGTTGCCAGTTATTAACCTGGCAATGGCGCATTAATTTGTCCTTAAAGTTATCATCTACCATGATAGAGTTCATATCGACCACATCAGGATCTTGGTAGATACGAAGGATAAACTCTTTCGCATGGATGAGACCGATGTCCATGTAGATAGCACCGATAAGTGCCTCAAAAACATCCTCCAAAATCTTGGGATTGTTGTTCCAACCGTTACGCATCCCCTTCTCATCCATGATGACGAGTTTCTCGAGACCCAACTTCAACGCAATCTTGGCTAATGTTTCACCACGAACAAGCTTTGTACGAGCTTTCGTGAGGAAACCTTCTTGCTTACTTTCATGTCTATCAAACAGGAACTTAGTGATGACAAACCCAAGTACGGAGTCACCAATAAATTCGAGGGTCTCGAAGGATTCTGTGAATTGTTCATACTCTTTGAGAGCAGATTTATGTGTAAAAGCTCTTTGGTACAAAGCAAGGTCCTTTACTTTTGTACCAACAAGTTGTTCGGCAGCCTCTTTGGTAATGAAGGTCACCATGTTTTATTATAGTGTGTTATTAGTTTTTAAGCCTTTTCCTCCTCCTTCTTGATGTAGTGGGGGCTGAGGTACTTCTGAAGGTTAAGGTAAGTCACCTGAACGTCCGCGGGAGGCGCGAGGAGATCGCGGAGCTTGTCGTCGAGGATGATCTGACGACCGTTATCGGGGTGCTTGAGACCCTTCTCGGTGATGTACTTGTTGATGAACTTGGTCACCTCAGAGCGAGAGATGAGCTCGCCTTCGGGAAGTTCAAGGAACGCGCGCAACTTAGGCGTCACATCCTGCTTGCGGTTGAAGCCGTTGTTGGCAGCACGAGCCTTAGCCTTCTCACCATCTGGATCTTCCTGGGTGTTCTTGATCTTGCGAACAAGCTTGGACAGGTTCTTGATGTCGTTGCGGAGGGCGGCAATTTCAGTTTGAATGGATTCGAGAGACATTATATCTTTCTTACTCGTGTAACCTTTAAGTCTATGTAAAGTAGAACAAAGAGTACAGTGATTGCTGTCAGGATTAAAGATTTCGCTGTCTGTGGTGTGATCGTAGTGGATTTTTGGGGTCTATCGATGAAACGAAAGGGTTGTCTCGAACCATCCTCGGGACAGCCACCAGCGCAGCAATCTCCCGGACATGGCAATACCCTCGGACCCTTCCGCACACCACAGAATTGTTTGGTCTCCCCCTTATAGGCGAAGCATCGACATTCTTCGATCACGTTACAGACCATTTATTATATCACAATATATTAATGGACGATCAAATTTATTCGAAACCTGTGATTGAAAAATTCATTCAAGAAAATCTTTTTTTCAAAGATCCCAAGATGCAGAAATATTACGACCGAAATCTCCAGAGGGATCTTGGTAAGTTTCGAGCGCGCGCCCAAAGTGCTCACAAGTCCAAGAGTTTTGAAAAGATGATGTATGTCCTTGTGACTGATTCGATTCGTGATATCATCATACAAACCATAGGTGAGATCACGGAGTACATGAAGTCCATGGGTGATGTTATTGTCAGTGGCGGTGAAGCGTTTAACTTGTACACAGACTTTGAGGATCGTATTATCACAAGTGATATAGACGCGAAGTTTGTTCCCCGTCTCCCAGTGAACCCACAATATTTTGGGAAACTTCAAGCGACGAAGCTCATGCTTTGGAATAAGATGGGAGAAGTCGCACAGCGTTTGAACCTAAAAATCAAGAATCGAATCCTCTTATTGAAAAAGAAAAACCCGAAACTTTTCAAATTCTTGGGTGTGAGTTTCAAAAATTCTGGTCCATTTGTCACGAGAAGGTACACCCTCATCAAGAAGAAGAAAACCAGAAACGATAACAAACCTGGTAAGAGTGATGTGTTCATAGATGTCGAACTTTTTGCCCTTGACCTCAATATTCGTTACTTTTCACCAGAAAATGGGCGTATCGAAGATTCCACTATAGGTGGTATTCTTGATATCCCATTCATGCGTCCAAAAGAGTTTGGGTACGAAGTAGTCTTGTCGAGGCGACGTGGTATAACGTATCGCAATCTAAACACAGGTAAACTTGTCACAGATAACAGGGTATACATTGCGAGTAAAGAATTTCTTATCGAAGACATCTATTTGATGCACAAGCTGAAACTTAGACCTGAAAAGAAGGAAAAGGATCGTCAACGCCTCGTCAAATTGGCACAAATCTTCGATAAGCGTATCAAGTCGTCAGACTCTATGGACAGCGTTTTTAAGCGTGTGAAGGGGAAGATCGTCAAGCGAGCCCCAGTGGTAAAGAAAGATGCTAAAGTTCCTATGAATCGTGCAAAAAAGGTTGATCCATACAAATATAAAAAGTTTACGACTAAACCGTCAGATGATAAACTTTCAAAACAACTCGTGCATGGCCTTAAACCTGTCGTGAAAAATACAAAGATCAATGGATACAACAAAACATCAGGGAACAAGCGTTTTAATTTGAACACACTCAAATGGAAGAATGTCAAGAACAATTCGTATGTGAAAAATGAATACAATCTCAGACCAGAAAAGGCGTTACCACTTCCCAAAAATATGAACATCACCAAAACTCTCTATGGGTATAAACCCAGGAGAAATCAATGGGTGTCGAAGGAGTTACTCAATAAGGCTGCAGCCATACCATTTGTTGGTTTAAAGAAATGAAACCATACCTAAACATAAATGATCTACAACACCCCCACCAAAGGTGAGGACGGTCTCTACTTCGTCAAGACTCTCAACGATGATAAGCGTAAGTGTTTTGTCCAGCTCAACAAGGTGAAGGTGACTGATGTGTCAGGGGAGGTCGTCATGGATCTTGGTTCGGAGGTGAACACCCAGAAGATTCACACCATTGACACTGCTAATCTTGAGGCTGCCCTCGAGAACTGTGAGTCTTGGTTCGGTAAGAAGGTTTCTGATGGTGTCATCAAGGGTGCCTACACTTCTAACTTAAATGACACTGTGATGACTTGCGACCGTATCGAGGCGACCAAGGTTTTCAATATGCAGCAGGAGCCCATTGATTTCGATGTTGTCCAGCCCGACAAGACCTGTGATGTCATCCTCGAATTCGCCGGAATCTGGTTTGCTAAGAAGGCTTTCGGGCCCACTTGGAATGTTGTCCAGGTCAGGGTTCACGATGACCCCGAGCCCATCCTCGACACTTACCCAGACGGGTATGCTTTTGTCGAGGACGAGGAATAAAAAAATTGTTAATACTATATAAAAGATGATGAAGGGCCGTAACCAGAACATTCTTATGTTGGTCGCCGTAGCTGCTCTTATTTTTCTCCTTTTCACCATGAACTCTAAGTCTGCTTACTCTATCAGCGAGCGTGAGTACTCCGCTTTTGGCCCCATGGCCGGCCCCACCGCCGGCCCTGCTGCCGGCCCTTCGGGTGCGCTAGGCGATAACATGTGCGGCGGTATGAAGCGTGGCACTGGTCTCGCCTCGTCGCTCCTCCCTCGTGAGGTTGCCTCTGAGGAAGACTTTGGACAGTTTGCCCCAGACGACATCCTCAAGGGCCAGAACTTCCTTGAGCCTCGTCAGCAGGTGGGCTTCCCCGAGACTGTCGGTGGCGCGCTCCGTAACGCCAACCAGCAGATCCGCAAGGATCCCCCCAACCCCAAGGAGCCCTTCGTGTGGAACAATTCCACTATCGTCCCTGACCTCATGCAGCGTGGTCTCTGCGCTTAAAGATTAGATACATATAAATATAAATGACAACTGTTACTCCTGATCTCTCCGAGAATGTCTCTAAGCTGGTAGAGCTCACAAAACAATTAGCTGAGGCTAAATCTGATATTAAAGTCCTTAATCAAGAAGAGAAGCGCCTTAAGGAGAATGTTAAGAAGCACATGATGGATCAGGGGATTGACACGATTAACCTCAGGAAGGGTAAAATTAGCATTCGTAAGTCTGTCAGGAAAGCTGGGATGAACAAGGATGCTATCAAGGAAGGTTTGATGACTTTCTTTGGTGGAGATGAAACTAAGGTGGAAGGAGCCCTAAATGCGATTAAAGATGGTCTTAAAACAAAGGAGTCTACTTCTTTGTCGCTAACTGGTATAAAGGATAAGCCTGAGAAAGAAGATAAGTAACTAACTATGGTTTGGAGCCAGTACGTATATGAAGCCTCTAACGGATTTGATCCCGATGTCAGTGATGACGATGGGTTCGATGATGAACACACTCCTCTGAATATCGAAGACTGGGAAGTCGAATACTCAGATGAACTATGGCATATGTGGAATACCACCAGAACACTCCTCGACGATGCTCGTGTCGAACCTAAAGGAGAGTTTTGTGACTTTGTGGAGTTTTGTTATAATGAACACGATTCATACCATGATCGTGTTGCGTGTGAAAATGAAGAACTTCTTCATTATATCTGGAAAAGACTCAGGAGGATTATTAATGATAATGGTCTCCATGAAGAAATGATGCGTGGTGCCACATTCTATCATTTTGTTGAATATGCTAAAAAATATATGTACCTATATTAAATGCTTCCCGATATCACTTCCCAGAAAGTCGCTATCCCCGCCGCTCTTTTTTTGGCGCTCAGCCCAGGTGTTCTTCTTACCACCGACGGATCCAAGGTCACTTTCATGAACCGCAAGACAAACCAAACTGCGATTTTCTTCCACGCCCTCGTGTTCTTCCTCGTGTACAGCCTCATCGCCAAGGCGATGGGTCTCGTGCTGACCAGGACCGATCTCGTCGTGACCACTGTGCTCTTCCTCGCGTTGAGCCCTGGGCTTCTCCTCACTCTCCCTCCTGGTTCGGGTGGCGTTGTTCGCTCGGGTCAGACCAGCCTCGAGGCGTCTCTGACACACGCGATCGTCTTTGCTATAGTTTTCGCGCTTTTGCGTCGTCAATTTCCTCAGTTCTATTAGGTAGGAAGATGAAATACCTCGTGTTAGGACCGGCTTCCATGGGGATCTATTCCCTCATAGGTGCCTTAAAAGCGCGAGAATCTCAACTCGTCGATGTCAGGGAAATTTCGGGGTCTTCCGCTGGTGCAATCTTAGCACTGTTTTTGGGGGTAGGAATGTCCATCGATGAAATTACTCAAACTTCATTAGATCTGAATGTCCCCAATTTTGTTAAGATACGCATAGGAACCTTTTTTAACAAATTTGGTTTTGTTGATATGGCACCTATTCGTAAAAAGTTTGTGGAAATATGTGGTTGTGACCCAACTTTCAAAGATATTGAAATGAAGATTTACATTTCAGCCTTTTGCATGAATACCGCAGAAACAGTCTACTTCTCTCGAGACACACATCCAGATATGAAAGTGATAGATGCGGTGTGTATGAGCATGGCTGTACCATTCATATTTGCATGTGGTAAGTATAATGGTGATACATATGTGGACGGTGGAATGAAAGAAGAAATTCCTCTGACACCTTTCTTTGATAAAAAGCCACACGAAATCACGTGTATAAAAATTAAAATGAATCGACTGTATCGAGAAGATATACAAACACCAAAACAGTTTGTCGAAACACTTATTCGCTCGGCTCTCTCAAATAGGGTGATGTACAATACACCTATAGAAACCATTGAAATCAATGTAGAAGATACAGATGTATTTGATTTCAACATGAGTTACGAAGAAAAAATTCAATTATTTAATCGAGGATATACTTTTTTATCAGCCTAATATAAATGGATGTAGAGACATTCAGTGTGAGGCTGACCACACTTCCTTACCTGACTAGAACCGATGTAGCTTCTTATCAGCAAAGGTCCAAAATAAAAAGTGTAAATCTCAATGAGCTTTTACGAAAAGCTCAAGCAATGAATGCACGACGCCGCAATTTTAGTATTCAAGAAAAGATTCAAGAGTTTAAAAGTCGCGTTGCAAATTTATCTCTACCTAGAGACATCTATACTAGACTCGTTTCTACGATTACCCCAGAGAGTGATGTATCAAAACTCAGACAAGAAGCTGAATCGATCCTGGAAAAGAGAAATACACAACAAACTGGTCAGTTTAAAGTAAATTTTTTCGAAACGATCAAGAGATTGAATCTGGACAAGAATGACGTCAATAGTCTCGTTCGTCGACTGGATCGTGGCGAGGATGTGAGTCTGTTAACTAAAGAAGCATACGATTTACAGCGGAACCGACAATTGAAATCCGTATCTGATGAACGCAAGTTTCTTAAAAATGCTTTAAATCGTATAGGGCTTAACCAAGGTGACAAAAATGGTCTTTTGTCTCGATTTCAACCAGAAAAACGGGTGGTCGCACAGCTCATTCAAGAAGGTAAGAGATTGAAACAGCAACGCGACCTTGAAGTTGTTGAGAAAGAGAAGCGAAACTTGTTTAAACGTGTCAGCACTCTAGGCGTCAATGGTCAGATTTTGAAAAGAATCGGCAATGTGAAAACGAAAAGCAATGTTTTGGCGTTAAAAAAGAATATAGAAAACAAGGGAAAAAACAAGAAAAATACTCAAATTGCAACTCGTAAACTGAACTTAATTTCACTAGTGAAAAATCTTGGTATGTATTCACAGTTTGCTGGGGAGATTGAGAATATACAAACACTAAAAGATGCGAATGTTGTTCAAGTTACCATTCGAGAGGCGGGGAAATTAAACCTCGTGAAAAATGCGTCAAATGTCGGAGACTTTACGAGTAGAATCATGTCTATAAAAAATGTGTCACAGCTCGTACCTATGAAAAATCTCATCGAACAGACTCGGAAAGAAATGAAGGTTGCCAAACAAAAAGCTGAAAATGATAAACTCAATAAACGCAAACAGCTGCTGTCGTTCGAAGTTCAGAGTGCCAAGATTCCCGAAAACAAAAAGAAACTTTTTACTAATCGACTCAAATTGAAGAAAGTTGATATACCAAAATTACAGTCAGAGTTGAACAATGTGATAAAGAATGAAAAGTCAAAGAAAAAGCAAAATGAAATAAATGAATTGAAGAGGTATGCCACACGGTTTAATGTTGATCCGATACCTTTCATTCAGGACTTCCAAACTTCGAACAGTTCACTCAATGCGATCAAGAAGAAAGTTGATGAAGTTGTCATGAAGAAGAAAACACTCAAAGAGATGAAAAATGCATTGAACCAAAGGATACGAAAAGCTTCACTGAATAGAAATTTTGGTGAAAAATTGAAAAATGTTAAGACTAAAAACGCTGCACTTACTTTAGACGGTGAAATTGAAAAGGCTTATCAAAAGAAGATCAAAGCCAATAAGAAGACATTGTCAAACCTGGCCATCGAGTCTGGACTCAATCTCATGACTGATATTACAGCAATTAACACAATAGACGCTTTGAAACAGGCGAACCAGGTTGTCAAGTTCCAAAGTAAAGTACAACTCGAACAGGTGGCCAAGCGTTTGGGTGTGAATGTGCCTATTACAAATGTTCAGACAAACAAGAATGTGAAAAACGTGAAGACGAAAATTGAAAACGCCTATAATGCGAAACAAAATCAACTCAAAAATCAATTCGATCGTAGAAGACGTCTTGAAAAGGCAAATCTTGAAGTGTTTCTAAACAAGTACAGTCAAATATTAACCGGGGATGAACGAAAGACGTTTCTAGAATTTTTTGATAAAGGTGCTACCCTTACCGCACTCAAAACAAATATTCATCGATACACGACAAACAAGAAACGAGCACTCATAAATGCCAAGGTGTACGCCACACGAACTTTCCTAAATGCACTGGGTATGGCTCCAGGATATCAGGAATTCTTCGTAAGACGTGTCATAGCTGGGGAAAATGTGAACACTGTCAAGAAGGATGGTAAAATGTACATGACACGTGTTCTCAATGATTTGAGGCGTAGCAATGCTGATAAGATGTCGAAGTTTTTACAAGATCTTAAGATTAAACCTCAAAATGTGGATCGAATCATGAAAAAGTTTGCGACGACATACATCAACATGAATACCCTCAAAAATGAAGCTAAACAAATTGAAAACTTTAGGAACCATGGTAACTGGGTAGAGACAAACGATGAATTTTTAGACTTTGTCAATGAGTTACCAATGAGCCAAGGTGATAAGGTTAAAATTAAGTCTAATTTCGACAGTGATTTTGTAAATTTTAACGCAATCGTAAATACAACTATAAAGACGGCACTCAATACTCAAAATGAAAAGAATAATACTATTCGGCGTGAACTCATGGCATACATAAATAAACACAAACTTAACGTGTACAATAAACGAAAACTTATGAAAAAATTCAATACTACCAACAAAAATGTGAAAGCTATAAAAAACGAAGCCAATAAGATAAAAAGAAATATCATAATTGCTGAAGAATTGAAGAAGCGTGAAGAGCGTTTGAAGTATCTCGATACATTCAAGATTCTGACCAGCCGTGAAAAGATGTACCTGTTATCAAAGAATAATTCAGAAGCTGAGAAGTATCATAACCGTCGTAAGAGGGAACTTCGATTTAAACTGCGACGATACATCGTTGACAAACTTGGCCTCACTATGGACCACCCTGAAATTATGAAGATTTTTGAAAAGTTTGATACAGCTCCAGAAAAGTATGATGAATATGCTCGAAGAGCCACCGAGATTAAAAGCTTAAGGAATGAAAAGAATCGCCTTAAAAGTAAAACAAGGAATACGAAAATCTTAGAAAATATAACCGAAATCAAAAATCTTGTCGATGTGGCTAAGATCAATAGTAAAATTAATGAGGATTTTATGATCAAGATGAAAAAGAAGTTATCTGATCTCATTTTGAATTCAAACATGAAGATCAAATTAAATCTATCGACGGTTCGTAACCCACAACAAATCAATGCAGTCATGGTAAATATCAAGAAGGCATACGAAACCAAAAGATTTAAGGAACTTCAACAACTGAAAAGGTCACTCATAGGTCTCGCACCACAAAATCAAAGTGAAATTCTTCAAGAATTTGTCACGACAGATATACAACTCAAAACATCCATGAAGAAGGTTATGGAAATTCGTAAGAAAATGACTGAAGAAAAACACAAAATGGATCGTGATACTTTACATAAATTAATGAAGAATCAACTTTCTCTAACAAATAAAGATATAACTGATTTACTCACTGAATTTGACAAAGTGAAAAATGTTGAAAAAATAAGAGTGAAAGCGATGCAGGTGAAAAAGATGCGCATAGATGAAAAGATTGCTGAAAATAGACTGAAACTGGCGAAGGTACTGGATGGAACCGATCTATCTAATACAGACAAGAAGTCGATTTTTGCAATGTATGATAAGAAACCTGATAGTGTCATGTTATATGAAACCGCTGCGAAACAGCTGAGTTCGACACGCAAGAAGGAGCTCAAAAACAAAGAGAAATCTAATCTGACAGCCTTACTTAAAACACTTAAATTATCAAACACAAATTCTAAACAAATTCTAAACAGTTTCGAAAGAGTTCCAGATTTTAAACTTCTAAAGGCCAAGAGTGAAGCGATTCGCGTGCGTAAAATAAGAGACCGGGAGAAATTACTAAACGCTCTCAAACCACTGTCTATTTCTGAAAATGATCGAAAACAATTTTTAGCCAATTCGGATAATGTGAACAAAGTTATACAAAAGGCTCGCAATTTGGATACACAACAAAGATCAAAAAATACCCTACAAACTCAACTTAGACAGTATATCGCTTCTAAAAAACTTGGAAACAATGCCAAGAACCTTCTCAACCAAGTCAACACCACAACCACTCAAGACGGTGCGAAGTATATTCAAGAAAAGGCCAATCAGATGAAGATGAAGCTAGATGCCTCTAAGTTAAGTAAAAAGAAGGCAGAACTTTCTCGATACATGAACGATATGAAAGTGAACCTCGCTCAGAGAAGAGGTTTTTTACAGAGAGTACAAGGTAATACAAATATCAACACAATCAAACGAATGATTCAACAAACCTTAAACGCAAAAAATAAAAAAGAAAATGCAAATGTGGAACGAAGAACTCAAATAAAATTGTACATCAACACATTGAATCTTCCAGCTTCTGAAAAACAAAAATTATTACGCATCCCTGGCAATATAAGCGTAATCAGGCGACAGGCGACGCGACTCTTGAAACAGATCGAAAAGAATAAACTTAATGCAACCAAAGCGAAAGCTTCTATTCGGGCTACAAAAAAAATGAATAATCAAAGAATACTCAAGAGTATACAAATAGCGCAAATGCGCAATACGCGAGTCAAAGCACGAGAACATTTAAAATCTCTTAAACGCGGAATAACTTTGAAGGATAGACAGCTTCTCCAGCAGCTGAATGCCCAGCGTATCACCTTACCACAATTCAAGCAGATGACAGTCAGTATATAATCTATACAAGATGTTCGACACACTTTTTTGTTAGTTTAATATATATGATCGACGCGTGCGACCCCGACGCGGATTTAGATACTCTCAGGAAACTCATAAGGATGAATACTGGGAAAACTATTAAACTCACAAAAGAAGAAATATGTGGGGTGTATGATGACATCCAGGGTGGTAAGTTGCCTTTACCTCCTCTTGTCATGAACTCCAGTAAGACCTATTTGATCGACAAGAAATCACCATTGACATCGAAAGACTATGAATTGTTTTTCAGATCTACAGTCAAACGTAAAGATCTCGTCCGTCTTGCGAGAAAAGTTGGACTCAAAAAGATTGAAAATCTTAAAAAGTCCGATTTACATGATGCTATTGGTAGACGTCTCAATGGTATGAATGTTCATGAACCAGTGAAGTTTTCTAGAAAGAGAATTATCACAAAAAAGTTGATCACACCGACAAATGAAGTTGGACTCCTGAACAATGCAGGTGTCGTGAATGAATTGGGACCTACAAAAGAACCAAATAGGTTGAACAATCTGGGTCCCAAGAATGAGACAAATGGGCTGAACAACCTGGGTCCCAAGAATGAGACAAATAGGCTGAATAATCTAGGTCCTAAGAACGAGACAAATAGGTTGAACAACTTGGGTCCCAAGAATGAGACAAACAGGTTGAACAACTTGGGTCCCAAGAACGAACCAAACAGGTTGAATAATGGGTTTCCGAAAGCGATAAAGTTCAAACCACCCAGTTTTGCGCGACCTTCTACAAATTCTCAACCTAGTACCCGAATTTCGTTTCCAAAAGGAAGTATGTTTATGAAGGGAAGTAAACCCAAATTTTTGGGAGGAAATGTACCCGCTGCACCTCAAAAGGTAAATATGGGGGTTGGAAACAATCGAATCAACAGTGTTCCCAAAATTGTGAAACCAGAACCTAATACACGTAAGAAACCGACATTTTTTGGTGGTTTCTTCGGTGGTTCTAAACCAAACACAAAGAACACAGGAATCAAACCCGAACCCAACGCGAGAGTTTTTCCCAACAAGAAGAACATTGTGACCCCTAACAATAAGAAGA
>Ga0208428_1000055_pt1 | contig 50214 bp, 62 predicted proteins | sample DEB08_DNA_11_FD_184535 | JGI IMG/M metagenome (GOLD analysis project Ga0208428, IMG submission 184535) | Aqueous microbial communities from the Delaware River and Bay under freshwater to marine salinity gradient to study organic matter... | ecosystem: Environmental > Aquatic > Marine > Coastal ... | reverse complement strand
AACAACAAGAAGAACCAGGTTGTACCCAACAACCAGGTTGTACCCAACAACAAGAAGAATGAGGTCGTACCCAACAAGAAGAACCAGGTTGTACCCAACAAGAAGAACGAGGTCGTACCCAACAAGAAGAATGAGGTCGTACCCAACAAGAAGAACGAGGTCGTACCCAACAAGAAGAACGAGGTCGTACCCAACAAGAACGTACCCAACAAGAAGAACCAGGTCGTACCCAACAAGAAGAACCAGGTTGTACCCAACAAGAAGAACGAGGTTGTACCCAACAAGAAGAACGAGGTTGTACCCAACAAGAAGAACGAGGTCGTACCCAACAAGAAGAATGAGGTCGTACCCAACAAGAAGAAGCCTAACAACCAGGTTGTACCCAACAAGAAGAACGAGGTCGTTCCCAACAACAAGAAGCCTAACAACAAGAAGAATGTGATTCGTATGGGTAAGCGTCAGAAGGTTCTCAACGAAATTTCAAAACACACTAACAAGAGGATTACAAGTCTAAAGGGTCGCGCTGCCAATCCTTTCAGGACAGCGGAAGAGTACAATCAGATTGCTCAAAATGTCAAGAAAATGGTCAACCTTGTCGCTTCGGAAAATACATTTAATGCTGGTGCCGAGTTGAACAAACAATTGAACATTGAATCCAATCGTCAAATGAGAAATCAAAACGAGAAAAATTTCAATGCTTCAGCTGAACTCAATAAACAGTTGAACATTAAGGGTAAGGAAATCAACAAGGCGAACACGAATAAGAAGGTTCGCAATGGTGTTGAATTCAAAATCAAGCAGGTGAAGGGACTTACGAATGCTGACATTCAAGAGTTTATGAAGAAATGGGACACATCCAAGAACAAGACGATTTTCAATCAGGCTCGTAAGAGAGGTGAGGGTCGCATCAAGGGTAAAAAGGTGAAAAATGAGAGAAACAAACCCAAAGAAGAGAACAACTTCAATGCTTCTGCTGCTATAAATCAGTTGAATTTGGCACCCACTAAAAACAAGCTCATGAAGAAAGCGAAAGATGAGGTTGGTCGATTCGCTGGTCGCATCGGTAAATGGGATCCCGCTATTAAGAATGCAAAGAGTAACGCAACTCTCGTAAACTTGGAGAAACAATTGAACAAAAAGATTGAACTTCGTAAAGAAATCCAGATGAGTAAGATTGGGCCAATCAAAAAGCGTGGTCACCTCGAAAAGGTTATGCAACTCAAGAACAATGTGGGTCAGAGACGCAGGACTTTCGAACAGCAATTGACAAACCTGGCACAAAATGCAAAGAAAAAAGAACTTTCAAAATACATCGTGGGTCTGAACATTCCAGCTGAAAATAAGAGTAGGTATGTTAAACAAACGAATAAACCTGGAGCGAACTTAAACCTGATCCGTGCATCAGTGAATAAACAGGTGAATCAAAAGATTTCCAATGCTTCAAAGTCCCTAGTTTCGGGGGCCATTGGTAAGATTCAAGCCAAGGAGAACAAGAATATCGCCAATGCTTCAAAGTCTCTCGTTTCGGGTGCCATTGAGCAGGTGAAGAAGAAGGATGCGGCTGCCACTAAGATCCAAGCTGCTGTCAGGGGTAAGAAGAACCGTAATGCTGCTATGAACAAAAAGCGTATAGAGTTTACAGAACTTGCGAAGAAGACGAAGACAAACTTCAGCAGGAACATTGCTGCTATGAAAAATATGAAAAATGCGTTCAAGTTGAGGGGTCGGATTGAGGGTGCTGTTCGTAAGAATAAGTCTGTTGAAAACGCGAAAGCTTTGGGTGGTAAGGCGAGAGTCAATCCTTTATTTGAGGAAGTTACCCCCAAGCCCCCAAATGCACCCAAGCCTAACAAGCCTTCGTTCAGGGCCATCGTCCAGAAAAACAAGGAAAAGAGGGTTATGAATGCAGTCAAGTTGGCTGGGAAAAAGGTGGAACTTTCTCGTGCTTCTGGTCCCGAACGTGTCAAGATGGCGAGGAACCTGGCACCAAAGACACAAGAGAATGTCAAGAAGGTTGCCAACGCTGTAAAGGTGTTCAATCGTCAAAGTGCCACGAGTGTTATAAATCGTCTCAAGAAGTTGACACCAGCCGAAAAGACTCAGTACAAGGGTAAAATAGGTCGAGCCAGCACAAAGAATGAGATTAGAGACATTCAAGAGAGTGCAGTGAGAGTGGACGCTCGTAAAAAGTTTGAGGAGGACAAGAAGAAGGAGGAAGAGCGCAAGAAAAAGGCTGATGCAGAAGCTGAGCGAGTGCGAAAACTCAGTGAGAAAAAGAGGATTCGTGAAGCCGCTGAGAAGTCTGCTACGTCGGCGAAGAAAATGCTTACTGAAACCGATAAGATGAAGGCGAAAGCCAAGGCTGATAAGGCTTTCAACGACAAGCTTGCTGAAAAGAGGCGACTTTTGAGAGAAAGAGAAGCTAAGTCGGAACCCAAAAAGCGAAAATCCAAGAAAAAATAATGTTCCACCCCGACGACGATTGTACCGTAGTGACAGATATGCCTCTCAGTGATGAAGTTGCTGACTTTATCGAAGCTGGTCTTCATAGAGGAATGACGAAAGAGGATGTAGAGGAATGGTGTGACAACAATTTGGATGAACTTGCAAGTATATATGAGAAGTATCGGGGTACGTACTTGTCATATGGACAGGCAGATATGACTCTATTTTTCGCGCAGACGATTTATGAGAGAGATGATATGGGAGATATGATTAGCCAGTTTGTAGCCTTTCAATAATTACAATTTAAAGAAATAATCGTCCTTTAATTTAATGGGTAGTTGTGATGTGTGTTGTGAAAAATTAAACAAGATAAATCACAAAGAAGTCAAGTGTCCTTTTTGTGATTTAACAAGTTGTCGTTCGTGTTCTCAAAGATACATCCTGGAATCTTTTGAAGACCCACATTGTATGGGATGTAAAACTCCATGGAACCGTGAATTTGTAGATTCATTCTGTACCAGGTATTTTCGAAATACCAAACTAAAACGTCACCGAGAAGATGTTCTGTTTGAGAGAGAGAAGTCTCTCATGCCAGAGACACAACCTGAAGTCGAGCGAGTAATACAAATGCGTAGAATTCGTACCATCATCCGACAACAAAAGGAAAAGCTTATGGAACTTCATGCAAGACATAGAGTATTTGAACTAGAGGGTCCCATACCCCGTGAAATCCAAGTGCTTTACAGGGAAATGGAGGGTACATATAGACATTTAGACCAGTTACGAAACGGTGGATCATTTATGGATTCTGAACCAAGGCGTTTTATACGTCAGTGTCCAAGAGAAGAATGTAAAGGTTTTCTGAATGAAGAATGGTACTGTGGTTTATGTGAATGTAAATACTGTAAAGAGTGTAATGATCCATTGGTACCTGATCATGTGTGCAACCCTGAAACTGTAAAAACGATGAAACTTCTCAATAAAGATAGTAAGTCGTGTCCCAAATGTGGTACAGTCATCCATAAGACAAGTGGGTGTGCTCAGATGTGGTGTATTTCGTGTCACACAGCTTTCAATTGGCGCACCGGTGAAATTGAGACTGGTCGAATACACAATCCACACTTCATAGAGTTTAAGAAAAAGACGATGATGTCTCGAGAACATGGAGATATTCCATGTGGTGGCACCCCTTCGTTTAGAGAATTGCGAGAAATGGGTGCCACAAACGAGATACTCCAATATTCATTATTTGTACATCAAATAGAACGAGAATTAGTCTATATAGATACGCGACCGATAGACAATACCCAAATACGAGTTGTCTACATGTTGAACGATATTACCGAACATGAGTTCAAACATTATTTACAGCGTCAAGAGAAGTACGTGGAAAAAAATCGAGATCTTTCAAACATTTTTGAAATGCTCGCCAATACAGGTGGGGATTTTCTTAGACAGTATGTTCTTGAACCAGAACGACATGATGAAATCGTCGATCTTTTACAGAAGATTGTGGACTATGGAAATGAAATTTTCGATTCAATCCGTAAACGCTATAATTGTCGACTTCCCAGAAATATTTATGTGTGAGTACATTAGGATGTTACTTTTGTTGTTCATCATCATTCTCGTCATCTATATATTACCCAGATACAGAAGCCCTAAGGTGTTCAAAAACTTTTTGACTGATGATGAATGTCGTCATGTAATACAGAAAGCAAAGGGTGATTTGGGAACATCATCTGTCACAAATGAAAAAAAGGTAGATGAATCGATTCGTAAAAGTGAGACAGCATGGTTGGACAAAGAGGATCCTATTGTCCGAGATATTATGAACAGATGTCTCGCACACACGGATCGACCATTCGTGAATTGTGAACAATTACAGGTGCTTCGATATGAACCTGGTGGATTTTATAAACCTCACCAAGATGCATTTGAAAATGATAAGAATATGAGAATGTATACATTCATTTTGGCACTGAACGATGGCTATGAAGGTGGTGAAACTATATTTCCAAACTTGAACAAAGAGTACAAACTCGAGAAGGGTGATGCCCTTTTTTTCGATACTCTCGATAACTATGAGTTTATGACATCCAAGGCTTTACACGGTGGGAAACCTGTAAAGTCTGGAGAGAAATGGATATGTAATTTGTGGGTGAGGAAATATCCTTACACTTGAATCTCACCGCGCTCGATAAGCTTCTTACGATTCTCGAGGTGAAGTCCTTCGACGAGAGCCTTGTTCTCAGCACCATAGGGTACCGCGTAGCCCTCATCACAGAGCCACTTGTTCACATTGGTCCAGACACCATCTTCACATACCCAAACCTCGGCGAGAACGCGACCAAACTTACCCCTGGAATCAGCCTCCGGGCACCTGAGTTCGATTTCTACATCATCCTTCTCAGATGCAACCGCCTTTAGACACCATTCCTTGAGCTTCTTCTTGGATAGAAGACCGAACTTCTTCTCTTCGGGGTCACGGGTTCTGGACTCGGGTGTGTCAATCCCCAGAAGGCGAACGCGTTGCTTTGTGCACACGTCAAAACCTAGATCAATATTTACATCAATTGTATCACCATCGACAACCCTCTCAAGGGAAGAGACCCGGTACTTGAAGTTACAGGATTCAACGTTGTAAGAGGACATCTTATAACAATCTATATACTTAAAACTTTAATACCTCCATAAAGTATGAAATGCTTCGCAACATTTTCTGAAAACAATATATACAAGATAAAGTTGGCGAAGACTCGTAAGAACGTTCTCGAGGGGATGTACAGACGACCAAGTGTCGTGGAAGTGCACCCAATTAGGGAGAATCTGAGACTTCGTTTACGCTTCACAGAAGCGATAAAAGAAGCACAGGAGATTTGTGAAGATAACGTAGAGTCTCAAGAGTGTCATTGGGCGTGGTATGAGGTTGATGAACTGGAGGACTCTCTTATGCGTCAATGATGACTGTAGGTGGTTCGTCGTCGTATCCATAGAATTTGATAGAAACGCCGTAGAGTTCATTGAGTCTAGGGTGTAGGTCTTCATTGATGAACAATTTCCATTCTCGTAAATCTGTAGAAAAGTATTCGCATCTTTCTTCTCCGAAGCTACGTTTGAGAAGGAAGTCTTCGTAGCGAACTTCTTTCATGAGGGAGAAGACTCCCTCCGGTACGGGGACTGTACCCATACGAACGGCATCGAAAATGTCGATAACATAGTACCCACGTGCGTCACAAATGATGTTCACCTGTATATCAGGGAACCCTTTGATGAATGATTCAAAGTCTGCGTCACTTGGGAGAGTTGTGAAAATCGTAGGACCAACTTCATCGGGAATCACTTGCAGGAATGATGGATGTGTGTGATACGCTACAGGTGCATCCGACCACTCCTCCTCGAGGACACTCGAGTCGACACGTGCCCTTTCCTTGGAGGTCGCGTAGGTGAGACCTTTGTAATTCATACACCTATCGTACTTGACCTTCCCACCATATTCCCAACGGTTTTTAGACGACAACTTACTTACAGATTTCAAATCTCGCACCACGATTTTTGTAATGTGTAACCTGTGTGCGGTCATCCTATATTCATAATGACATTTTTATCCAAGAGTGTAATCTCACCCAGTTGGTCCCATGTGTAGTACTTAATGGAAATACCGAATTTTCGACGCATGATGGGGTCCATGTATCCATTTACAGCTCGTTTCCATTGGTTAGGTGTTGTTTGAATGTATACCAAGTTACTCCAATTCACAGATACACGCCGGAATTCCCTGGAAGTCATGAAACGGTTAAATTCTGCGACAACCTCATCCGGGTTAGGCTTATTCATATTCGTTTCAATGAGATCAATGATATAGTACCCTTGGTTCTCGAGGATAATATTTGCTTGTATTGAGGGGTAGTAGCTTATATACGTCCTGAAATCAGTACCACTTGGATAGGTAAAAAGTGGTGCGTTTTGTTCAGGAACTGGGTGTGTATGATACACGATATATTGAGTCATATCTTCTTGTGTGGGGGTTACAGAAGCCAGTTGTTGGTTTGTACTCACGGTTGGTGTACCGAATTTAACATAGTTGCGTGTATTCGAAAGTGTGAACGGTATAGAACCCCCATACTCTACTCGCTGTTCCCACGTTTTCTTATACACATTCTGAAGTTCATTGATTGTTTTGCGACTCAATCTCACCGAAAGGTAACGATCATTCCCACTCGTCACCGTACCTACGTTAAAAGTATTCCTGGGTATGTTTACACGCCTAAATTTTTTGGATAGACGATTGAGTGCAGCATTAATTTGAGTCATCTTTCTTCGTCTCTCCACTTCACGACGTCTGTTGAGAGCCTGTCTACGCACCATTTCAGACTTCCGTTTCTCCACCGTCTTCGTAGAGGTTTTTTTGACCGAGACCATCTTACTTTAGATAAAGATTTAAATAGATGGGTATCTAATGAACATCGAGGCATTCGCTCGAGAGATATATTCTCAACTGGGTCCTGGATACAGTGAGAGAGTATACCACAATGCGATGGAGGTTTTACTAAGGGAAAAGGGGATTCAGTACGAATCGGAACGTATCATTCCAATCCCATTCAAGGGGCATGTGATTGGTAACTTGAGGGCGGACATTATTATTGACAATGAGATTGTTCTAGAATTTAAAACTATTCGAACTCTGAATGACGCGGCGGAGTTGCAGGGTAATAACTATCTTCGTCTGACAGGTTTGAAGACGGCGTATCTGGTGAATTACCCACCGCATCCGGATCGGGAGGTGGAGGTGAGAAGGATTCAAGTAGTACCATTATCGGGAGAACTCGAGCCAGATTGTGATAGAACCTCTGAGATTCCGTATAATGTGTCTGCGGATCTAGGACAGCCATTTGAAGAATATCTTGAGCCCTTTGGAGTAGAGTCCGAGCTTCTTCTAGACAGTGGTGTACCGCTGGGTCGGCTTGATTGATCGTCTCCAGGTGGGGAAGAACCTTGGATTCCAACTCATAGAGGGCGAGTAGGGCTGGTTCGTCGTTCATTTGTAATAGTTGTATTTCTGTCTATACTTAGGCTCAATCTTTACATAGACTGGAGAGCCCCCACTTGGGGGTTTTCGACAGAAATTCTTACAGTTACAACCGTCTCGTGGGTTCGTGAGTTGTCTTTTGTTTGCGTAACACTTCAAGGGAAGGTAGATGTCCTTTTTGAGAAACCGAACGATGCGATCGATGAGTATCATAATAATTTTTCACGCACCCAATCTCTATCCTTCTTAAAAATTTTAGACAACTTAGGGTCTTTATTCTTAAAGAGAATCATGAGAACATTCAAGCGCCTAAAGAGGCCTAGAGGTGGTTCACCAGCCCTGACGACCCGCATGAGGGCACGGTGTCGCGCGAGTTCGGACTTGTCCTTCACACCTTCGTAGCCATGGGCACTGAGGATACCAGAGTTGCTGAGTGGAATAATCACTTTAGCTTTCATTACAATGAGACTAGAAAATTATACAGAATCACAGAAGTTGGTGTAGATATTGTATTTGATATCAGTCTTGGTTTTTTCCGTCCCATGCCCAGACTTCACCTCATCAGCCCTCCACTTTTTGTACCACGCCCCATTTTGCACGTTGGGGTTGTAGACCGCCTCCAGAAACTCCTTCGTCTTTTCTTCTCCCCTCAGCATACCCATGAACGCCCAGCGAAAAAACATGTAAGTGTCGAACACCTGGATACACCCTTTATGCTTCTCTGGGAAAAGTTCCAAGACCTTTACTGTGTGATTGATAAGCTTACTTTTATTGGAGACAGAGTCTGGTTGGTCATTGTAGAAATGCTTCAGGTCTACACGCACTTTCTCGTAGTCATTCTTGCCGGTACAATTTGTCGGCTGCCCGATAGTCAGCGTCCGAAACTTATCTCCAAAATTATACATTTTGACAAGATGCTGTTTGCGATCATTGTTTCCAAACATAAGAGTGAGGCGATCCTCAATTGTACTTGAAAATAAACCATTGGCGAACTTTAGCCACTCATCCCCTTCGAGACTATGGGTATTGGCGAGTTCACCCTTGCTCAAACTGAGCTGGGTGTTCACATTGTCCATCAACTCTCGGCATTGACTCGCGTTGAGATTTCGGTAAGTTGCAACCTGAATCTTAATCTGGAGAAAGTACTGACGTTCGTGGATCTTCCATTGGGACCACTTACGTCCCTTCACAGCGAAGCCGTCGTCGAGGAAAAGCATGAGATTGAAGAATCGATGACCGGCGTCCAAGATGTAGGTCACATCTCTTTCTCCTTCACGAACACAGTTGAAGATCCATGTAGTATGGGTCTGTTTACCTTCAAAAAGTGACAGGATATAACTCATCGCATCTTCAGGCTTCCATCCATGGTAAGGTTCTCTTTGTCCATTCGGGTAGTAGTAGGCTGTGTAGACCGACTGCTGATCCGCTATGAGTGAAGCCACCGTCTTGGTATCCGAAGTAGCTGGAACCTCGAGACAGTTTTCATACAAAGATACATTCTTACCGTCGTAGTTTGTCAACCTTTGAAGCAACACCTCTTGAGTGGGAACACGAAGTCTCCCATCGTTGTGGAAGTATGGAGAGGTCTTCACAAACTGAGCGAGCTGCATCTTCGTTTTTCTTAAAATCCTAAGGATTCGTGGTACACTTAGGTTTTCAACAATTTGTCAAACTCTTCTGGATCTTGGCGACACATTGGACACTTATCAAGTTTATCGTAACATTTTACACATACAAAGTGTGAACATTTCATAAATTTTACACAATCTGTATTTTCGAAACAAATTGGACATTCACCATTTTTGAATTCTAAGATTTCGTTATTAAACCTCCAAAAGCAGGGACCACACACTTTTAAGCTAGGATCATACATTTTACGACACACTAAAAAGTTTGGGCATTGTTTATCACCTTTGAGAACTGGCATTAATTGTTAAAGACATAAAATCTTTAAACTGTCGGAATAAATTCCCATTTTAAATCGTGACAGATCTTATTCCAAATGACATCCTGTTGATACAACTTTTCTTTAGACTTGAGGAGTGGAAAGTATTGGAGGTAATCGTCTTCACCTAAAAGTTCACAGAATTTATAGAGGACATAGGAGTAGCTGAGAAAGTTTTTCCTCTCTGTAGGACAATTGTCATCGAATGGTTTCTGGATATCTTTGAACATGATACGAAGATATTCTTCCAACTCTTGGGGCATATTTGGGGGTTTGATACCATTTAGGATATTTGTTATGTAAGGGACGTGTTCATAGTATTTATTAAGTCTCAACTTTTTCAAGAGTCCCCGAATCTTTGCGTGTGTGATATCTTCGAGGTTTTTGATTTTCATCTTTTTGAGTTCTGATCTCAATTGATCGATGACTTCAGCGGGTATGTTTGTCATCTCTTGTGCCTGAAACTGTGACAACCATTCGTTAAAGTGATTTTCTCTTTTGTATGAATAGTTTACAATCTTTTCTGACGTTTCTTGTTCCTCTCGGTATGTCAACTCTTCACTGATAAGTGCGGCAACTATAGCCCCACACCCATCACATACAAGATCACTCGTGTCGTGAAAGTGGATGATATTGCTATACACACACGTTTTACATACATCCATAGTGCGTTGTTGCGGTTTGGCTATATTTTTCTTTTCAACGTCTATGAGATAGTCGGTGAAGATATCCTTTCTTTGTAGACCGACAGTTTCCTTGACATTGAAAATATTATCCGTGTTTGTCTTCTCATCACCATCGTCTACGTGTTGATCTAAATAGGGCATACATTTCATAATGTACTCGGCCATCTCAGATTCATACCTTTTTCTGTTCAGTGGGTCTTTACGTATAGATAGGTTCCATTCTTCTATTCGATTATTATATCTACTTAAAAAATTACCTTCCATTCCTATAAAGAGATGCTTACCAAACTTTTAAGTAGTATTTTCTTCTTCTATAAATACATCGTCACACCCAGAGATTACACGATCATCTCTGAAGAACTTGAATATGTGATAGATCATGACTTGGACTATATGATTGAAGATGATTTTTGGATGAAAGAAAGTAAAGATTGGGAAGATGGAATTCTTGATGGTTACTACACTAATGTTACAGGTATGAAATTTCGTAAAACGATAGTTCCACAAAATGTCAAGTACATAATCCTCCGGGTAAAGTATTACTTTAATGGTAAGAAGTATACGAGTATCTCGAATGATATCAATTTCAAACCTGGTCAGGGGGAAGACACTGCAATGCACTTTAGTATCCCTTTGAGTAGTGCCTGGATCGTTGATCACGATGATAAACCGATGCGAGACATTACTGAAAAGGTGAAACGATACTCTGGACCTCGGAACGATTTCCACGGCCAAAAGGTTCCACTCGAACATTTTCTATTTTACGACAGAGAGGTACTCAAGGAGAGATTTCCGAAGATCATCCTTTCCAATACCCTAGGTATGAAGAAGACCCTATCAACCCTCGATGACTTTACCACTAATCTTCAGATACCTTAGTCGCCAGGTAAAATTTAAGTTCACCCAAATTGGCAACATTGTACTTCAAAATCAAAAATCTATTCCCCGTTTCCTGAATAATTTGCACAGACGCACACATACTCGTCGCCTTTGTAAAGATATTCAAATATTTAAGACTATAGAGTCCTGTAATTGTCTGACTTTCCTCGGTACACTCAATCGAGGTGTCCTGGTTTGCAAAGTCTCCTTGACAACTGAAATTGATTTGTTTTCCAGACCGTTTAATCTCAATATCTGTTCCAATGTTAGACATATCGCGACAGAGACGCTGAAAGTCTGCGGATGGGAGTGTGGTAATCGTAGACATTTCAATTTCAGGCACTTCGATCCGACTCTCGTTGATATCCAGGAGTTTGAGTTGAAAAGTTGAACTCGTCTTCTTAGATTCGCTGGTGATTTCGATGTTCATATACTCTTTTGAATTAATCTCAATCTTCAGGACATCATTATTCGTGATCGTCTTAAGAAGTTTGAACGTGTTTGATATATTGATACCTGCGATGACTTCATCTTGATCACATTGATATTCTTCAAAGTTGTCTGCTGAGAGAAACATATCTACGAGAGATGTGCGTGCAGTGTCTAGAGTGACAACATACATACCATCTGGTTTGAAGTAGATATTTACATCATTCAGGATATCCTTCAGAACTTCGAACGTCGACTTAAAAGCGGAAGCTTGGATCGTCACAAGTTTCATATCTACTCGTATTAGTGCGTTACATCTTTAAATCTGTATACGCCACACCCTTAGAGACATCTCGACTGATTTTCTCTTCAAGTTCTTTGGTCATAGCTGGCTGGAGGGATTGTCCATAATCATCAAGCCGAAACATATTAGAATTGTTATCTTTTCCATCAAGACTTGACATTGAACCCCCAAATCCACCAATTGAAACTTGTTCAACCTCCTTTTTGGGTAGAAGGGAGTCAAGCCAGTTCTTGATTTCATTACCCACGAGAATCTTACCATTTTTCGTGAGCATAGTCGGTACACGGTTGATTTTGTTTCTGTAGTTTGGGGGTACACCCTGTGTATTGATATTGTGATAATGCACAAGTTGTTTCAGCTGTTTGTGTTTGTTGATATATTCAATCACTTCCATAGAGTGTTTACACCGGGGACTATATATCAGCAGAGACATCTAATATCTATTGGGTATTTTGTAAAAAAAAATTAACGCATAGTAGTAAAGATGAACTATTTACTTGTATTCATTCTGGTCCTGGTAGTTCTCCTTCTGACGACCAATCATGAAAAGTTTACTGAGACATTTGGTCTCTCAGGGTACACCAAGCCTAGGATTTCTGTGAAACTGGATGATCCCAGACCAAATCTTACAGGATACCAGGAAGTCGAAGCTAAGGTTGACAATGATATGATGGAAGACTTTGTTCTCATGGCGAACAAAGAAATTTCCAAGCGTACCGGATTGTGCACGTATATCATAGAAACTACCACAGTCAAACACTACAAGGGTGACGACAAGGAGATTTATGAATGTATGTTCATGACGATGAAAAAGGGTGGATTTTCCTATGGGTTCTCGGTGGCTGTTTCGTATGAAGTTGAAAATGGGAAGATTCGGATTATTTCCCTTAGGACCCAACCCCTTGGTGTCCAGACTCCCCAAAATATCAAACCATTCACGGAGGGATCTGAAGGTAAAGAATTTGTCAAGTATGATCTGGTCAAGGAAGTTGCCATGCCCAAGAGTACTGAGTTGGAATCGGTGAAAAATAAATTGCAGTAATTGTAATGTTGAGCATCAATGATGTTGTCAAGATAGATGACAAGCGCAAACAGATTCGTAAAGAAATTTACATGAAAATCTACACTCAATTTTCTACCAAAATAAAACAATCAGTAGAACTCGGACATAAACAACTGTTCATGACTATACCAACATTTCTCATAGGCTATCCAGCGTTCGATCGCTCAGCTGCTGCGAGATATGTGGCCAGACAGTTCGCTTTGGGAGGTTTTACAGTGCAGCTTGTGAGCGACTATGACATCTATATCACGTGGTCAAAACCAAAAAAGAAGAAGGAAAGAAGAGAACAAGATGAGGAAGAAGGAGACTTCCCAAATCTGATGAATCTCAAGAAGATTGCAAACAAATACAGGCGGAGTGCGTAGGAAGCGATGATTTAAAACCCCCTTTAATCATAAATGGACAATTTGAGTATTATGGTCGAGGCGAAGAAAGAGTATCTTGGACAACTCTGCCTCATTATGTGTCCACCTATGATTGAAGTATTCGAGGAAATGTACAATGAAGCAGTTAAAACTTCCAAAGGGAAACAGGTGTTGATCATGTTTCAGAAAATCCTTAAAGAAGTTCCAAACTGGTCAAACGCTATGTCTAAAAGACATTCGGATAACATCACTGGGCGATGTGCCTGGTTTGGTGACCTCTTAGCCGCTGTATTTGTAGCGTGCACTAAAATCCTATCCTCCGTTCGTCTCAAGGCGGACAACAAAAAGATTTCTCTCAAACTTCCCACTGAGGAGGTTTTCATTCAGACGTGTTACAACAACATCGCGAAGGATATTTACAAGGATCCATACATTTTCCACGAAGAGCAGAGTGAATATCTGCGCGACGAAAAACTGACTATGCGTTTTTGCACCTGTATCGAAAGCACTGTGAAAGAGTTGATTCCTGTACAACAGATTCTTCAAACATACATGTCTCAGGATAACCGTGACATTTCCCTTGATGGTGAGATTCAGGATGGCATTGATCCAGATGTTATCGAAGATGATCTACCCGAGCCCGAGCCGATGGGTGAGCCCGAGCCTATGGGTGAGCCCGAGCCGATGGGTGAGCCCGAGCCTATGGGTGAGCCCGAGCCTATTGGCGAGCCTGAGCCTATTGGCGAGCCAATGCCCACTGGTCTTGAGAATGAATTTAAGACTGTTCCAGGTGTTCAAGCACCTGAACCTGTGGAGCAACCTCAGGAAGAAGATGATGTACTTTTCGGTGATGCACCAGAGCAGCGTACAAAAAATCCTAGGTATAATTAAATGGAGATCTCCGATTATTTACGCGACCCGATGAGCGCCGCTCTCATTGCTGGTGGTATCACCGCGGGGTACATTCATCTCAAAGCATACTTGAACAATGAAGGAAAGTTGGAATTGAACAAATACACTAAACCTGCAGCTCTTAACGCGATTCTGGTGTTTTTCATCATTTCTGGTGGCATTGGTCAACGTGAGACTATTTCTAGTGAGCCTTTCTAAACTTAAAGATTACACGAATATAATAAGAAAATGGCGTCTGTCACTGCTTTCAATGATATGATGGGTCAATTTCTTGTGGAATTGCACAAGACTTTTCCAGAGGAAAAAGGTGTTAAGAAGATGATGACTTCGTTTGATGTACTGAAGTCTACAAACCCACGTCTCGTTGTGGACGCTTTCATGAAGGGTGTCACTCCTTATGCTGAAAAGATTTCGGCGAAGGATGAATCCTTCCTACTCAAGGAGATTGAGACGATTGATTTCCTCAAGGATCTCAACATCAAGTCGTATTGGGAGCGCATGTCTGTCAATACCAAGGGTGCGACATGGCAGTATCTCCAGACACTCTACATGCTTGGTACTACTATCACGTCCATTCCTGACGACACCCTCAAGATGATTGAGGGTATCGCTAAGGAATGTGCTGACAAGATGGAGACTGATGGTGGTGAACTGGACCAGGATGCTCTTATGAAGATGATGGGTAGCATGCTTGGTGGTCTACCCAAAAAATAAACCTGTACATATATTAAATGAAGGCCTGGTTTGACGATCCTCAGCAGCTCATTCGAGCCGACCAGGTTGCTCAATTTTGGCCAACTTCGGAACAAACTCCAGAAGACCGGGTGAACGCCGCTTCCCGTTTTGTCATCTATGTCAGTTGCATTCTTTATCTGACTCGTCGTGATCCTCGTATTTTCGTATTGGGTGCTACGGTGATTGCAGTGATCTTTGTCTTGTACAGGTCTAAAATGGTAAAGGAGACGTATGGTTCGGGTGTCAAGGGTTCCACATGCCAAAAACCAACGGAGGACAACCCAATGGCAAATGTACTGATTACAGATTACACTGACGCCCCCAATCGTTTAGAGGCTTGTTACTACCCCACTGTGAAGCCATTCGTGAACAACTATATCAGCGATCGCATCCCTTATGATTCTGGGCGATCCCGTACACCAATGCCCAAGTATCTTAGAAATGCTGCAGAGCGTCAATTTATTTCAAACCCTGTAACTAAAATTCCAGGAGATCAGACAGCTTTCGCTGAGTGGCTTTATGGTCCCAAGAATGGTCCGATGTGTAAGAGTGACACACAATTCTGTAGCCCTGATGCCCGTGGTGTCCAACTCGAGGCATTCTCGGGTCTCGCTCCCAATGGAGATAAGCGATCGGGAATGTTTGGGAGATAGATTAATATTCTTGTGTAATAATAAATGGCGTATCAGCTCCAACCTGGTCTTTCCATAGTTCAAAACAAGGGGGCTGTCCCTCCCGTCAAGGCGACTGACGAGATTTTCGTGTATCCTCAGCCCAGTACCCTAAACTGTGGTGGTTGCCGACCCAACACTATGTTGTACGGTACCGCCCCCTACAAGGCGGGTAAGGGTTCCCCAGCTCAGTACATCAATACAAGTGATGAACTTCGTCCCCAATCGACTTCCCGTTTCAACAAGAATATCGTTCAGACATATGAGCGCAACTTGTTCCCACTGTCCAACATGGAGTGCAAGACCCCCCTTCGCACGATTCGATATGAACCTGCGAGTACACGGGCCGAACTCCAGAACGGTCTTTTCCAGCAAAGATATGTTAATAAAAATGTAGGTAAGAAGTAAGAATGGCTGATCCCATTTCACTTATGGCTGTAGCCGGTCTCGTGTACGCTGGACGCAACTTAAGTACTAAATCAGTTCCACCTAAGGTTGATAATGAAGTACCCGTCATAAAGACTCCTGAAATTGTCGAAACTACAAATTTCGAACCAACGATGGAAGTTCCCCGTAAACGAGAAATGGAAAGCTTTGCCGACATTTCTAAGCAACAAAGAAGTGGTGGTCAAGAAGTCTTGAACATGCGAAACCGTATGTATGATACCGGTCGAATGAACAATCTTTCTCCAGTTGAAAAGCAACTTGTTGGTCCAGGCCTTGGCGTGGGTGCCAATGTTCCCGCCGTTGGGGGTCATCAGCAGATGTTTAGGGTCAACCCCGTAAATGTTGGTGCGTACAGGTTGACCACTCTCCCAGGGCGCACTGGTCCAGCTCGGGATGTGACCGGTGGCCGTTCGGCTAAGGTTGGTGAGCTCACCCACAACAAACCGGAGACAACTGCGTACCTTCCATCCAGGTTGCCTACTATGCCTGGCCGCGCTCAGGGAATGTCGGGTGTTGTGCCTCGCAATGAACACGAAAGGACCAAGCGTACTACCAACCGCTCGGAGACTGGTCTTCGCGAAGATGGTTTAGGTTTCAATGGGGCTAAACGCTTCGTTTCCGCTCAAACAATGTCCCAGGATCCTACACGTTTCAAGACTGATCGCAATGATATGCAGTATGAGTATTACAACCGACCCGCCCCAGGTATTCATAGCCACCATGGCGCGTACACCAGTAGTGCTGCTGCTCAGGTGACCGCGAAGACGAATGAGCAACTCATGAGGTATGGTTTCCGTCCAGAGGATCGTCGTGGCAAGCCTAACCGTATGGGTAACGCTGGTCGTATGAATGTTCGCGAGTCGGCGCTCAAGCAGGGTGGCGCCCTCACTGCGGTTCGGACAGACACAACTCGTGTCGATGGTCGTGTGAGTGCTGCGAATGGTGCGTGGACCCAAAACTATCAACAGAAACCTTTCCACCAGTTCAACGCCTATAAGGGTAACGAGAACCCTAACACGAGAAACCTGGATGTGGCTAAGAGGCAGCTCCAGAACAACCCCCTTGCACACAGTCTTTACCAGTAATACTTTGTATGTAGACGAAAACAGTCATTAAAATATTATCCCTATATTTTAATGAAGGTACATAACCTATCTATTGATAGTAGTCAGCGGGGAGTCGAGATTGTCGCATCAAATTCGTATTATGACAGTGAAGGTACATATGTAATTGACGCCTATTCCAACACATATTCGAATCCGAATAATTATGTCATTACCCTAGAGAATCCAATCTATGATGTGTCCGAAATCAAACTCGTGTCGGCTCGTATTCCCACACCACAATTGACTATATGTGCAACCAATAACACTTTCAGTGTAGATGGACAAACTGTTACATTGACAAACGCTGATTATCCCACTGGTGGTGATTTAGCTACACATCTCGAAGCTGAACTCGCCCCACCCGTTTCCAATATTAGCGAAGTCAATTTTGACACAGACACAAAAAGATTGACATTTTCAAATGTTGGTACATCAAACACTTTCGCATTGGAGTTTTACACAGGAGATAACGGATACCTTAAAGAATCGTCTACGACCACAACACCACACCAAGTACTCGGTTTCGGTTCAAATGATTATGCTTCGTCGAGTAATGTATTGACTTCGGGTGCTGTCAATCTTCTAGGACCGAATACACTCGTTATGAAACTTTCGAGTGGATCAGATGAATTTACACAAAGTGTATACACGTTAACACCATTTTATACTGGTCACATCTTATTGGATGGTTCAGACTTTATAAACTTTAACGGTGCCGATGATATTCTTACACACCATTTTCACACCGGTCCCCTAAAATACATCAAGAACATTCACGTTGAATTTTTCTATATGAGTCACGGAAGATTGATTCCTTATGATTTTATGAATCAGGAACATATATTGAAATTCGAAATTACATGTTCTACGGATAAACTAAAGAATCTACCAAAAGTTTCCTTGAAGGATGAGAAGAAGGAGGAGGAGGTTGAGGAGAAGACATCTATAAGCATCCCTGAAAAGGATCCTTATAAATGGAAAATCTATGTCGGTATCGTCATAGTTTTCGGGTTGATATTGATAGCCCTAATGTCTGGGAAGTCCAAAAGAACTTACCGGGTGATGGCGAAGACAGGCTGAGCAGGCTTGGACACGCGAGTGGACACACGAGACACGATCATGTAGACAGCGATCGAGAGGAGAGTGGTGAGGATCGCGGTGAGGGTGTACTGGGTACCACCATTCTTGGGTACCTTGATCACCTGGCTGATGACCCAACGGACGAGATCCATCCAGGACATAGCAGCGGCGAAGGAGAAACCCGCGACGATCGCGTTGAGCGACTGGGTCTCGAGCTCCTGGGTAACGAGGTTGACGGTTTCAACGGCTTGGTTGCGAGCAGCTTCCATTGTGTATGTTATACAGTATCCTGAGAAAATTATTCGAATGAGAGTTTCTCTTTTTTTACCATTTTTTTAAACTTTTTTGTTTTGATTGTTCTTGTTTTTGAGAAGAGTTGTTCATCATCAGATGATTCTTCACTAGAGCTGTTCTCAGATTCGTACTTTTTAAACTTATCTTCAGAGAATGACCATGCTTCAGGCTCCGAGGTGCTCATTACTATTAATAGCATTTTTTAACATCTGTTCTGTCGGATTTTGAGGAATCCAAGATTCCCAACGATCATACGCCTGGTTCATGAGGATGAAGCGTTCATCATCTCCTGTGTATCTTTCAAAGGGTGGGCAGTCCTCGTCTGGGACGTCTTCGATGTCATCTTCATCCGACTCCTCTTCATCATAGATATCTGGGAAAAGCGTACCAATATCCTGACCAACTGTATACATTGCACAATACTTAATTGCATATTCCATGTCTTCTGGAAGTACAACATCTCTTCCACAAGCTTTCGAATATTCGACTGCGAATAACATACCCTTTTCCATCACAGGTAGGAGAATATCAATCATACTCTTAACGTACTCTTCCGCCATTTGGGATTCCCCAAAACCAGTTTGCATATTCATCTTTAATATTTAACGTTAAAAAGGGTTTCCGCAATTCCCTCACTTACGCGTAAAATGTTATAACTCTCTGCATATACACGAATTTGGCGTGCAAAATCAGGACTACTTGTTAGGTTCATAGTGAGAAGTTGTTCTTTTATCAGACTCAAATTAATTTGGCCTGTTGGATACCATTCCTCTGGCTGAAGTGCAAAACTGTAAGAGTAGAATCTTCGAATCAACTGCGTTTTAGAATGATGAATCGCCGCCTGTATAGCTTTGAGAAACAGAACATTTCCAGTATCCTGTGTAATAATATCTTGACCGTCGAATGTGAGTGTGAGGTAGTCGAGATTTTCATAAAGAATGAGTTTATCATCTATGACCGCGTACAGATTATCATAATCAAATGGTGTTACGAAATTCCCCTGTGTAACTCCATCCCCTGCAGTCCCCTGTCTCTGAACAACAAAGTACAATTCTTTGACTGGATTTATGAAATCGAGTTTGAACGTACCCTCATTCACACCAACACCAACATCGAATGTATTTTGTTGAATTTGGGTAATTAGATAATCTCTCTTGGTGTTTTGTATTTTCACTCTCTCGGCACAGTCGATGTAGACAACCTCTGTACACAACTTAAAATCTGAAACATTTACATCTTGTTCAAGTTTTTCATAATTACCAGTGACTTTGACAACAACATCCTGAGCGTTCCTCAATTTAAATTCCACCTCAACTTCTTGATTTTTTAAGGCACACAAGGGTATCGCCAATTCTGGGTGTTGGTGAAAATAGAATGGAAGATCTACAAAAAAGCTTTCATCTGTACCCAAACCAAGTGTATTGTGAATAATTATACCAGCGTTACCAGTCACTTGAGAAACAAGTTTATCCGATGTTCTCAATGGATATTTTCCAATCAACTGTTCAAGAGCTTGTTGTTTCGTTTGGGTAACATAGTGTTCAGAATATATCTGTAGATAGTCACTAGTGAGACGTTGTACAACTGTCCCACCTATGATAAGATCTACATACTCTATGAGTGCGTGACCGACGGATTCTATATACACCATACTACTACTCAAAGCTGGAAGAGTGAACTTTACACTGAGTGTTTTCAAAAGATCACCTTGGTTCTGTGGTATCTTAAACCGAACTTTACTTCCAAGATTTACCTGGTTTTCTGGATCCACATCAACATACTGTGTAGAAAAGTTTGAATGTTTCTTGAAACTTTCTACAAAATAACTGTAGTCTGGATTCAATGTAAAAAACTGCTCTTGGGGTCCAGAGGCAGCAAGTTGAACTTGTCCAGCCATTACTACTATATCTATCTAAAATTTTAATCCTGCTAAACCACTCTCAACACGTAAAACATTATAGTTAATTGCGTATACTCTCGTGTTATTATCATCCACCTGGTTTATGGGATCTATCTTAATCGTCAAGAGTTTATGTGAAATCCTACTCATGTTCACTTGACCGGTTGGGTGGGGTGATTCGGGTTTCAGTGCAAATGAGTACATCCCAAACTTTGCAGGTCCAAAGGTGTACTGAGAACTATCAAAAGGTGCCGATGGTGTAGTTTCAGTTGCGAGTGGACAGTTTACGTGATGCTTGAGTGATTGTTCATACACCAAGAACTTCGAGTCCCTTTTGAAGACAACCTCATTATTGAACCTCAGCTCAGCAGTCGTTATGGTATTATATTCATTTGGGTAGTTATTTTGAACGGATTCCTCAGATTGTGAAACAAAGTACAACTCTTTGACTGGGTGTGAAAAGTTGAGCATCACAGACTTTTCATTTTCACCAGCTTTCATTTTGAATTGAGCAAGTTGAACCTGTGTGATGACATAATCAAGTGGTCGAGACATCAAAAAGTTTTTTTCATCGGGTGTCACATAAACAAACTCTGTATCAATCGAAAACTTCTGAATTGAACTGATAACACCAGACGAAGCACCCCCAAATATGAGATCTGCGAGTGGTCTGAGTTTGATTCTCACTTCGACAACCTGTTTTGTGAGGGCGCAAGTCGGTATAGCAAGGGATGGATTTCTATAGAAATAGAATGGGAGATCGATGAAATATGTGTATGGTGTACCAGACTGATAACTGAGTATATTTCCGTGACCATTCAGAAAGTAAAGAGTTTGATCTATGTCATCATTCGTGTTCTGAAGTTGTTGATGCATATAGATGTACTCGCCTGTGATCTTTTCAATAGGCTGACCACCGATGAGAAGTTCTGCGTGCTCGATAAGATGGGTTATCACAGAAGGGCACCATATAGTCGTGTTTTGTCCACCCGCATCAGGGGTTGGATCTTGTAACGTGACTTTAAGTGTAAAGTTACTGACGAGATCACCTTTGTCGTTTGGAATATTACAAGTCACAATCTTTCCAAAGTCGATTTGTCTATCAAACTGACTTTCCACAAAGTCGAATGCGAACTTCGTGTGTCTTTTGAAATTCGTCAGGAAATATGAAAATTGTGGTTCACCTGTGAGCCATTGGTCTTGGACTCCGGTGGCGGCAAGTCTCAGACGACCAGCCATTCCTACTATATATGAGTAAAATTTTGGTAAATAAAACGAGACACTAGAGTAGAATGAATCTTCAGCTGAGAAAATTCAAACCCGAGACCATTTCAGATGATAGGGTGTGTGTTTTCATCGGTAAGCGTAATACGGGTAAATCGACTCTTGTGAAAGATATCATGTTCCATAAGAAACATCTCCCAGCGGGTATAGTTCTTTCTGGGACAGAGGAAGGGAATCACTTTTATTCAGATTTTATCCCAGATTTGTTCATTTATGGTGATTACGACCGAGACGCTATTGAAAGAGTCATGGCGAGACAACGTAAACTTGTAGGTTCAGGAAAGACAAATTGTGGAGCTTTCATGCTTTTAGATGACTGTATGTATGATTCAAAGTTCCTCAAGGATACATGTATTCGACAATGTTTCATGAATGGTCGTCACTGGAAGATCTTCTTCATGTTGACGATGCAGTACGTTATGGATCTTCCACCAGCCCTTCGCGCGAATGTTGACTATGTGTTTATCCTCAGGGAGAATATCATTCAGAATCGAGAAAAATTGTACAAGTCCTTTTTTGGTATCTTCCCTTCTTTCGATATGTTCTGTAAGGTCATGGATGCATGTACGGAAAACTACGAATGTCTCGTGTTAGACAATACAGTCAAGTCTAACAGGATTCAGGATTGTGTGTTTTGGTACAAGGCCACAGTCAGAAAGAATTTTAGGGTTGGGGGTCCAGATCTATGGAGACTTCATAAGAAGATGTATAATCCTAAACATCTCCAACAGAAGGAAGATGATGCCAAGAAGGCGACGAAGAAGACCAGTCTTAAAATCACAAAGACGCGTTGAGTATTGAATTCAAAAATCACAGTGATATAATAGATGGCTTCAGACCAAGTACACACTATGAATCTTTCCGATGACGGAGAAGGAATGGTTCCTCTTCATGATAATCCTTCTACGTCTTTTAAAGCTGAAAAAAATATGGTACAAAGTAAAGAGACGATGGATTCTACTCCCATTAACGATATTATGATGGAACCCCCTATGATGACCGAGGAGCCTCGCATGCAAGGTGTTATGCCCCAAATGACCGCTCCCCAACCCCAGGGCGCTTACCCAGTTCCCCAAGCTCCCCCCGAGCCTGAGAAGAAGAACCCCCTTAATCTCACTGATGATCAGCTCACTGCCCTCGTCGTCGCTGCGTGCACCGCCGCCGCTGTGAGTAAGCCTGTACAGGACCGTCTTGCGACCTCTATCCCCAAGTTCCTTAACGAACAAGGGGGTAGGAGTATGGTTGGTCTTGCCACCACCGGTGTTGTGGCGGCTGTGGCCTTCTATGTTGTCAAGGATTACATTGTTAAGCCTTAGACGGTTGTTTCCCAGCCCATATTACTGTAAATCGAGGTATCAATACCCGCAAAATACGTCGCAAGGGCTCCTGCTGCGAATGTCCCTACCAACAAGCCACTCAATTTAAGTTTCTTGTTGTTAGAAGCATTGGGATCAGTCATCGCATCCTTCGTTTCCTTCGAAATCTGGTTGATCAGGAAAGTCAGCACGAGACCAATGAGTGTCGCGGTCAAGAAAAATACACGATCCACTGCGAGACGGGGGATGTTACCGACAGCAAAACGAAATACATTTGGTATCACTACAGTCATCCACAAAAGGTTGACGTAATAGTTTGTTACATATTGAGGTACTATTGTGACCCCATAGATGACTATCCAGTATGCGATGGCCATCAGTAGTACACTGACTGGTGTTTTCATTTAAAGTACACAGAGATTATTTATCCTGGATGTGCTGGCCACAAAACTCCTTACGTTCCGGGATCTGTTCGTATATCCCAAGCTTTACACACATGTCACGAAGTTCAACATAGTTTTGCCAGAATAATTCCGAATGAGAATATTCCTTCACGGTACAATGAGCCAATTCGTGGATCAACACGTGGAACACATCGTTCACTGTACCGTCCAGACACACGACAATTTCCGCACCCTTGTTGGTGTTGTAGCCCACACTCTCCTTCATTCGTTGCATTCCTGTGAGGGGCACGGGGGTTGTGAGCATCCGATACTTTTCATTCTTCGTTTCGATGATGTGATCACGAAGTTTCTTGTATCGTTGCCTCACTTCCACGAGGACTGATGGTTCACGTGTCATTTTGAGAATAAAAAGATTTATGACAATAAGTAAAGCCAGAGCTATCATCTGTTATAGACAAAGATAAATTTGCTATACAATTCTGAGATGGGATTTCCTGAGAGTCCCTCCCAAAGTTGTAATCTAAATCCCAGATCTTCCAAACCAGTGACCAGGTGATCCTTGTATGCTACCGGTTCGGATTTTGGTCCTTCTGCGTAATATGGTGTGTCAGCCAGATGTACGAACAATTTTTCACCAAAGCCACCATTTCCGTGGTCTTTCATTTTGAAAAAGGTACCAGTATCATCTTGGTAAGGTGTTTTGAAAATGATTTTTTCCGAATCTGGGATGATACCTATGAGAAGACCACCAGGTTTCATACGTTTTTTGATCTCCCTGATTGAACTCATGAACAACCCTCTTGACCCAAAGATGTAATGAAGTGAAAAATTGAAGCACACGATGTCAAATTTTCTGTTTGGACAGTTGTGTATGTCACCCTCGTAAAAATTCACCCGCATATGCATATTCTTCGCCCTTGACCGAGCCTCTTCAAGAGCATCTGGTTCTGGATCACACATGTTTATATTGACACCACACTTTGACCATTTCTGAAGATCTCCGCCAAAACCACAACCAACATCAAGGATGTGTTGACCCTCCCGGGCGACACTCTGTATGAGACTCCTCTTGGCATCATTGTGATTCTTTCGAATCTCCTCCATATTTAAGTATAGTTTCGTGTTTTTAATAGCCTTACTTAGGAAGCTTAAAGTTTTAAACACTTACATAAGTATAATGTCTCTTGAACAAGATTACACTACCGTTCCTGGTCAGATTTTTGCCTGCCTCTCCGTCGTCGGCCCAGATGCACCCCAGAAGACTGATAAGTTTGGTATCAAGATTCGTGGTGCGTTCGGGACTCGTGACGAGGCGGCTAACCATGCAAAGCGTCTTCAAAGGGAGGATCCCACTTTCGACATCTACGTCGTAGACATGTACAAGTGGCTTCTCATCCCCCCGGATTCTTCCAAGATTGAGGATGTTCACTACACGAATGATAAGCTTGAGGAGATCATGACCGGTTACCGTGAGAACCAGGCACAGGCTGCTCGTATGTTCCAGGAACGTAAGCAGGGAATGATGGATACGAAGATTGGTTACACACCCGGTGATGAGAACTCCAGGTTTTACACCAAGCCTGACGAAGCGCCTATTTCTCACCCTGCCGAAGTACTCGAGCGTCTCAAGAAGGAAAAGCCGGATACTCCTATGGAAGAGCTTGTCAAGGAAGCTGATGCGATCGTCGCAAAGGAGATGGAGGAGCGTCAGAAGAAGCGCGAGGCTGAGGCTGAGGCTTCGACCGATGGAAAGATGGGGGAAATTAAGGAGGATGGGGAGTCGGTCTAAGCAAAAAAAAAACACCTAATTATCCTTTGTCTAAAAATAACAGTATACCATTGTTTTTAGATAAAAATATTCACATACAATAAACGGAATGTTCCGGATTATCATCACGATACTCCTCGTAGGAGCTTTCTTTATTTTGTTTTTTAAACCGAAATATAATTTAAAAAGCAAAACAGTTTCAGAGCCAGAAGCTTCGACGACTGCTGGTTTCATTGAGGATACAGATGATGCGTTTATCATTCCTACATATCCAACTCAACTCATTAAAATGGGTGAGTCAGGAAATATTAAACCTATTTATGGTGATATAGGGACTTTTGTCGCCTACTCAAGTGTACCGGAGGATCACTGGCTGCATGGTTTTCCCCATAAAAAAGCCTAAAAGGAATACTGCAAATGCTATAATCCAAGTCGACTTATCAATACTGGAGAGAAAATCATTCTTGTCTGACTGTGATGGAGGAGGGGGTGGAGGGGGGAATGATTGTGGAACTTGCATATTGTAGTCGTTGTAATATTGCTGTTCTTCCTGAACAGTGTCATCCATCTTTTCATTATTTAAAGGATCAACGGATGGGTCATAATCAATTGGGTTTCCAATGTCAGTCTCCATTTCTAATTTTACCATTGTTTTTTTTAAGCGTCTTCTGACTCACTCTCATCATCCACGACGAAGTCTTTGAGATTACCATTTTCATCCATATCGTCTTCGTCGTCGTCTTCATCTGAGGTATATTCCTCTTCATCTTCTGTGTCAAGGTCAGAATCAAAGTCTGTATCATGATCATCTACGGCATAATCGTCCACCAGATCCGTTTCAGTTGGTTGAAATGTAACAGGCTTCTTTATCAGACGCCCAGTTCGTGTCTTGTACATTTTGAGTATATAGAGAAATTACTGTTTAAGTACCTTTACAATATCGGTATTTAAGACGTGTGTTCTTGGTGTACCTCGTTTACATTTTGGACACTTCTGCGTAATCTCCTTTCCTTTAATGATGTACGACATCGAAACATCTTCGTGTACACCCCGAATCGTTTCACAGTATTTGGAGCTTGTGAGAGCTATGAAGTGTGTCTTGTTTTTTTCGATCTTAACGACTTGTGTTCCTTCTGGGGCTTTCATATTTTTCGTTATGAACATTTCTAGGGGTTTCTTGATACTACCATACCCAATCGGAGGCTTTTCAACACGTTTCTTGATTTCTGGGCAGTACTTCATTTGTTCTTTTTTGGGATATAGCTTGTCGGTAATGTTTGGAGTGAGAAGGTGTCTACGCCCACAAAAGTCTTTACAGAACCCATCTCGTCTTCCCCAAAGTGTCTCACATCTACAAAAACATTTCTGGATAATTTCATTTCCACTGATGATAAACCATATATGATTGGATCCATGTTCACGCTTCAAGTTTTCACAATATTTTGAGTTTGTCGAAGCAAGGAAGGTTTGTTTGTGTTTGAAGAGTTTGGTGATGTACGAATTTTGTTGACCTTCCAAATGTTTGCGAACATATTCTTGTATAAGTCCTTTCGTTTCTTCATCGTGAAGTTCATCCTTTGTTTGTTCGTTCGAAAATGTACCCTCTTTTACCACGACTGATGGAGGTTCTACATGTGTCGTTTGGGGTTTATCCGTACGAACCGCTGACATTTTAAGAATCTCAACACTTGGGGTTTGATCGATTTGAATAATTGTACTGAGAGGGCCATCAACATATCGAAATATCGGAAGATACGCCAATTGGTCCACCCTCCCCTTTTCACACTTTTCACAACCCTGCCCACCACAAGGGTTATGTTTAGCTCTCTTGTAGGACCAGGGCATTCTAAATCCACTTCCTTTCGTCTTCCGACTGGCGCTTCCATAAACAGCGAGATCTATGATTTCGTTCCAATCGGTACCACTATTCAAGGTAGAGAGAGCCAAAAGGATATGATCTCGGAGAGCCAGGGCTGAAACCTGATCAACTACGAAACCTGGCCAATTCAGATGTACACCAGTCTTTACGAGTGTACCAGATTCTTTCGGTGGTGAGATCGAAATGAGACACTCTTTTCCACCATGTCGTTTCACTTTGTCACAAATCACTTTACAAATACTCCGAATTTCATCGACTTCAAGGGGTTTTTCATCCTTGTAGTCGATGTCCACAAAAAAGTTATACGTGTCACTCTTCTGTTCGACGACGTAAAGTCTTTCACCCCGCTTTACAGCATCTACATACTGTTCATAAAAGACATTCAATTTATCAAATGGCACAGAAAGGACACCACCGTCCATGAGCACATGTGATAGATTGGTTGCATTGTTAAATTTTTGAGATGCACACCAAGCCTTAAACATACTTGAAGTACACCGTTATTCTCTAAACCATCTCATGCAAGAAACATCTGAAAATTCTTTTCCCTGAGACAACTGTTTCTTAAAGGTGAGCAGTTCGTAGACTGTCTTATCTTTATTCGTTTCTTTCCACTCTTCGATTTCTTCTTCACAGAGACCACGGTTCTTTTCCAATAATTCTTCAATCTGCATTAAAATGTAAGCCTTGGACTTCATTATTTAATAGAGAAGGTTTTTCTATTGTGAGAACTTATACACGCGTAAAATTGTGGATTCTTAATCACATTATCCACAATAAGTTTCCATCTTTTCCTTGTATTAAACTCTTCAAGGGTTTCGTAATTCATAAAATCATTTTCGTCGTATGTTTTCTTTATGGGTTGATTCAACAACTTCTTTAGATTTGTCTTCTGCTTCTCATCATAGAACTTCTTCACCTGAGATTGTTGTTCTGCGAGTGAATAATCCACGAAGAATATAAAGACATTATATTCGAGATCTACCCCTGGACTCTCTTTGACTACAAACTTGAATTCGGTATATTCACCACTTTTTAAGGATACTACACCTCTCGTCTCCTCTTCAAGTTCCCTGAGAGCACATCGAAGTGGATTGAAAATTTCACGTCGTCTACAACCACCTGTGACAAAAATCCAATCCTTAAATCGACGGTCTCTCACTGTGAGGAATTTAGGTTTCCCCGTGGCGAAACTAACCGGTACTGCGATAGCTTTGTACTTTTTCATTGCGCATTCGCAAGTTACAATATACCGATATGTTTATTCCTCCTTCTTTTCTTCAATTTTCTCCAGATTCGTCTCAATCTCATCTCCCTCCTCCTCAATTTCGGGGCTGTTCATGTGCTGAACCAACTGCTCCGAAAATGTCCTGAACCCATTCATCTCTTCCTTTGTCTTGTTGAGTTCCTTGAACACGAAAATGATACCAATGAGACATACAGCCGTCGCAAGCATCATGAGGTTTTCACGGTTCATCTGAATCATTTGTAGGTTACACACTACTTTCCCTTTTAAGTAAGTACACCCATTTTAGATTTACCTGGGGTGGGACACTCGTATGGTGTCTGAGCAAATTGAACGGCTTCGTAATGCGTATTTTCACAAGACTTTTGTGTTGGTGGCGTGGGCTGACCAACAAACTTTTCGAGTGTCCTGGATTTAGGATTGTACGTCAATACAAAAACGATGGCGAGAAGGAAAATGAGTTTCCACATATAGTAATTAGTTAGAATATAAAAGACCACCCATTCCATTTTCGATGCGGAGGACGTTATAGTTCACCGCGTAGATATCCTTATCACAATTGGCGGTGTCGTTAATGATACGCGCGGAATCGAGGCGCGAGAAGTTGAGCGAACCAGTGGGCTGGAGCTTACCGGCATCGAGGCAGAAAGGGTAGAAGAAGAGCTTGGTGCCAGGGGTGGCGGTGCCGTGGGAGGTGTGATAGTAGAGGGGTACGGTGGTGAAGTTGGGATCAGCAAACTTGTAGTCAGCCACGTCGGTACCGTTGATCTGGAGCTTGAGCTTGTTACCCGCGGTGCTGACCATGGTGACCGCCGAAGCATCACCAGCGGCGATGTACTTGACTGGGTGGTTGAAGTTGAGCTCCTGGATCTTGGAGTTGGAAGAGATCGCCTTCTGGACCTGGGTCATGATCATGTTCTGGGGCTGGGAAGCGAACACCTCACGCTCTTGGGTGTCGAGATACGCGTAGTTCGCGTAGACCTCCCACTTGCTCGCGGCAGCCTCGGCACCCCAAGTGATGCGAAGCTCGACATCGTGGTACTGAAGGGAGATGAGAGGGAGAGCCGACTGCCAGTTCTCACAGAAGGAGAACCGGAGAGGGTAGAACTTGGAAGCACTGATGCCATCATAGAGGCTGGCCGACGTCGACTTGGAAGAAGAGAACGCCGAAAGGGTGGGGGCGATGAGGGTCGAGTAGGTCGAGTCCTGTTCATCGATGACCTGACCACCAATGAGAAGCTCAACCTTGGAGATCACATCGGTCCAGTTATCAGTGAAGGTGTTGGCCGAGAGACCATCACCCGCAATAGGCATGAGGTAGACATAGTTGAGCATGTCACCCTTGCGCTCGAAGCGGATGGTGGACATGCCATTGTTGGAGACGTTGCCCTGAATGACCTGACGCTCGACAGTTTGGGAGAAGTTCGTATGACGCTTGTAGGTAGAACGGAAAAAGCTGACTTGGGGGTCACCGACAAGGTGCACATCCTGAGCACCGACAGCTACGAGTTGGGCAATACCACCGGACATTTTATATTATATGGAGAGTTTATTTTTAACCTTGGGACGTGAATTGTATTCTGTAAATGAACGTATCTCCTGTGACGGAGACAGATATCATTTCTTCAAAACATCGAAACGATTTTCTTGTACAATAAAAGCTAATGATATCCGTAATTGATCAGAATACCGTGAAGGGGCGACCCCCCTGTGTAATATAGAGGACTTAAAAAAAACGGCTCTATTTTTTACCGGTTCAATACTTACGAGCTGTCCATCGATTTTAAATTGTGTATGACCATCTGTATCACTCATATATAGCAATAATGTATAACGGTCGTCTTTACTATTATCAACGTGAAATATACCATCCTGTCCATACGTTTGACCGTTGGCATGTGCACGAATGATAGAAAATTTTCGTTCCCGTCCAATTGTCTTGTGTAATTTATCTAATGTAATATTCACTAACCATTCATCTGTCTGAAATTCTGACGACCAAAACTTATACCCCTCTTTATATCGCGAACGTGCACCAAACACCCACTTCAAATTATCGACTATAGTCAAACACTGTGATAATTGATTTGGTCCTAAAAAATCATCGATGACTGTTATTTTACCACTCATGGACTTTTATTGTATCACACCTTTAATGTAATTAAAGATGGTATAAGCAGATATAATATGATACAAAAGGTGGACGAAGTTTTAGACGCTACTGATCTCAGAGAAGCTGTATCTATCGTTTCAAAATTAAAATGGGATTTCAATGGAATCTCAGTTGATTATGGGAATACATTTTGGAATGCAGATCTGATGCATTACAAATTTTTCTCTGAACATATTGTTAACAAACTTGAAAAAAGATTTGAAAGGGAAATTAAACTTTTGCGCGTGTATGCCAACGGTCAAACGTATGGACAAGATGGCGATTTCCATATAGATGATGACAGGGATGGACACTATACGTTCGTATTGTACCTGAGTGAAATACATCCGGAAAATGTCGATGTAATTGGTGGATGTACCGAATTCAAGTTCAGAAATGGCGTTCACGTTGTGGAACCTTTACAAAATACAGGAGTTTTATTTAATTCAAATCTTTTACACCGGGGTTGTGCTCCATCTAGAAGATCGGGTATTCTTAGGGTATCGATCGCTTTTAAACTACAAATTAAAGACGTATAGATATAAACAATTAACATGCAGAAATCACACATTTACCTGGTAGACGATCTGATTTCTGAAAAGGATTGTAAAATACTCATAGATTTTATACAAAGAGGAGCCCGAGAAGAGACTGAAATGAATCCAGATACGAATGTGAAAGCGAACTTTTGTAAACTGAATCCGGAAATGAACCTATTCGTGAAACCGATTATCAACAATATAGTTCGTGTGTTAACAAAAATTGGATTTGAGATATATGATTGTACTGTACCAATTTTAAGACAAATTTATGGACCAACTTATTGTCATACAGATAATGTATATGACGATGAGAGGGAAAAAAATGTACCAATAAATCGATTACGGTGTATGAGTCTTGTCATCGCATTAAACGATGATTATGAAGGTGGTGAGTTTTGTTTTCCTGAACAAAACTATACAGTTAAGTTGAAGAGAGGTCAAGCTGTACTCTTCCCACCATTCTGGACACACCCACATTACACGAATAAATTATACAATGACACTTTCAGATATACGATAACGTCATGGTTTTATGGTTCTAGGATCCACCCGACTCTAAAGTCTGTACACGGCTTAAAAGATCTGAAACCTGGGACTCTAAAACAGTGATACGGTCAACATCTAAATCACGAAGATTACTCAAATCTTGGATGGCAGCGGTGTTATACGGGATGATTTCAGTATAACGAACACCCGCGGCGACATTACCCCAACTCGAGTAATCGGGGTCCTCGGTGGGGTCATCTCCTATAGTTATATGTTCAGCAGGTGTGACACCCCCACCCACATCAACAATGTGTTTCAATTCGGGTACTTCATAGTAGATATCTTGTGCGATGAAACCCACCTCCTTCCTCTCTATGGATTCTGCACTGTATCCATCCCTTTCAAGGTTTTCGACGAGATCGGGTCTTTTATCGTACACTTGTGGCTTGAGACGTTTAATCACATCCAAACCATCGGTGAGATCCCGTTCGTTTACCTTGAGACGGTCATCGGAATATTCCTGTAGATATCCTTGTACCACGGCACCAATTTCTCTACTAAGTGTACTCTGTTGGTTTCTAAATCGGAAATAAGTAGTGTCATCGTCTTCTGTCATTTGTAGTCTTGTGACTTTGGAAGCGAGCTCACCGAAACTTGTGACGTAAACATAAGTACCGAGGACGTTCGCCCTGTCCACATCCTGTGCGTGGTTCGCGTTGTCCGCATCCTGTGCGTGGTCCGCATCCTGTGCGTGGTTCGCCCTGTTCGCCGCGTCCGCATCCTGTGCGTGGTCCGCATCCTGTGCGTGGTTCGCCCTACCAGAGAGATTTGCATTTATAGCCTCGGAAGATGGATTGTAACACAAACCATTGTCAGTGTATAGATCTTTTTGACCATCGCCATGACTGGTTGTGAATAATATGTATTGGACATTAGTATTGTTCGAGTCTCGACTACCCGAATACACATTCCCGGCATCAGCGGCGTAGTCCGCATCCTGTGCGTGGTTCGCCCTGTTCGCCGAGTTTGCATTTACATGTAAATACTGGGTGGATGGATTGTAGTATGCACCAGCGTCAGTGTATAGAGTTTTTTGACCATCGTCATGACCGGTTGTGAATACCATGTATTGGGCATTAGTATTGTTCGAGTCTCGACTAGCCGTATACACATTCCCGGCATCACCGGCGTAGTCCGCATCCTGTGCGTGGTCCGCATCCTGTGCGTGGTCCGCATCCTGTGCGTGGTTCGCCCTGTTCGCCGAGCTTGCATTTACATTTAAATAATTATTGGCTGGGTTATAGTATGTACCAGAGTCAGTGTATAGAGTTTTTTGACCATCGGCATGACTGGTTGTGAATAACATGTATTGGGTATTAGTATCGTTCGAGTCTCGACTACCCGTATACACCTTCCCGGCCTCAGCGGCGTAGTCCGCATCCTGTGCGTGGTTGGCTGTTGTGTTTAAATAATTATTGGCTGGGTTATATGTGAGACCTGGATCCGTTCTTAAGTTCTGAGCACCGGTTGTCCCTGTTGCAAACACGACGGGTCTGTTCGCGTCTGAATCATTTGTAGCCAGTGTGACTTTATCAACTCCTGTTGTAGATGTCATTGTACCAGTTACGTTTAATCCACCCGCAACTTCGACGTCACCCGAAAACGCCTGAATGTTCGTTGTCGACATTATAGTATATAACTACAAAATTAATATCCCCAATTGATGCGTTCTGTAGTACCTTCTGTCAGAGTTGATAATTTTCCATCTGCGTGCTGAGATGTATATTCAACGAAAATGTTGTAATGACCATCATCAGCCATTGTAGTGTTAGGTTGGAAATCGACAGTGTTTGCAGTGAAATTAATAGTTGCATTCCAAGGATTTGTATTATTTGTATCACCAAACATATTATGAGTACCCTTTGCAATTGTTAGGGGTGTTCCCCCGGTCCAATTCCCTCCTGCACATTCTAGGATTAGGGTACTAACTTCGGCATCCGATTCTATAAGTTGCGCTATAATTTTAGCATAAAATATATGATTGGTAAATGTCAATGTAATTTTACCATTTGCTGGCGTAACACCGGTTGCAAGATTACCTGAGTATGAATATGTTTTTCTTGAGACGTGTGCGGTGTTGGTGATGAGACCATTCTTAACGTACATATTTCTCATAATACCGACACCACCAGCTACCTGGAGAGCACCTGTAGTTGGCGATGTCGCCTGTGTATCATCGCTTAGGGTCACCACACCCGAGGCTGACAAAGTAGTCATAGCTGCTGTATTAGCTCCAGCTAGGGTACCATAGAGGTTTGTACCTGTGATGGTCGCACCCTTTACAGTCCCGGAGGCTGTAATGTCACTCGCAGCCATAGTGTTCGACCCAGCTAGGGTACCATAAAGGTTTGTTCCTGTGAGAGTTGCACTCTTTACAGTCCCAGAGGCTGTTAGATCAGTTGTAGCCACTGTATTTGCCCCAGCTAGGGTACCATAAAGGTTTGTTCCTGTGAGAGTTGTACCCCTAAATGTAGTAGCATAGACACTTTCAGCGACCCCCAAACCACCTGAAACTATTAAAGCTCCATCTGTTGTGCTCGTAGCATCCGTGGTGTTCGTGATAGTCGTGATACCCGCAGGGGTCATAGTGAGCCTCGCGTTTGTTCCCACGTCCGATGCGTGGTTTGCGATATTGAAAGTGTCATTGAGTGAGTTGTCGATACCCACCGAGAAGGACTCACCTCCATTGACACTGAAGGATGTCACTGGGTCTGCTGTAGTTCCAGTGGCTTCTAGGGTGACTCGTGCATCATTACCATCACCATTGACGTACAGACCACCAGCGGATGTCGCCATGACGTGTACAGGTGTAGTGGCCGTGACAGTACCAATACCCACATGTGAGGCTGCGTAGACATTTGTTGTGTGAATGTTTGAAGCCACCCCCAAACCACCCAAAACCACAAGGGCGCCTCCACTTGTGGAAGTTGTATCTGTGGTATCTTGTACCCTCACGTCACCTCCAACGTCGAGGTTTCGCAAAGGTGTCCCCTCGTTGATACCAACATTGGAGGTACTCACATCCACAAAGAGGTTGGATGCAGCACCAACAGTCAAATCACCTGAAAGTGCCGAAGTTCCCGTCACGTAAATGTTTTCAGAAACAGTGATATTGTTTTGTGTGACGAGATTACCAAGAATTTCGACTGAAATCACATTTGCATCATCAAAAACATGGTTTGCCGTGACAGTGTTTTGTGTGTAACCGATTGTGAATGAGTAATCGTGTGGATCATCGGGATCCACGGCAGCTCCGTGATGTATAAGACCGATATTCTTACCTGGATATTCCATGATAATACCGACATCAAGGTCATGCTCAGTATTGTTGTTGGCGATACCGAGAATACGGTCACTAATTATAAGAGAGTTGGATTCCACGGTATAGGAGTTACCGATGACTTCGACGTTTCCAAGAATCTGCAAGTCTGACGAAATGACAATAGTACCATTTGATCGAGTAATTAACGAATCTTCTAAAAAGTTTCCGGTACCCACGACAGGAAATTTATTAGGGGTGAGACCCCCAACGGAAATGTTTGAACCCACTTGAAGGTTTGAAGTTGTCACGAGACCAGTGGTGACGTTATTAAACTCCATAGTATTCGAGACGACGTTACCGGCAGCAGAAACCTGCTCGAACGTCTGAAGTTGAGTCAATATATTGGTGGGTAAAATCTTTTTGAGGTCGTTGTTTTGGTCGTTAACATAAACATAGTTGATGTCCGACTCATCGGCGACGATGGCGGCGTTAGGGATATCATTTGCACGACCGATACCTGTCACAAAAACACCACCGTTACTTTCGTGTACCTTTGTCACGACACCAACATTCTGGATGAGATCGTTGTTGAAGGGTTTAACATTTGAGAGGCCACCAGGTACAGTGTTACTCACGTAGACTGTCTCACCTGCGAGGAACGTATCTGTGACAACGCTGAGAGCTTTACCGTATGCGACGGCGGTACCCTGTTGTCCGGCTGTTAGGGTCTGATTCGAAAGACCGATACAAGGCATCGTCGTGGCACTATCAGATTGGGCAAGACCGACGTTAAGGATGTTTGAATTGTGCGTTCCCTTCACATAAACGGCATCACCCGCGTCAATATCGACACCGGCATCATTTCGAATTTTGATGTATGTGTGCAACGGAAACTCATTGATCCAATCGTTACCGTCGTATACGAGGATGTGGTCGGACTCTAGTGCGTCTATTGTGACACTGTTAAGCTGGTCCAACTTGACTTCAACATTCGATGTGAGATCTGTGATGAGAGCCGTTGTGGGATGGTTTAGGGTGAGAGTACCATCAGTGGTCGTATTGGAACTCACATAGACATTCCCGACGACGTGAAGATTGGCATCGGGGTTCACCGTTCCAACTCCTATGGACTTGTCCCCTACATCCACGTGAAGGGTATCTTCACCCACAGTCAAGTTTGAAGAGACGTAGACATTCCCGACGACGTGAAGATTGGCATCGGGGTTCACCGTTCCAAGTCCTATGGACTTGTCCTCTACGTCCACATGAAAAGTATCAGTATCCACTGTCAGATCCGAGCTTACATAGACATTACCCACGACGTGAAGATTCGCGTGTGGGTTTTTAGTCTCAATACCAACGGAATTGGTTGTGGAGTCTACGTGGAGAGTGTCGGTATCTACGGTCAAATTGGATGACACATAGGCATTACCAACAATGTGAAGTTCGGCATCTGGATTTTTAGTTTTTATACCAACCTTGTTTCCGAGTGCATCTACGTGGAAGGTGTCGGTATCCACAGTCAGATTTGAGCTTACATACACATTACCCACTACATGAAGTTTTGCTTGTGGGTTTTTAGTCTCAATACCAACGGAATTGGTTGTGGAGTCCACATGAAGAGTGTCAGTATCCACTGTCAGGTTTGAGCTTACATAGACATTGCCCACTACATGAAGGTTTGCATCTGGATTCAGTGTTTTGATACCAACTTTGTTTCCGGGTGCATCTATGTGAAAAGTATCAGTATCCACTGTCAGGTTTGAGCTTACATACACATTACCCACTACATGAAGGTTTGCATCTGGATTCAGTGTTTTGATACCAACTTTGTTTCCGGGCGCATCTATGTGAAAAGTATCAGTATCCACTGTCAGGTTTGAGCTTACATACACATTACCCACTACATGAAGGTTTGCATCTGGATTCACCGTTTCAATGCCAACCCGCTTGCTCACCACATCTACGTGGAGAGTGTCTTCATCTACTGTAAGGTTTGAGCTCACATAGACATTCCCAACGACATGAAGTTCAGCATCTGGTGTTTTTGTTTTGATACCAACTTTGTTCCCACTCGCATCTACGTGGAATGTATCCGTGTCCACCGTAAGGTTTGAGCTCACATACACATTCCCAACAACATGAAGGTTAGCGTCAGGATTCACTGTTTCAATACCAACCCTTTTGCTCACCGTATCTACGTGGAGAGTGTCTGTGTCTACTGTGAGGTTTGAGCTCACATACACATTCCCAACAACGTGGAGTTCAGCATCCGGATTTAATGTTTTGATACCAACTTTACTATCAACCGAGTCGACATACATGGTACCACTATCCACAGTGAGATCACCACTCACACTTGTATTACCGGTGACAACTAAGATATTGGAACCGAATTCATCGACATACAAGTTTGAACCTATGTCGAGGGTATGCATTGGGTCAGTGTTCAAAATACCAACATTAGCTTCAGTATAGAGGCGACCATATACGTGCACATTGATGTCTTCATTTGTCAAAGGGGTGATGACATTACTATCAGCACTACTTTCGGTGAAACCCATGACAATTTCTTTAGAATTCTCCAAAAATCCAACAGTCACATTCGACTGTGGACGTGTCATGATAAGACCTAGGTCGAGTGTCGTATCCCCGGATGTATTATTTTGACCCAATTCGATGATGGCATCCTTGATTTTAAGGTTTTCAGTTGTAATCGATGTGACACCACCATTTACGGTGAGGTTACCATCCAAAAGAACACCGCCAGATATGACAAGAACATTGGATCCTGTGTCATCTATATACACATTCGAACCTACACTTAATGTATGATCAGGTGAAATATTCGAGACACCCACCTTTCCTGTTGTCACAATACCTGTAGTAGGACTTGTAAACCTTGTAGTAAGTGTAGTCGTATTACCGCGTTCAGTTGTAGCTTGTAAAGTTTGACCACCAACAAGATTTGAAGCACTTTCACCTGATTCGGATATTTCACCTGTTACACGATTATACATCATAAGGACAATGTTAGTATCCGAGAAATCATCCCTGAAACGAACGGGAGACATATAGATACTTCCACTGTTCGGTGTGGTCACCAGTGTGTTACTGGCGTTAATAATGATGGTATTTTCAGCCTGAACATCAGAGTCTGGGACATTCTTACCAAACCTGATTTTGGTTGAACGTTCCACCGTCGGCAAGTTCTTGACCATTTAATATAGTTGGGCATTTTAATTTGCATACAAAAGTCCAGCCATGCCATTCTCGATACGGAGGATGTTGTAATTGACTGCGTATATGGGATCATTGATAGGCATGGTCTCACTCATGATCTTAGCTGATGTAAGACGACTAAAATTCAGAGTACCTGTAGGCTGTAGAGAACTGGTGGAGAGACAGAAACAGTACAAGAAGAAGTCCGGAGAAGTTACAAAGTTTGTATGGTAGTAACTCATGACATCTATAAAGTGTGGCTTCCCCCATCTGTAATTACTCACATCGAGACCATTGATGTTCAGTTTAATCTTATTCGTGGGTGATGTAAGTGCACCATCAGTTGTGGTGTCTGAAGACGCAAGGTACTTTACGGGGTGGTTGAATGTGAGATCCTGTATGACTGTACCCGAAGCAATATTCTTTTGAACTTGGGTGATCAAGAGATTGTGTTTCTTCGTCGCGACGTTTCCACGCTCTTCGTTATCGAGATAGTAATAGTTGGCGAAGCATTCTACATTATAGTTGGACGCAGTGGTCGCCCATTGAATTCGGATTTCTACGTTATGATAGTTTAGAGCCACGAGAGGGAGTGCATTTTGAGGTCCTTCACAGAAGAAGAAACGTAAGGGGTAAAAATGTGAGCGAGCACTCACACCTGGATGTGTACCTAACGCACTCTTGGAAACATTTTGAGCGAATGTATCGATGGCGATTTTCTCTGTGAAAATCGCATCTTGACTATCAACGAGGGAACCACCTATGTAGAGTTCCACCTTATCAATAATCGTATCCCACCGCTGAATGTCAAGGGCTTGGGTGGTATCATCGATTGTAAAATAGACGTAGCCGAGGAGATCTCCAGAACGTTCAAATTGAACACTGGACATAGAATTGTTTTTCACAGGTCCATGGATGACTTGTTTTTCGATGGACTGTGAAAAATTAGCATGCCGTTTAAAGGTCGAGCTAAAGAAAGATATTTCGGGATCACCAGTGATATATTCATCCTGGGCTCCGATAGCGATCAATTGCACGACACCTGCTGACATGGTATACTACTTTAAGGGGAGAAAATTACAAATTAGGTTTTCTACACACGAAACGGAGAACTAAAAAGTTATCTTTCTCGGGAGTTGATGGTACGATCAGGTTTCCATCTTGATTTCTGATGTTTATATTTAATCGATCAATACGACGAATTGGATCGATATATTGGGTCGCGATGGGGTAGTTATCTTTGTAGTCAATAACAAGATCTTCAGACTTTATAAGACTCGCGAACGAATTCCGTAGAATACTGAGGGGAGCTTGTCCATCATAAACGTTCGATGTACGATCATTGAAAATGGAATCGAGTTGTTCAATGGATACATAACAATGTTCAGTAGCAACATTAGAATGAATGCGAGCAGCGAGGAGTCTAGCCTGAACAACATTCTTCAGTGGTTGACTGAGAAAGCATGTGAAGGTATTCGCGCTATCCTGACCCAAGGTATCGACTGTGATTGTGTGGTACTCATAGTTGAGATCGGGAATCGTCTCCGTTGGTGAAGTAATGAGAGCCATTTATAGTTAGCTTAGATTAAAGATCCGCCGATTCCATCCTCAATCGCGTAGCCGGCGTGGTCATCAACAAGTTGTTGGGCACCACAGAGACCACCGGGGGTAAGACCTAAAGTATAGGCATCATCCTTCTTACCCGAACCTGGGGTACACTCGAGACTGGGCTTGAGATCAAAGATGGACGCTTCGGAAACCGCCTTGATCTTGATTGGCCTGGGTTGGTACGCACTGATGTTACGGGTGAGTGCGAGGGCGACAATCAGTAGGATCAACACGATGATAGAAGTGATCGCGTTGCGGTTGGCTTGATTCAACTTGAACATTTATTATAGGTGTACATTTTTTTAAAGTGCGTTAAAGATATTTTTTTTAGTTTCTACATAGAGAGTAGATGGACGAAGAAATCATTCTTGACCGAGGAAATACTACTGTGATGAAATTGGATGCTGATGAACAGGCGCTTATGGATGAGATTGAAATCTCAGCACCTCGTCCCAAACCTGTTCCCCGTCCAGTACACAGGCAAGCACCCCCTCAGCAACAGACCCATCAAGAGGCGATGGATGCTTTTGTGAATCCCAATAAACAATCCGCTCCTGTACATTCTCAACAGGATGAAGAGATTGACTATGGCGAAAATGAACCTACTTTCTACGACGATGAACCAATGGGTGGTCCAGGACCCGAAGAAGAGCAACCTTCAAAGGGGTACACTTCAATTGATGAGGAGAAGTCAGATCTCATTAATAAGCTTGGACGCCTCGAGAAGAAGGGTTTCGCTGTGAACAAGAGACTCACAGCGTATTCGAACATAGACGAATTACGTTCAGAGGTGAAGCGTATCACCTATAGTATAGATGTGGAACAGTCGGTTCGATTCTCGAGGCGTATGTTGATCGCTTGTGTGACTGGTTTAGAGTTTTTGAATAAACGCTACAATCCTTTTGAAGTTCAGCTCGAGGGTTGGTCCGAGTCTGTAATGGAGAATGTCGATGACTATGATGGTGTGTTTGAGGAGTTGTATGTGAAGTATCGCTCGAAGGTCAGTGTCGCCCCTGAAGTGAAGTTGATTATGATGTTGGGTGGTTCGGCAATGATGTTCCACCTGACGAATAGTATGTTCAAGTCGGTGATGCCCAATATGAACGATGTGATCAAACAGAACCCCGATCTCGTGAAGAATATGATGTCGGCGGTCCAGAACACAACTAGAAACACAGGTGGTCCTTCTGACAATGCTCCAGTGGGTGGCACGAACAACGGTGAATACGAGATGCAAGGCCCGGGTGTAGACATCTCGAGCCTCATGGGTGGTATCATGATGCCCCCACCACCCCCAATGAACACCACTATGGGTGAGGCCCCTCAGGCACCCAGTCTTGATGACGACGATGTTTCGGATATTATTTCCATCTCAGGAGACTCCACTGGTGGTGAAGTTAAGGAGGTGAACGTCGGTGGTGCCACCAAAGCGAAGCGTACTCGACGAAAGAAGAAGACGGAAATTAATCTCTAAATATATATAAATGATAGCGTATTGTCCGCTGGAGGATCTGGAACCTCCCGCTCGACAGCAGAAGGCTGTCGAGGAGCCCGAGGTCGAAGAGGTTGAACCTCAGATCGGTCTCGAAGAAACTGAAATGAATTACGTCATCATGGCTTTCATTGCCGGCGTGATTGTATTAGCCGTCTCTGATTCCATCAGGGCGTAAATGAACTATGTCTACCGCGGGGTCTCAATCCCTCGTAGTAAATTTAGTAACTGAACGATTGAATTATATTAGTTTGTTCCGAATCGGGATTATTTAAATACGAACCTGTATTTGTTCGAATACTTCGTAAATCACCATTACAAGATGATATCACTTCTACAGACACATCATAGTCGTAATTTCGTATAGAAGAATTACCTGTGTTAGGTTTAATTATAAGACCCCTTTTTCCCACATTGACTGTGGGACTCCAAGGGTAACTATTTGTTCCACCAAAGATATTTTTAGTACCAATTGCTAGATCTACATCAGAAAGTGTATCATCGTGTGTTCCACCTTGTATTTCGATTATGAGAGAACTCATGTTTGAAACATCACTCTTCTCTCTTAGAATGGCTACTATTTTTGCATAAAAAGAACCAGTGCCAAACAAAATTTGAACGTCTTGACTATTCGCAGAAGTTCTTGTGAATGTGTGTGTATACTTTTTGTGTGCTACACTATCTGAGTTTGTGATGACACCACCATTTACATGAAGCGCTGTATTCGCTGTAGCACCATCAAGACCGATGGCGACCTGATTACCGAGATCAATCGCACCTTCGACTGTCAAGTCATTCCTCACCGTCAAGTTACTCTCAATGAATGTTTCTGTTGAACTTGTTTGTATATGAACATTACCGAGTGTATCCCCATAAATATTGGAGGTGCCACCTATGGTTTTGAATTCCACAATGGCATTACTTGAAGATTCCTCCACCAGTACCACACCATCATACACATGGAATTTGGTCATTGGGTTTTCTGTGCCGACACCAACGTTACTCGTATGAACAATGTGAAGTCCATCAGCTTCAACACTATTGTCGGTCGCACCAATCGTGATACCAGAAGTTGTGTGTGTCGAGTTTCTGAAACCCCTCACATAGCCACCGTAATTGTCGGTCGTGTAGAGAAGTATACCAGTCTTTTTGTTCGTCCCAGGACTCTCAAGTTTGAGCATGTCCAGGTCGGTCGTTACAGGATCATAAAGATGAATATTAGAGGTTGGGGACTCTGTACCTATGCCGAGACGCCCAGAACCATCAAAACGGGCAAATTCCTCATCATCACTCTCACCAACTTTGTTTACAAAAGTCAATGGACGTTTTGTAGCACCATCAGCAATGTTACGAATACGATTCACTGATGGAGTGTCGGATGTTGTCAAGAAGGCTATACCTGTAATAAGAAATGAACCACCCGAGGCGAACTCAATGTCACCATTTACCTTAAGTTTCGTCGCATCACTACTCACCGTTGCATCTGTACCACCGATAACAACAATACCACTGGGTGCAATAGACATCGCGAGATTTGTAATTTCGTCATTATCTGGATCAACGACAACGTTAGATGATGTAAATGTTTTGAAAAGATGTTGTGGTGCAAGATATTGGATACGATCGGGACCTTCTTGTGCGTCGCCACCACCATCATTACCCTTGAAAATGAGAAGTTCTGTCTTCTTGAAAGTTGGATCATAGAGCCGCTCTTGTAAGTAACAGTTGCCATAAACATCATTCTGTAATCCCCCGAACGTTAATTTTTCGGTGATGCTGACATTACCATTAACTTCCAATTTCTCACGTGGTGCATCCGTACTTATACCCACATTACGGGTCGTGCCACTAATATATATAGCTGTCGAAGACGGTTCAGAAACCTTTTGGTAATTTTCAGTGATTCGGAAGTCACCCGAACCAGAAATACCACTTGACCACCCAGTCAAAGCTGTATCATTGTCACTTTGAATATAAGACGTGAATGCATTACCTTCTGCAAGATTAGTCTGCATCGCCACGATGGCATCTCCAGATGGAGAGTCGTGATTGTGTACTAGGACACCATTTTCTGTTGGATTACCGACACCTGTAGAAAACACTTCAAAGTGTGCAGCGGGTTGTGTAGTGCCTATCCCAACACGCCCATCTGCTCTCAAAGTCAACACTTCATTTTCAGTGGTATAGCGATCATCAGACAAGAATATATCAAGTTTCGTCTTTGACTTTCCGACAGTGTTATCATACTTCCCCATTTTAAACGTGGCTCTGACCCCATCACGATCAGCATTACCTTCACGAGAAAGATGCATGACATCCACTATATCAAGTGTAGCACCAGCAATTGGTTGTGTGTTGGACACAATGAGGGGTGTACCCGCAGTGTCGAAACTATTATCATATTGGATTGGGTCATTTATGAAAACTGTACCCCCCGAAGTGTGGAGACGACCTTGGGGTGTCGCTGTTCCCACACCCACATTACTCGACTCAAGAATGGTCATCTTTGGTCCACCCATCACATTCGAAGTACTCGCATAGAAGTTAAGACCCTTCCCACTTTTGACGATGTTCTCCACTTTGTTCTCACCTATGTCAGGGTTGGAATAGATGCGCATCGATGTATTTCCCTCAATTCCATTCCATGTGTTCCCATACACGGTGGCGTTACTTCCCAACACATGAACATTTCCAGAGACGGTGAGTGATTCAGTAGGCACTGTCGTCGCTATACCAACTTTACCATCTGAAGTAATACGTACCCTCTCAGCGTTTTTGGTTTTTAGGCGAATGTTTTGATGTGAACTCGAAGTACTCGCACCATACACTTCGACTGCGCTCACATTTGAAGCAGTTGGCCCGGATTTAAGAGACAGAAACTCTGTTGTACTATCTCCACCGTATCTATCTGCGTGAACTGTAACACCTGTCTCTGATGAAACGACATCTGTCACAAGATTTGTCGTCGCCACGTTTCCGATAACCGTGAGGACGTTCTCCGCGTTAATGTTCGCAAAGATCTTAGCACCTATGGAAAGTGTATCCGTTGGTGTTATATTCGATATACCTGACGGTGCCGTTCCGGTCGTACGCAACGCATTCATTTGAACATTACTATTTATAATCACAGGTGCTTCGGCTCCGGGGCTCATCGTAAGTAAACCACCAACACTTATACCACCCGTTCCTACAATAAGCTTCTGTGTGTACACATTACCACTCGAATGGAATACATTCGAGCCAGTATCTTCGAGGTAAACATTAGATCCTATATCGATCGTGTGTACGGGATTTATATTCGAAAAACCGACATTTCCTTCAGTGTACATCTGACCATACACATGAAGGTTTATGGTGTTTGAATCATATGTGAGGTTGTTGTCCTCCGGTCCCATAAAGGAGCGTGTCAATACAAATTCATTCTCGGCCATGTCGTAGCCAAAGACTAGGTTCGCTTCATTTACATCTTCAGACATAATCAAGGCTGTGTCGAACGTACCCGCACCATTACCTTTACCCATAACAATCACCGGATCCTGTACGACGAGGTTTTGTACAGATTGATAATAGGTTGTATCTGAAACAAATATGTTACCAAAAATGTTCATACTCCCATTTAAAATCACATCTCCTTCGTCTATAACGACATTACCATTTTTGAAAATAGCGACGTTCGATCCAACATTTGAAGATGTTCCAACTCTAAGTTGTGTATCTACGTTCACATTCGTCGCTACCATATCATCAGTGACAGAGAGAACATTGGATCCAATACTATCCACCTTGAATTTCTGATTGGTAGTTTGTAATACATTCGAGGCGATCACATTCGTTGTGGCTAAATTACCACGAACTGTCACGAGGTTTAGAGCATCTCTGGAAATCACGACATTACTCTCACCAACTTGAAAATCGTTTACAGGAATCGCACCTATACCAATTTGTGCACTCGTCACACGAATGACATTACTGAGTCCAGTCACCTTAAATTCCGTTTCACTCGCTGTAATCTTGCCAGGTACAGTGAGAGTATTAGTTTCTATATTATTGGATGCAGTAAGGTCATCGACTTCAATCTCCGAAGTGATGATACTTCTGACAGATGTCAATACATCTTGCTCTACTGGGTCTGCATCAAGACTCGACACGAAAATTTGGTCGAAACGAACTGTTCTACCCATATACTTTAGTTACCGAATAAAATTCCAGCTAATCCATCCTTGATTCTGAGAACATTATAGTTCACAGCGTATATGAAAATGGGTTGGTTGTCAGGTCTATTGAGACCCTTCTCTACACCGCGTAACACGAGTTTAGCGTTATCTAGGCGACTGAAGTTACAGCTTCCAGATGGATTATACTCTGAAGCATTCAGACAGAAATGATACCCGAAGTATCGAGTATAAAGAAGTACCTCAGTTTCGGGAATATATTCACTTGTACCATATGTAGATTTGTAATAATTTTGAACTGTGTGGAAATAGAGTGGTGTCATATTCTCAATTAAAGGTGTACCATTGATTTGGATGTCAGCGTTCAGAAACGTGAAACGATCATTCGCAAAATCGTCACTAAGAGCACCGAAACCCCAGAACAAGGACTTGACTGGATGATTAAAGCTCGAAATGTCTATGACGTTGTACCCACCACCCTGAGTGTTATCTACTACCGTCACCAGTTCATTTTCAATTTTTTGGGTTTGTGTGATTATAAAATCGATACTACGTTTTGTGAGAGATTCTCGCTCTTCCTTATCAAGGTAAATATAGTTTCCATACACCTTAGCCTGTTTATCCACTTCTTGTATAGATGCGGTGTTTGCTTCATCAAAGTCAATCCTAATTTCGACTTGATGATTTTGGAGTGCGACAAGGGGTAAGAATGCCTTGTGGTCACAGAAAAAGAAGTGAAGTGGCACGAAGGCTCTGTTCGCGGTCGAAGTTTTATTATTGAGTTCTTGAGACTTATTCTGTGTATCCGCCATATAATTTGGCCAGATGTCACTGTAGTAATCATAATGTTGAGAATCGACCTTTTGACCACCTATAAAGAGATTTATGGTGGAGTTGTAAAAAAGGTTCGAAGATATATTGGCATCTCTAGAAGTCGCTTCAAACCATAAACCATTAATCACATCACCCAACACAGGGATAGTTATGGAAGTATCCGTGGAACTGATGGTTTTGATAAATTTAGGAGCTTGTGAAAAGTTTGTATGCCGAGCAAACTTCATACGGAAAAAAGAATGTCCCTCTTCACTTGTGAGGTACAGATCTTGAACACCTTTAGACACGAGCTGTATTAATGCACCAGACATTTAATAGATGTTCAGATTATAAAAACAGACACTTTCCCTGAGGGAACTCACTCTTTTTTTCATCCATAGACTTCCCATGAATCTTAAACCCACCTTGTCTATATATTTTTGCCCGTTTGTAATACATCGCTGTAAACACCGACCAAGGGTCATGTACATCGTAGATATGAGGTTCGTTTTTCTTCCCCTTCGTCTCTCTCATGATTCTTCCAATACTTTGGGTAATATCGGACTTAGGACTGGCCAAGATGACTGTATCAAGGGTTGGAATGTCGAGACCTTCGTGAGCCTGACTGAACGTCGCAAAGATAATCTTCTTCTTTGAAGATTCCTGGAGAGCAGCCTCCTTCATACCACCCATGTAAAGTCCTGATGTCTTGGGAAAACATTGGTGGAGGAGTTCACAGTGTTGTCGACGATCACTGAGGACTAAGAGTTGTCTCGTTCCAGCTGAAGCCTTCTTTACGAGTTCGACGAGCATTTTGTTTCTTTGGCGGTCCTCGACGAGTTCTGTAATCATGTTGGGCATTGAAATCTTTCCATTCCTCATAGAAGGTGGTGGGTTTCGATAGTTGGGTGAATCAAAAGTTACTGGAAACACTTCAACTTGTCCTTGATTTTTTCTCTCAACTGCGAAGAATGTTGGACCCATAAACCAATGGAGCACCTTCGTGAGACCATCTTTCCTTTCAGGAGTTGCTGAAAGTCCAAAGATGTGTCGAGGACATAACTTGAAGAGACTCTGACTGAACACCTTCGCACAGATGTGATGGGCTTCGTCAACAATTAGGGTTCCGACACTTTCAAAGTCTGTGAATGAGTATTCTTTGAGGGAGAGTGACTGGAGCATCGCGATGACAAAGTCGCAATTGACCTCTTTTTTATTCTGTTGCACAACACCGATTGTGGCACCTGGACAAAATTGTTGTATCCTCTCACGCCACTGATCTGCCAGGAACTGCTTGTGTACGACAATCATCGTCCTGTATCCCAACTTACAAGCTATGGCCAAGGAAACCGTCGTCTTGCCGTAGCCGCATGGTAGAGAAAGGATGCCATGACCTGCTTTGATTGCTGCTGCCATTGCTTCATTCTGATGGGTGGCATCTCTGAGCTGTCCAGCGAATTTGGTTTTGATTCGAGTGGGTTCAGGTCTTCTATCTTCCCTAGGCTCTCCAAGTTTAGAAGTTCCGTAGAATCTTGGAACACAGACTCCATTCTTAGTTGGTCTGAAAACTTTGAAAGGTGGTGGAGGAAATCCATAATCGCCATTGACCACGGGTCTTACCGTTAATTCCTTTTTAATTTCTTGGATCGGACCCTCACCTACGAGGTACCCAGTTCTAGTTAGAACTGTCATGTTTAATATATAACTAAGTTAAACTTTATACCATATAATCAACTTAAAGATATACAATTATAAGCTCGTAGTATGAGCGGAATAACCGTGGACAAAGAGATTGAAAATCTGATGAGTATCATCAGTAAATTGAAACATAACCTAACACACGCTGAAGGTAGATTGAGTGCTTATACAGACCTGAAAAAATCTGGTGTTGAGAACATTGAACTACCCGCAAAAGAAGACAAGACAGTTTACGACGACGATATCTGAACTAATACCCAAGAAAATCCAGAGTAATTACCAACATTCCAAACCCCCTTGAAGTCTATATTGATTTCAACTTCATCCCCCTTTATAAGAGACTGCACGGGTCGCCCTTTGACCTCACACATCACTCTCCTATAACGGAATGGAACTTTTACAGTAAGGATGTTACCATCGAGGGGGTTGTCCACATTTTGATTCTTGATTAGATATTGTTTCAATGTATGTGTTCGTTCTATAATTTCCGAGACCTTGGCAGGAATTATAAAGCGGATATACTTTTTATCGTTGAAATCGTAGATAGGTTCATGGACTTTCACCATGAACTTCATTGATTCCTATTACGATAGACTAAGACTAAAACTATAAGTAAGACGATGGTGATCAATATCACTTGGGAGAGAAGTATGGGTCGAAGAGGTTCCCGTGTTCCAAAGCATTCATGACTGAGGGTCCTAGAAACCTCTATACCCGCCTCTATACTTGAGTACGGTGTATGCCTGTGAGACATCATACCACACATGGCCACCTTGGAACACTTTCCGAAAAAGGGGAGTTGTCCGTATAGGCTGAGAACACCCGAGGATTGAGAGAACTCCCATTTTTCTCCATTCCACTCTGCACCCCAACCTATGCGTATTTCGGTGGGTTCGGGAACACCCAACTGCTTCACAACTTCAGCCTTCAGTGTTTCTGGATCCGTGGAAAGGATTTCATCGGTAAGATGACAGATGACACAAGAAATTGTTTTGGTTCCATACAAAAGTTTAGGTTGAAGATTCCACCTGGTGGTTGCAGCGACTTCGAGGTCTGATTTGATTTTTGGAACATTTTCATAATCCAAAAGAACATTGATTGCTCCGTAAGTACTATCTCGTACATTCTTAATCAGGTCAGGTCCCCAATTGTCTCCCATCAACTTGAAAGCTGGGCTATTGTCGAGACAAAGAAAAAGCATACCATCATCAATCACAGTTCCATTGGAAAATGATGCACTAAAACTATCTTCACCGTAGTCAATCCCATTCAACTCCGTCCCGAAAACAAAATTCACACCTGCCTCAAGAAGTTCCTTTTCCATCGCATCACACATGACTTTTCCAGAAACCCTCTGTGTACAGGGGTGTGAGAGTGCCACATGATTCAAATTCTGTACAAATTCATACGCGGTCATGACATCCCAAGTCACACCATCCATAATAAGTGGAAGGTGTTCAATACACGCTCGTCCACTTTCAGATAAAGATCCTACAGCATCTTTCACTGAAATAGTCTTGTATTTCTCACCCTGTGTAAGCACTTTCGAGAAAAATGAAATGAGTACACCATAGTCTTTTGGTTTGAGTGAACGGAAAACAAACTTCATATGGTCACCATTATCTATGGGTCGAAACATTTCGTCCCATGAAATACCCATCTCGTTGAAAAGTGATTGTGTGTTAATAAACGCGCGATCGAAAACAATTCGATGTGCGTGAAGGTCGCGAGTCTCTACATCGGGTTCCCACCAAGAACCACCTGCTGAGAGTTTTCGGTCATAAATTGTAACATCATGTTCACCTGTCTGGATAATTTCCCACGCAAGCGACATACCTGTTGGACCAGCACCAACTATATGAATCTTCATTCTACATTTATCTGACAAATTAAATCAGGCCAGTCTTCTTACGCTCCTCAGGAGTTTTGAGAGCATATATCACAACCACGAAAATCAGTGTAGAAAAGAGTGCGTACTCAATATCCTTTGTGGCACTGAAGGCGATGAGCATGAGAGATCCAAGGCGAAACGCTTTGTTATCGAAAAGAGCTCGGAGTCTCTCAGGAATCTGTATAGCGTTACCAGAGAATAGACCCTGATACAATATGATAAGGGAGAATAGAATGGGTTGTGTTTTGACTAACATTTCCACAGGTCCTGTGATGGGTTTAAATGTATTTTCAAGCTTTGTCATTTATGTAAGTTAAGAAAATAAAAAACTCTGTAGGTATTAGAATGTTATGTGTTGCCCAACATGTACCAGTCAAAGTTCCAAGTAGGAAGCTCAAAACGTGGAAGTTTGCTGGTAAGTTTCTATGGAAGAACGCTACTGTACAGAATAAATCAGAACTTGGTCGATGGACAAAGGGGGAACTCCTCGAACTCGGACCAACATTTGTAAAATTAGGTCAAATCGCTTCGACGAGAGGGGATCTCTATCCACCAGAATTTACAAAAGAGTTGGAATCATTACAAGATGACGTCCCTCCCGTGGAATTCGATACCATTGTAGACTACGA
>Ga0208428_1000054_pt1 | contig 50589 bp, 40 predicted proteins | sample DEB08_DNA_11_FD_184535 | JGI IMG/M metagenome (GOLD analysis project Ga0208428, IMG submission 184535) | Aqueous microbial communities from the Delaware River and Bay under freshwater to marine salinity gradient to study organic matter... | ecosystem: Environmental > Aquatic > Marine > Coastal ... | reverse complement strand
TAGTGCTACCTTCTTATCCAGTTCAGTGATATCAGTCATCCAATTCGCTCCCAGATTATGTTGCTGAAATTGTTGTGCCAAGAGCGATGCGTTTCCAGTTGGTGCCATCATATACTGCTATGCACAAATCACCCGCATCACCGTCTGATATCATTGCAATATCACCCTCAGTGTTTGTGGTTAGTGCATTTGCTCTTGCTGTTGTTAGTGTCGATAGTCTCAACACATTTTGAATATTTACTACACCATTTGATGGTGATAAAACCTGTGTGCCAGTGGCGCTAATTGTGTTGGGCACTTGGCTGGTGCCAATCTTGCCTGAAGAAGTAAGAACCACAACACCTCCGCCAGTGTTTGCTTCAGTGATGATTGAATTCAGTGCCGTAACTGCACTCAATAGATCCGTTCTTGCTAGGCTTGGATCATCAGTGCCTGCGTCTAAATTTGCTGTTGTTATTGCTGTGCTTGGAAAAGCCATTCCTTACTCCTTTGTATTATTTATCGTATTGACAGATTACCGGTTTCATTTACATACATTTCAGGCAGAACCTGCAGTTCTATGTCAAATATTGAGTTGGTATATGCACCTCCATCTGTGGTGAATACCACCTTGGGTGCTGTGTTTGATTTTGAAGCAATCGCAGGGTAGGCAGGATTGTTAGTTTGAACATAATCATCCGCCACATAGTCCGCTTCAAAATATGGTCCTGGTTGCTGTGGTGTTATACGCATTGATAGGACCTTTGAAATGCTTCTGCCCACTGGTATTTCAAAACCACCTGATGTTGTGCCTGTTAGTGTTGTTGTATCCAAATCATATTTTAGGATTGAAAATCTTTCTGAACTTGCCTTTGTTGATACTGCGGTAATCTGTGGTGTTGATCCTCCTGCTGGTGTTACTGTAATTAACACCGCCACAAAACGCCCGTAGAAGGCGCTTATGTTGGTATCTGTGCTTGATATGGCAGTTATAGTCTCTTCTCCCGCAAAGGCGCCTGTAGGGCTTGTATATACGCTGTAAGACACCGTTCCTGTTGCTTCCACTGTTAGTTCTAGATTAAAATATGCACTTTCACCCAAATCAAGGATGTCAGTTAGCCAGGTAAGTGTGCCAGGTGTTGTGCTCCAATTCTTCCAATCATCCCAGGTTTCAAAATCAGTGCCTGATCCGATGTCTGCCCAGGTTCCTGTGTTAGGAGCCGTGATAACACTGTTTAGTTCATCTAGTGTTCCATTAAAACTTGGTAATGCCATCTTAGTTTCCTGTTATAGTTGGAAGTCCAGGTGCCAGTCTGGCTTCATTGTATGTTTGTGATCCACTCCATAGTGCAGTGTCTCCGTCCAAGGCAACGATTGCTTGGTTAAAATTCTTTTCCAGTGTGGTATCATAATTATTGTAATCAGTGTAATCAATTTCTTCAGGTCTAACACCAAAACTTAGCAGATCGTAGGTTTGTCCTTTCTGCGTTCCTTCTGTTGGGAATGGCATTTTAAGTCCTACTGAACTTAGACCGCTTGTGGTTTCAACAACCAGCACAAATTCATAATCTCTGTCTGCCAGTTTCTGTCCAACCTTGTTTTTTGCCCAACTAAGGAATAATTCATCACCAACCACTGCAGGATCATAGTAGGCATCATATTCTGAATATCTTAGAGGCTGTCTTAGGTATATGGTAACACCACTTGCATTGGTATCAGTTACTTCTACCTTTTCCCATCTGCCTGCGCCATACTTGTTCAAATCCCAAGTGCTTCTATTCATAAATGCAGTGGCAAAATCTCTTCTATACACCCATAGTTTGGAATAACCACCAATATGATCGTGGCGGAATGTCAGTTTAATCTGTCCATTTGGTGCCGTGCCATAGGTATAATTAGGTGGATTTGTGTAACTCCACTCAACTATATTCACCCTAGGATTTGCTGGTGCAGGAAATGGTGCAGTTGCATCAGCAACGGCATCAGCAGTTGGTAACAGTTTGAAATTGTAATTTTCCTTCCAGTTTAATGACAGGGGAACATCTGAACCTTCCGTTCTATTGCTTAGATAACCACTGCCAAACCAACTATATTCACTTTCCAATCTTTGCACACCACTCCAATAGAGTGCTGTTATGATTACTTCATATTCATCCTCATAGTCCAATGCAACAGTTCTAAATGAAGTGCCAGTTGTTGCATTGACGCTGACACTGGTATCAACAAATTCTTCAAGTGCAGGATTGGCTCCTGCAATTACCTTTCTATAACGGAATTTGATACCAGCCCAGTCATTGATAACACTTGCATCTGGTGGTAATAGTTCAAATCTAGCAGTGTTAAACTGTGCCCTAAGAGCCTTGATACCAACTGTTAGTTTTTCTGTGGCACTAGGTGCATCCGGATCAGGTGGAACAATCTCAAAGTCTCCAGAGTTTTCATTTGTTGCCGCTCTGTCTGCCAATGGATCATAATCATACAATCCTGTTGAACTGTATTCAACTGCGGCATTGCCATATCTTACCTGCCTTGTGCTTTCCTTGCCATCCTTGTAATAGACCCTAAAGATAAAATCATATTGATTCTGTGCGGCACTTGGAATTGATGGAAATACCGCTGAACCAAACAGTGCAAATCTTAGAGTCTGATCAATACCAGGTGTGTATGGTTGTGTGAATAATCTAGTTTCTGAATTCCAATAGTCCTGCGTTGAAGGACGATAATACATCTTAACTCCAACGACATCCCAATTGACTGCTTCCTGATCAATTTCCTGTTTGAATGTAAAATCAATTGTTCTAGGTGTTAGTGGTTCGTTACTGCCATCAAGAACAGTTTGTCCCTGTATCTTGTTGAATGTGTTGTTGCGTTTGCTAGGAGTTGCTTCTTCTGGCAAACTCCAACCTTCACCAACTGCTTCAGTGTAATCTTTTACATCTGCAACATCTGCCGCACCTGCTGGATCCAATAACTGTTTTGTTCTGCGTGTGCTTTGTGTTCCATCGCCATATACCACTCTAGTGATAAAGATGTATTTGGTTGAAGTCCTAATCATAGGACCAATTGAAAATTCTATTTCTCTTCCAGGACCTGGTTTATCCTTGACTTCAAAATACTGCCAATTATCAGTTGAAATATTGCGTTTCCACCATACCTTCAAATAACTGTATGCCGCATTCTGTGGCTGTAGGCCCTTTACATTGACATAGACAGTGTTATTTGTGTGATCGTAGTAGTCAAACTCCTCAATGTCCAACACATCATTAATCTCAACAATTTCTTCTGGTGGAACTGTTGGAGGGTTTGTTGGTGGTGGTCCTTCCGCAGGTGGATCACTAGGTGGTGGTGTTACATCCGGATCTTCTGGATCCTCAACAACGGGTGGATCCTGTATTGGTGGATCTGGATCTGGATCTGGATCTGATATAACAGCCTTAACAGCCAATGCAAAATTAATCCTTGCACTTAGGCTTCCATAATCTGCTGTATTAGTGATTAGAATATCATATGGTGAATTACCACTAGTCATACCAACTAGTGTATCAACTTCAAGTTCAGTTGTTGAATTTACCGTAACAGAAGTTGCTGTGTATTCTGTTGCATCATCACCAATAAATTTAACACTAATGCCTGATTGAAAATTTGTTCCTGTTAGTGTAATCGTATTCACACCCGCACCAACATAACTGTCTGGTGTTAGTGAAGTAATGGTTGGTGGATAATGAACAACGGGCACCTCAGCATTTGTGGGTGGCACCAATCCAACTGGTGTGTCCTGCACTGCTGGATAGAAGATTGTTGCACCTTTTGGAATGTAAGGTGGTAACACAATGTCCTCTTCTCCGTGTTTTGCGTGTGGATAGATGGTGTCTGGATTTCTAACACATCCAAGGGTAACACTCATATCATTGTTGTATCGTATGCTAACCACTCTAAATGGATCTGTATCAAAATCCAACATCTGTGATTGAATGCGTATGCTGTCACCAACTTCAAGTTCCATAGCCTTTGAAGTTACGGTTAGTGAAACTGATTCTTGGTTTCTTGATTTGTTGAAAATCAATTTTGCCATATCCTTGGCAATGGCATAATTGGTAATGGCACCAAATGTTACATCGTATTTGTTTTCTCTACCGTTGTCCTGTGCAATATATGTGGCTCTATCTGCATCCGTTTCTGGATACACTACCGAGTCCATACTCCATTTGTTATCTGGATTCACATATTGGACTGATACTGCGTTGTATTTGGCACTCTTGTCAATGCCTGTGAATGTAACATTACCAATTATGTCATCCTTGGTAAATGTTTGAACAATGGTTGCGGCACCTGATGTAATGTCGTTATCATTACCAGCATCCTCTATTCTTAATTTGTATTTGCCCTGCACATATGGCATATAACCCCTAAACTGTGCAAGTAGGAATTTTACATTTTGAAACAGTGTCTGTTGCGTATTCACAACAGGGTTAATCTGTAGGATCTTGCCTCGTGTGCCTGTGATGAATTCGACTTCCGTGTTACACTTGGCAGCCGCTATCTTCCAACTGTCCCAATCAATGTCCGTATTTACTAGACCCTTACCATAGCGTGGATTACGCAAATAATCCAACAGTATTTCAGCAGGATTTGTAGAATATCTAGTTGGTGCATTGGCATAGGTATAACTGTCTGGACTTGCAATGGTTAATGACGCTATCTTGCGTCCTAGGACTGAGGCTTGCACTTCTGGTATTGAACCACCAAATGGATTTTCTTCTGAATCCTCCTGTGTTTCAATCTTCTTCCATTCCCATCTGCAGAATAAAACAGCCAATCCATTATACACCATTGAATCCTTCCAACTGGGTGCATCACTCATCAAACTCCAAGTGCCCACCGTTGAATCACTGGGTGTGTCAAAATACTTTCCGTGGCTGAGTTGCATTCTGCATCTGTTCTTGTATTTGCCCTTGGTAATGGCAACATTCTGTCCGTTGTTTAGTAAGGGAATGTATTCTTCTGGTAATTGATAATCATCAATGAATATTTCTTTTAGTCCTTCTATCGGACCTTCGCCTAGCACATAGGCAACCCAAAGATACTTGTTATCACTTGCACCTGTTTCCGCATAGGTTACAATACCGCCAGTCTTTCTGTATCCGTATATGATTGGTATGTTAAGATTGCTTCCCTGCTTCTGGACTAGAACGCCCTGTTCCTGTGCGGCAGCCTGATCCGCTGATGGTATGTCAGGTGTGCCAAACAGTCCTGCAAAAGGTTGTGTTACAAAATTAACAATTGAACTTGCAACATCTACAACAGCCTTTACGACTGTTTTTACTACCTTGGTGACTGCTTTTACGACACTCTTAACTGCCTTTGCTACGAAACTCATTCAGCCAACTCCTTGGTTAGGAAACAACCAGACTCAAATCCAATTGATTCATAAATTTTCTTTGTTCTTTCTGGAGCAATACCAATATCACCTGCTGTAATAACAGTTGCTTCCATTCCTCTTGCCCACTGTTCAAATTCATCAGTTAGCATTTTAAAATTTGAACTGTTTCTATGGCTTTCTAACACAAAAATCAATTCGATGTGTGCATAGTATATGTCGTGATTCCAAGGACACTGTGTAACAGCACCACTGATAAATCCAACGGGTCTTGTGCCTTCCAATAGGTTTATCCAAACATATTCAGGATGGATGTTTCTGCTTCTAATGGTTTCGATTACACTTGTCTTGTCCCACTGTTCATCCAGTTCAGGCTTTACTTCAGCCGCTTCCAAACAATACTGCCTAAACAGATTGTAGGTTACATCTATTTCGTGTGGAGCCATATTTCTTGCTATCATTCTGTTCTTCCCCATAAGAATTCTGTGTTACCAACATAACCTGTTTTTTCCATTGCCGTATCATATTTTTCACTTTGGAAATACCAGTTGCTCCAATTGTTGGTTTTTCTGCCTGCTGTTCTTTCAAAATCCGCAAACTGGCTGGTAACATCCAATCCAATTGTGCAGGTGTTTTGATTTTCCTGTATGGCAACATTATAAATTGTGCCATCATACATAAGAATTGGTGTCTGTATGATTGTGAAATCATTTAGATCCATAAATGCCTTATAGACAACAATTCTCTGTCCTTCTACATTCTTACCAATGAACTTGTTAATGTATCCACTGGGTAATCCACTCAATGTAATTTGAAACTTGCCCACAACAACATCAAATGTCTCATCAATTGCTGTGTATGAAATAAATTCGCCCTGTGCTGAATATGTGTTAGTGCCTGCATCAGGTGCCGTTGTGGAATCATAGTCAATGTCAATGCCACCACTCGCAAGATATAGGCAGTCATCAGCACCAGCACCGTTTTGGATTTGTATTTCTATCAAATCAACGGCAAAGGTATGATCTCTGTAAAATTCATCTCTTACATCCTGGTGGTATGTTTTCATATTACCAAGTTTCCCTCATATCAATTTGTAATTGGCTCATTCCGCCCAATCCTACCGTTACCTGGTGTGCATCATTTTCACGGATTGCTGTGAATGGAACCTGTGTAATTGTTAGTGTCTCACCACTTGCCAATGCTTCTACCAAACCTCCTGCAAAATACAGTGTGGCAGTTCCATCACTTGCACTTGTGCAATTTGCAACACACTGATAGACTTTTGAATGTCCTGAAAACTTAAAATAGTCTCCTGCCGCCAGTATGTTTTCTATGCCACTGGCACCACCAATTGTTACATCCTTTTCACCAGCCGCCTTAATCTGCGTTGTTTGAATTGTCTGTGTGGTTTGGTTTGTTAGGCTTGTGTATGAAATTTCCGGTAACACAATTTCAAAACTCAATAATGGTCCATATGTCTGTGCAAGAAAACCTGCTGTTGGTGCCAACTGTGCCTGTGTTAATGGTGGATAACTCAATTTCCAACTGTAGAATTGGTGTCCGTATCCAACTCTTCTTGTCTTTCCTGAATTTGTTTCTGTTGATAGTGTTGGTGAATTTACTGAAAAATCCACTGCTGAAAATCCAGGTGTGTTAGGAAAAAAACCTGCTAAATCTGCCATTAGAATCTACTCCTTTGTCCTGTTTCCAGCATAGCATCTGAAACAATCTGTGTTATGACACTTCTTCTATCAACTAGAAGTTCATCTATGCCCTGTGTGTCAATTGCGTTAATATTGAATGTGATATTTACGGGCCTTTCCATACTCAAATCACTGTTTCTTGTGATGTTGCCTGAAGTTGCTGGTGTGAATAATTCAGGACCATTCTCACCAACCATATATGGTGTGTTGCCCATAACAGGACCACCCAATGCCCTTCCTGAATACTGCATTGAACGGATGGCATTTACCTGTGCCATACCTGCCGCAAGAGCACCTGCGACATACAAGAATGAAATTGGAGGTCCTGGTGGGAATGAAATAGCCAATGCCGCTGCCTTGTAGGTTGAAATCAATGCCTGTGCAATTGATAGTGCCTTATAGGCTTCAAATGCCTTTTTGTTCTGTCCAGCCATTTGTCCCAGTGTTGAAGTTAAACTACCTAGGACACCTTCCGCTGCCTTTACACCGCCCTGCTGTATCATTTCAGAGAATCTTAACTGATCCTCTAATGCGCCTTTGATTGCTGAATTTGTTATTCCTGCCTGTTCAATTTCCTGCTGTCGTTTTTCTCTAGCAATTTCTAACTGTTTCTTTGCGTATTCAGCCTTGAGTCTTGTTATGTTCTTTTGATAGCGTTCCTCGTTCATTGAGCCTTCGCGCCTTGCGGCTTCAAGTGCTCTCTGTTCTTCTTCAAACGCTTTCAGTGCCGCTTCACCTGGTGTTTGTAATCTTTCCTCAGTTGAAGTTGCAGTCTGTAATAATTCTATTGTGGTAGGACCTTTTGATTGCTTCTCAATGTAATCCGCAATCTCCTTGGCAGCATCTGCCTGCTTCTTAAGTTCCTCTGTAATTTGTTTTTGTTTTTCATTGTTATCAACAGCGGCTCTTAATAATTTCTTTTCATCTTCAGTAAGATCTCTTTTTAATTTTTTCTGTGCATCAAGGATTAGTTTAATCTTTTCCTGTTCAAGTGCTGTTAGATTGCTTACTCTGTATTCTTCTTTCTTGGCAGCAAGATATTCATTGAATGCTTTTACTTTGTCATTGGCTGATTTTGCTGCCGCAGCCTCTTGGTCCGCCGCTGCCGCTGCCGCTGCCTCTTGTTTAGACATAGCCTCATTGGCTTTCTTGGCTTGTTCTTCTAATTTTTTTGCTTCAGCAGTTACGCCTTCCAATCCGGATCTTAGTTCATCCAATCCTTCAATGCCCAATCCCTTGAGAATGTTATCAATGTCTAAGAATGAATCTACGGTTTCCTTAGCCGCATCACTGGTTGCACCCTCATACAATCCCCAGGCTGCCGCCAATCCACCGATACCCGCAATGATACCTCTAACTAATGGTCCGCCTGGAACAAAGAATAGTAGGCTACTGATGGCAGTTTTAATTCCCTTGCCAAGCATCACCAAGGCTGGTAATGCTATGCTAATGATTGCTTTTGCCATATTGGCAAAGAACAATGCAACCTTGATACTAATCAACAATAATAGGGCCTTGCCTATCAATTCTATGTTGGCTATGAAGAATTTTCCTATTTCAATTGCATATAGGAATGCCTTGGTAAGTGATGTTCCTATTTTTTGAATTAAAACATCATTACCTTTAATAAATTCTTGGATCTTTGTTGCCGTTTCAGCAATGGCTAATCCAAATCCTGTTTTCTCTCCTAATGCCGCACTTGCTTCAAATATGGCACCACGCAGATTTGACATTGCCAATGTTAGTGGTCCAACAGCAACATTAAAGAATCTTCCGCCTTCTTCACCAAGTCCCCTAATTTGGGCAATAAGGTCCTTGGTGCTATTTGCAACAGCAACCTGATCCTCACCAATCCTTGCGGTATAGATACCGTTCTCCGTTGATACCTTGATACCAAACTCTTTTAATCTTTCAAATTCACCTGTAAGTGCGTCAGCAACAGCCTCACCAAATTGTATGATTGATTTGGAGTTAGCCGCGGCAATCTTTGAAAAGGCTGTCATACTTTCATTTGAAGTATCCAATCCAAATCTATTGAAGATTACGAATGCTTCAGTTAGTTCATTAACATCCTGTGGTAGGCTCTGGGCAAGTTCGCTCAATCTTTCCAATTCTGCATTGGCCCTTGCCTGGCTACCTAGATAGGTTGTAAGTTGGGTGCGGAACTGTTCCATCTGTTGAGTTGCATTCAGTATTCCTGATATGCCTCTCTGTGTGATGAATCCCGCAAAAGCCACTCCTGCCACTGTTAGTGCGGCGGAGACTCTGCTGGCAACACCCTGTATTCTACCAAGGCTGTTGGCTGCTACCTTTGAATTTCGTTCAAGGCTGCCAATACTTCTATTGACTCTTGATACGGTTCTATTCAGTTGGCCCGCATCGCCCTTAAACCTTACTAGTATTTCCTGTGCCACCTTCTTTATCTCCTACGGGCTTTTTCCCTTTGCATTACCTTTTTTGTTTCATCTGCTTCAATCTTATAAAAAGCGATCCAACCCATAAACTCTGCGGTTGTCATTTGAAGCACATCCTTAACAAGCAGACCCAAATCCTTCGCCAACCTATAAGCGAACATTAAATCTGGGTCTGCTCTTAGTTTTTTTCTACAAACTCCAGATTGGTGTCCGCGTTGGCTGAATTCATTTCACCAACAACACGGATTACTACACTTGGATCAGCCTCGTGCATAAAACTAACCTTATCCATTTTTGTGAATAGAGGTTTGCCTTCTTCATCCATTGCCTTGGTAATCAGTGTTTCTACCAGTGCTTCAATTGTTTTACCCTTTTGGGCAAGTTCTACCAATCTACCTTCTGCTTCAAGTGTGTTAGAAGTTTTGTAATAGATTGTTAGGTTGTCCCATTCAGGGACAGTGATGGATTTCGCTTCTCCGCTAATTTTATTTCTAAAATGCGAAGTAATCTTATCCATTGCTCTGACTTTAGTTGTCATTTCAGTTTTCTCCTTGTTTCTCTTAGAGTGGGTCTAACAATACCCCTTGGGGCTTGTTTAGAACTTCCCTGCTCAAGTCTTTCTATGTAAGGAACACGGTTTTCCACGGCAAATCCTTCTTGCCTTGTCTTCTTGTTCCAATTGCGCCTAGCATTACCACTCCTTATGGGAGTGTTCTTCTTGGCAGCCACTTGAAATACTTCAGCGGTGCTTGACACTGTTGCTTCCACAGCCTTCTGCAAAGCCTCAGTGAGTTGTTTGATGCCTATAACATCAACTTTCATCAATCAAATCCTTACGGTGTGTAAGTTAATTGACCTGTGCCTTGGAATGAAACAGATGCTTCAATCATACCGTCAAAAGATCCAGTAATACTGTATCCTGTGATATGAATGTTGCCACCCCAATATGTGCCGCTTACTGCATTGTCTGGATATACTTTGATAGCCACAGCCGCGTCACCAACATCACCATTAACCAATCCGTCTAGATCTGGGTTTGAAGTGTCGCTAAAGTGTGTTGCGTCCCAATACACATCAGCAGATCCAGAAAAACTAGATAAGCCTTTTGTGTAAGTTCTGCCTGAGTTTGCACCAGCCATAACTGTGTTTTCAATTGTGTCGCTTGTCATTTCAATTGAGTAGTTTCTTACTTCAGCAACATTTTGTCCATTAACATCGATGCTGCCTGCGTGTCCTGTAATAGATGCCATAGTTAGTCTCCTTTAATTACATTGTCATCGTTTAGTTCAACCTTTTCTTCGTCATCCTTCTTTTTGAATGATTTAGAAGCGGCAGGCTGTTTTGTTGCCGTGTCTTCCACTACTTTCCAGAACCTTTCTGTATAGTGTGAAACCTGTTCAGGGCTGACTTCTCTTGTTTTGTCGCCCTTCTGAATTTTAACTTTCGTCATCTGCGTCTCCTTCTGAATTGTTGCTTTCGCTGTCAGTTTGTAATTGCCAGCCCAACTGTTCATATTTTTTAATTTCACTGTCATCGTGAATTTCCTTGACTCTTCCGTTTTTTGTCATTGTTGCCATTAGTTAGTTCCTACCAAATAGTTGTATGTGATTTCATAATTGCACACAAACTCTGCCAATGGCGGTTGCCTTTCAATTATTTCTATTGAAGTTATGATTGAATCCATAACCACATATTTTGTTTTTTCTCTTTGCCTGTCAGTGTCTAGTATTTCTTCAATCTGTTCTATCAGTCTGTTTCTTTTTGAGTCAAGTTCATTACCACGAACAAAGCCGCGGATGCTGTAATTTATTGTGCCCTGCTTTCTACCAGTGCCTGGCGCACCCATAGTGAGCAGTTCTCTATCCTCAGTTCCCGTTTGGACCAATATCGCAGGGAACTGTGTGATTGCTAATTCTTCAACATTGAAGGGTTCTCTGGTAACAAGAATGGGTTTGTCGTCCTCAATTTCTTTTAGGACCTCTACCAAATTGATTGCTAAATCTTCTCTTATGCTTGACATCTATCGCCTCAACCTTAGGAATACATCTGGTGTCTTTTCTGCATCCTGGAACACATCATCATCATTGCTGTCGTATCTAACGCCTGCTCTTGTGCAGATATCAAACTCTTGTTCAAAGCGTTTTTCATAGTAATCCATCATCATTCTAAAACGATCTGGATCCGCTTCGTGCTTGGTTAGTTTAGGACAGATGATATATGCCAGTGCATAAAAACAAGTTGCTTTTGTCCATTGGGTTGGGTCTAATTTGTCAGTTTCCATCAATATCGCAAGAGTTGGATATTTGATGTCGTTTCTTCTTCTGTGGTAAGTGGGCCACCATCTTACTTCAAGTAAGCGATTAACCTCTGTTTCTGATTCTGCAAGAGCGGCATCCCAATCCAATACACCGTATTCTGTAATGGTAGGATCTATCTCAAGCAAATCGTCGATTGTTGCGTATGCCATAATGGAGTCCTTCTCCCAATGATTATATGTTCGTTACCAGCAGTCCTTCTGCTTGTATGTATTTATACCAATCACGGGAATTCATATTATAAAGACAGAAAAAGGGGGCAGTTGCCTACCCCCTTTAACCGTATAAGAACAATAAATGTCACAACCGGAGTTGTAATATTATTTATTCTCTATTAGTCAGTTGCTGAACCAACAATCTTCACAGCGTGGCTGTTTTGAAGAATTGCCTGTCCGACTGTAGCCTTCATCAAAATATCTGTCGCCCTATCCGCAACTTGGTATTGGGAATTCATTTCGATTCCACCACGCATAGCGTGTCCAAAAGCAGTAGGGGCAAATACTGCACCAACCATATTAAGTTCAGTGTCAGTGTCAGTGTCTAAGTCTGATTTAACTAATGAACTTTCAATTATTGTGCAGCCACCAAGGACTCCAATTGCGCCTCTTTGAAGAACAGCACCGCCAACAGTGTCGTTCGCCATTACAGTTCCGCCACCGCTATATAATGCTTTCTTCAATTGAAGTGCTTGTCTTGGGCCTACAACAGCGTATAAAGGACCAGTTACTTTGTTACCGCGTAGAGTTGCGATTGCATCAAAGATGTTATCAACAGTGATTGCTGAGTCTTCAGTTCCAACACTTGCTGTGATTGAATTGAAGAGTGCAAACACATTTGAGTCCATTTTTTCCGCAATGGCGCGACCTGCGTTAAAACCTAAGTCACCAACCACATCACGCTGTGCTGAATCTCTAAGGAAGTCAGTCACTTGGAAGTAAGCACCAATCTCTGCAAGAGTGATTGTTGCTGAAGTTGTGTTTGTGTCTTTAGCAGTTGCGGCAGTTCCTTCTGTGAAAGAGTCTGCACTTACTGAGGACCAAACTGGAACTTGTAAAGAAGTTCCTGAGTTGGCAGGTGCATCAAATGTAGTTACGATATTTCTTGCCACAGAATTTTCGTAGGCAGCAAATTGTGCATCAGCCAATAACGCGGTAAAAAGTTCCGAGTTAATAGTTGTATTATTAGCCATATTCGTCTCCTATAAGTTTAGGCTATATGCTTAACGGGGATTCTTTTGTAGATCCTTCCATTCAGCATATTGTTTTCTATGAGCAGGATTGCTCATATCTAATTTGCTAATATCCAATTCCTTGCGTTCGCCTATCACAGAACTCTTTGTGTTAGTTGTGCTTGGTGTGGGTGCAACAAAGTGTAGATTTTGATTTAGGAATTCCTTTACCAAATCTTCCACGCCCATTGCGGATCCATTGTCAGTGTATCTAACGCTTCCTGCATTGTCAATCACTTCAACTTCTCCTTCATCACCCAATCGCACATTACCCTTTAGCAGTGCCTTAACCTGTTCTGGATTAACAGCACGGTTTTTGGCTGCCGCATTCAATAAAGGTGTATCCACCTTGTATTCTCTGATAATGCTATCTCGCCTTTGGATTTCAGCATCTTTTTTGGAAGCCAAGTCTGATAGGATTTTTTCGAATTCGCCCTTTTTCATTGCTTCTTCGTGCTTAATCTTTTCTTGATTAGCCTTCAAAGCACGGAGTTCTTCGATTTCTCCCAGTTCTTGGTAGGGTTTTAGAGCCTTATTTAATGTCGCGTGTTTCATCTTCGCCATCGCATCATCAAATTCTTTTTGGCTGTAAAACTTTTCTTCCGATTTAGCCTGAACTTCTTTTTCTGTGGCTGGAGCGTCAGTTATCTCCGTATTGCCTGCCGTGGTTTGTTCTGTGTCCATCGTAACACTGCCTCCTATTGAGTTAATATTGTAACTATATTTATGCGTTGTAGGCACAAATAGCCCAATTATGGATTATTTGCGTCCTCCACGCTTTTTGCTCTTCTTTTTCTTCTTAGTGTGCATAGCCATATCGCTCTCCTTTATAGATCTGGATTTTCCAGCATCTCTTTCATATCCGCAGGAGTTTGTTTGGTTTGTTCCATCATCCTGCGTTTTAATTCCTGGCTTAACCTTGTTATAGCCAGCAAATGCTTCTTGCTTCTCTTGGCTGATATCTTGAATAGCCTGTATTTCCATCTTGGATATTCCTCCATAAATGCACGGAAGTGATATTCAAGCATAGCCTCCAATTCATCAGTCTCAAATGGTTCCCAGTATAACCAAGGAGTCTGCAAATTTTCTTCCTCGTAGGGCTTAACCGTTGGATTGCTGTGTCGCATTACCCAGTCTCTGTGTTAGTATGGTAAGGAACTCTGGATGCAGTTCCGCAATCTGTTCCATAGTGTAACCCTGTTGAATCATTTCTGCTAGATGCGTGTCAAATGTTTCTGGTGTCATTGGTGCGTGTTCCATTTGTGCATTTTTCTCCATACGCTCCTCAAGCCTTTCCTTGTCATCATAATAGAATTCATCATCATCGTCCAACAGTTCCTTAACCTTGTAATCAATCAATGCCTTGAGGCTTGGATCTGAGGGTTGAGTTTGTGTTGCTGTAACCAACATTGACATTTCTGAATGCTTGTCCTGTATGTTATAGTTGTCTGGATAATCAATCTTACCATCCCATTCCTTGCCCTGATATTTGGCAATGTAATACCACACATTGTCCTCTGCCAGTTCAAGTTGGTCCCCTTTCTCAGCAAGGCGGGCATTTAGATTCTGGAATTCAATTTCTCTTGAAATACCACTCTGTGTTGTTGCCGTGCTCTGCCTAATTGCTCCAAGGTGTGCAATCTTGTCAATGGCATCAACCTTGTTTTTAATGGAACCCCATAGGCTGTCCAGTGAAGCACCTGAAGGTTGTAGGAGATAAGGTTTTAGTCCTGGATCCAATCCTTCATCCATCTGTATGATTGATCCTGGACCTGCTCCTGCTTCAGTGCCTGCTGTCTTAACCAATGAAGGTGCATTTGACAGTCTCACATTCTGTTCAATTTCTGAATATTCATTATATATTGCTCTCTGCAAATCGCTGATGTCCGCAATATCCGAAACACCAATGCCTCTGTGTGGGCTTCTCTGATTATAAACGCATACAGCAGGAATTTCTCCCAATTGGTTGTCCTCAATGAATGATTCCTTGACTTCCTTGCGTTCCTCATCCAATACTGATGTAACGATTGCGTCAATGGTCCATTCCTTGACAACAGTTTCATCCTTCTTGTAATCTTCAACATATTTTAGATAGATTAATTTGTAATAACCATTTGCCTGTCTTTCGTATTTCCAATCCATAACTGCCATTGGCGTAATCATAGATAGGTATGGACGGGCACCATTCACCAATTCCTCAGCACGGGTCTGTGCATTAGTGCCTGCCTTGGTTACTATTATCCAACTGTGTCCAAACACGGAAACATAGGTTGAAACATCCTTCATAAATGCATCAAGGCTTCTGCCTTCTAAATCAGCATCATATAGGATACTTTCTAACACAGGATCATTTTGCATACTGCCAAATTCTCTATAGATAGGATTGCGGAATAGGAATGAGTTGTAGATAGAGATGACAGATTTACAGTGATTATCCAATGGTGTTGCCATTAGCCTTTCGTTATATTCCCCACCAGTTTCCATTTGATACTTGGTAAGGTATTCTCCCTTTCTGTATTCATTGCCTCCCATATAAGAGTGCAATAAGAATTTCCATCTCTTATAATTGCTTTCGACTAAATCATTAGTCACTTGTTTTTCTTCGTAACTCATTCCTTTATTCTCCTATCCTGTGTCGCCACTGAGTTGGTTGTTTTTCTAGATCTATTTCACGACGCACTGGGTTCAATATTGAAATTGCATATCCCAAACTGTCGTTAAGGTGATCATAGCCTGTTTCCTTATCTGGTTGTGTTGTTCCTTCCTTGTATGTCTGTCTTTCCAAACATTCAATCTGAAATTTACAACGAGGATCAACCAATAATCTTCTGTCTCCTGTTGATGAACATAGCATACTATTCACTGAATTGATTCTGTCTCTTACTGGTGGATGCCTGTTGGGTGCCTTAACAACAAATCCTGCATTCTGTAAAATAATTATGTCAGTCATACCACTTGCGGAAGTTTTTCTTTGTCTTCCCGCTGGATCCGGATACGCCCATATCTTACTCTTTGGATATCTCGCCTTGATCTCATTAACCAGTTCATCAGTGTTGCTCCCAAAAATTCTTATTTCATCAATTATGTGGAGAATACCATCTGCTCTCTTATACATCACGCTGGCACTCATCGGATCGATATTAAAATCAATGCCTATGTGTAATATTTCTGGATATTCACCCTTTTCCAAATTGTATTCTTCACATTTTTGAACATTTTTTGTTCTGTCAAACGCATAGTAGATGACGCCTGAGTAGGTTACAAATTTTGCTTGGTATTCCTGTTCATACTGCCTTGTGTCCAACAGCCTTCTGGCACTTTCTAATTCTTCTTCCGGAACGAATCCACCTTCTTCAGTGGTGTATTGCCAACTGGCCCATTCATCATCCGCTTCTGGCAGTGTGTATAAATCATAGAACCAATTGCGTCCCTTGGGTGTTCCTAGGAACAGTGCCTTGCCCTTTGAATCACTCAGTGTTGGGCGAATTGATTCGTAGAATGCTTCTGGTTTTATGTCAGCAACCTCATCCATAACTAGGAAATCAACTCTGTTACCTCTTAGGCTGTCATAGTTTTCTGCACCCTTGAGAGCAATTTGACTTCCGTTCTTTAAATATATTGTCAGTTCCGCTTCATTCACCTTGTCTATCCAATGCAGTTGAAAAAGTTTTCTTTTCAGTTTCAACCACCATATGTTTTTTGCTTGCCTGTATGAAGGACACACTGCCCAACATACCTTGCCTGGTTGGCTAGCGAACTTACAGATTTCTCTAATGCCAAGAGTTGATTTGCCCAGGCGGCGTCCTGCCACCAGTGTTCTAAAACGGGCATCACTCTGTGCAACGGTTTTCTGTGCTTCGCTTAATGGCATTAGATATCCTCATCCGTCCAAGGTAATGGTGTTGAGTTGTCACCACCCATTGGATTTTCTGATTGTCCCAGTAGGTTTTTACCCAAGAAGATAAGCATTCTAGGATCTCCATCCATTGCTTTTGTCATCTGTGTTCTTCTCAGTCCTAATTTTCCGTTTGCCTTGCCTTCATCTATTTCTTTCTTGTATTTCTTTTCCAGTGTTGCCTTTGATATGCCTGTAACCGCAGTAATTTCATCAAGGGAACAGTGTATCTCTGAAAGTCTTCTTACGAGATCCCTGTTTGCCTTGGCGACAGATTTGTAATCTGGCTTGTTTTGCTCTTCAGGCGTGTCACTCATTAGATATAACGCTCCTCTACCTTGACACGGAAGCGTCTTACATCAATGTCTCCGTTGTCAGTGGTAATTGTTACCTTGATTGTGTATATTTCTCCAGCAGTTCCGCCACTCAGTGTTACATACGCCTTTTCAGTTGATGTAACCTGCCCACTTCCCTCAATGGTTAGTGGTGCCGCGTCACCAGATATTGTGCTAACCGTAACTGCAACGGTGGATAGAGTGGAGCCTGTGGGCATCCAATCAGTCCAATCCACAGTGTATGTCAGTTCGCTATCCGGATCCTTGGGAATGTAACTGCTGACTATGTCTTTTCTAAAACCCGTTATGTCAGTCACGCTAGTTCTCTCCTTCTTGAATATGTGGCAATTGGAACGCCCAAGCGTCTGGTTTCCTGAGGAACCAAAATACCGTTATTTTCCTGTATTACTGTATTTAACCTATTTTCCTTATCTACCAAGAAAACACCAGTTTCTGGTAATACTTTGATAGTTCTTGTTTCTTGATCAACATTGTATTCACGATAAGGATCAAATGTAATTAATCCTCCTATTGCCAGTGTTGATGCAACGCCTTGTAAATCTGCCTGTATGTTTCTCTTTATGTAATTGCCTATGAATTGAACAGAGATTGCACTGCTCAATGAAGCACTCGCAGGAGTTGTTTCTCCAACGAATGATATAACACTCTGTGATCCAATGCCTTCTAGTGTAATTGGCAATCCTCTCAGTGCATTAGGTATTGCAAAGAGTGATGTTGATACGCTTAGATCCGCTTCAGCATTTGTAAGAACATCAATTGCCGTTTGTGCGATAAGATTTGCACTTGCACTAATCTCAAGTATTGCAATCGCATCAACGGCGGCTTGGGCATCAAGTTGTAATTCAATGCCTCTCGCAACGGCACCCACAGAACTGAATTCTGCGGCACTGTCTAATGTTTCAGTGATGCCTCTTATAGCACCCACAGTGGATGTTAGAGTTGCAGTGGAGTCAAGTGTTGCACTTGCTGGTGTTGTTTCACCAACATTTGTTACTGGTGTAATCGTTGCAGTTGTTACAAAGGAAACTGCTCCACTGTCTCTAGCAACACCAGGTATTGCGTCAAGTTCTGATTCTGCCGCAATGACAAGATAGGGTCTTCCCCATACCTGTCCCCAGTATGTTTGCCAGGTTCTATTTTCATAGTCCCAACTCTTGTTGTTGCTTGCCGTAATGGTGTATTGTATGCCCATTAGGCCCGCTATCGCATAAGCACCCTGTAGAGTGGCTGTGTTGCTTCTTATGACAACATCACCTCTAACACTTTGTGATGTGACAGTGTTGAATGTTGGTGATGTGCCTCTTAGAGCACCGCCACTTGCACTCTGTGTTGCAGTTGCGGTTAGTGTTTGTTCAATGCCTCTATTTGCGTTAGGCGTTGCTAACAGTGATGATGAAGCACTAAATGTTGCTTCTCCACCTCTCTGAACAAGTGTAGTTACACTTGTTGAAGCACTGGCACTTGCACTGGCTGAAGCATTGTGCTGTCTAGTTCCTGTTGCTGATACACTGGCACTGGCTGATAGTGTGGCTGAGCCTTCTACCTGAACCGTGGTAACAGTTAGTGTTGCAAAGGAACCTCTTGTGCCAAAGTCCTCAAAATAATCCGTGGCGACATAATCGGCTTCTGTATAGGAGCCAATTTGCCAGGTGATGGTGGCGTTTCTCTGGACACCAAAGTATCCAGATACCACATAATCACTTTCTACATAGTAGGTATCCTGTGCCACGGGCAAGGACTCCTTATGCTAGTGTGATTGTAAGATTAGCGTCCTGAATAACGAAACTGTCTCCAGTCTCAACAGTCTTAGTTGAATCTAAAGCACCCGCATACAATACATTTCCGCCTGAACTTGCATCAATCAATGCTAGATGTGTGATATCGCCCCAGTTTGCAGTTGCAGTTGGGAAAGTTACCGCACCATTGTTGGTTGCAGTTCCGCCTGGGCTTGAAGCCGCATTGAACGAAATTGTTTGTCTTGCATAACTACCACCTGACACTTCGTCAGTTAGCGTTCCTGCTTCCAGGTTTGCAAGTGTTGTTGCCGCATCAACAGTTGATTTGAATAAACCAACATATACTGATGGTGGCATAGTCCAGGAAGTTGTTCCTAGGCTGTGATCCAATAGTTTTGTTTCTAAATAATTGCTTGCCGCACTCATTTTAGTCTCCTTTGTTTATATTTTTATGCCAACTCTTATACATCGTGCCGTTGGCATAGTTGCACGAATTCTTAAACATTGCCAATAATCTCTCTTCTGGCAGGTATTACATAGGCACCCCAAGTTCCTCTCACGGCTGCCACTGAATAATTTCCATTATCATAATTTACATTTTCTAAACTCCAAACAAAATTGTTTCTTGTGCTTTGATAATCCATATTGATGCCTACATATCTTCTAAATGACAGCAATCCACCAGTGGTGTTGCTTGAAAACCTTGCAATTTCGTGTGCATTTGTGAATGTATCTATGCTGGTAATGAATCCTCTCCTAAATACCACATCATAGGTTTGATTGGGATCATAATTATTATATAACTGAGATAGGAAAAAACTGCCTTCTATAATCATTTCATAATCATAACCTGCATTCAATTGAAAACCATCAATGTTGGTTAAATTAAAAACCTCTGCACCAGCAGGCAAACTTGCCGTATCGTCAAATGAATAAAACACATAATCTTTATTTGTGCTTGGATCCACTCCAACACTTGCCATCTTGTTTGACTGTAACTGTTGTTCGCCAGGTGAATAGAAATGGCTTGCAGTGTCAGTGTCAAATGTTGATCCACTGTTGTGCAACATAGGCATACTCCATACCATTATGAAAAGTCTCTCAGTTGGCTGCCATACATCTTGGTTCCGTCTGAATAGAAGATGATTAAATCCACGGCATTGGCAGTGGTTGTTATGGTTGGTGTCACACCATCGGCAAATAGATAGTCAGTGTCCCAGGCAACGGTTCTGCCACCCGTTGCATCCTGCTTAATCATAACCACATAGGTTGCACCTGCCTGTTGATTGGTAGGATTGTCTATGGTTACATTCTGTGAAAGCGTTAGCGTCGCAGTCTGTTGTGTCTGTAGATTCCAACTTACATTGGTTGCCGCAGTCAGTGTTGATTGATCAAAATACTGTTGTTTCGTCCAACCAATTTCAACTCCTGACAGCGTTCTTGCTTTCACCGTTTGAGTGGCTGAATCATAGTATAGTGTTTGATCGTCAGTGAATGTATTAACCGTGATGGCATCCTTGATTGCATTCACATTGTCTGCCATCTGCTTGATTGCCGGACGGGCAAGAACAACGATATCGCTGTCCTGGTCCATATGCGTTGTGCTAACTGTTACTGTGGGCCAACTCATTATGCACTCTCCTTACCGTTGTCATCCACGAAATCCGTGTCACCGTCAGTGCCATCCATATGCAGTAATAGGAGTGTGTTAGCATCGTTCTGGAATGACTCTGTTGTTGGTGTAAAGTTTTCTGTGTATCTTGCTGATTTTGATATTCTTAGTTCATCAACAAATCCATCAAGTGTGGCATTGCCAGCACTAAATCCATCTCCAAACAGTCTTAATCTTTCACCTAGATAAGTGTTGTTATCTGTATAGGTGCTTCCAACCTGTGTTCCATCAACAAACAATTTTGTGGAGTTGCCTGATTTGCATAGAGCAAAGTGATACCAAGTATTCGTGCTTAGGATAGCACCACTGTTAATTCTTGATCCACTGCTTTGGTAGAATACAAGACTACTTCCACTTACATATAGAGTTGGATAGGCGCCTTGTTGTGATGTAGGACGCCAATCAAATACCATCTGTGCTCCTGATAAAACCTTGAAACGCACAAATGCTTCAAGGGTCCAATCACCATTACCCAGTGCTCCAAAATTGTCAAGATCCAAATAGTTGCCTTGGTTTGTTGCCTCATAACTGGTTCCACCAAATTTTGATTGGCTGGTTTCTGTGTGTCCGTTACCAATTGCCTTGATACCAACTGCGGCTCTACCCGTTTTATTGTCATCAGTGAATGTGGTTGAACCATCAGCACCATCCATATGCAGTAGAAGTAATGTGTTTGCATCATTCTTAAAGGGTGCCGTAGGTGCCGTAAAGTTGGCAGTGTATCTTACGGTGTCTGAAATACGGAATTCGTCTATGTGTCCGCCATATGGGGCACTTAGAACATAGTTTTCACCAATGGTTGCGATATTGCTTGGATAATTGTTAGAGTCAGCATAGGTTACACCAACATTGGTTCCATTAATATACATCTTGGTAGAACCTGAACTTCTTACTACTGCTATGTGATACCAAGTATTTGCTGAAATTGTGGTTTGTGCCGTGCCACCTGCACCACTCTGTATTCTGTTTGCACCTGCGGCAAACCAATATACATTACTACTTGCAAAATATATGATTGGTGCAGGATTGGTTGAACCTGATACCCTAAAATCAATTATACTTGCTGATGTTGATGCATCGTCAGTCCTAAACCAACATTCTACCGTGAAATCTCCAGTGCCATTCAGAGAAATTGCACTGCCTGTTAATAGATAATCACCAGTGCCATCAAAGTATGCACTTGCACCACCAAACTGATTTTGTGCGGTGTCTATCTGTGCGTTACCATTTGCCGTGACTTCAATTGCCGTTCTGGTGGTTCCAAAATCGCCATTGTCATCAAGGAACAGGGTTGAACCATCCGTTCCATCCATATGCAATAATAATAGTGTGTTTGCGTCATTGACAAATGGTGCAGTTGGAACCGTTATTGAACTATTGCCTACGCCATATCTATCCACTGTGGAAATGCGGACCTCATCCATCCAACCATTACCGCCCTGGTTAAATGATAATCCACCGTTAAAATTAGCACCAACGGTTACGGATCCATCTGCGCCAAACACTCCATTTGCGTTTGTAAGAGCCACAGTATAGACCCTTGTTCCATTTAACCAAATTGAGAAATTACTGCCATTGCCAGCAACCGCAAAGTGATTCCAAGTGTCATCAACTATTGTGGCACTGCCACTTCCAGTATAGAATATTGCCTGTGTATTTGCTAATCCGTCATCTCTTGGATAGAATACCACCTGTATCTTATTGTCAAAATTCCTAACGGCCAGCGAAAATGCGTAATTACTACCACCTGATCCGTCACCAATTGATAGGATTAGAGAAGTGCCATCACCAGTGTCAGTATCCTTGTTAAACCAACACTCAGCAGTAAAAGTCTGATTCATTTTATAGAATGGTCCTGTTGCGGGGACTGGAATGTGTTTTATATAATCCCCTGTTCCATCCAGTAGTAATGATGATCCGCCAAATACAGATCTTGATGTGTCTATTTGTGCATTACCAAAAGCACGGAAAGGAATTATCCCACGAACCCCATTGTCGTCATCAAAGTATGTGCTACCATCAGAACCATCGCAATGTAGTAATAATTTTGTGTTGTCATCATTAACAAAGGGTAAGGTGTCTGGTGTAAAACCTGAAGTGTATCTTGCTGTGTTTGAAATTCTTACTTCATCTAAGTGTCCATCAAGATAGTATGTGCTGTATTTTGCAAGATCCAGTGTGGCTGTGATTGTTCCACTGTATGTTCCAGTGGTATTCAATGTTCCATTGTGATATATGCTTATGGTGGATCCTGAACGCACACAGGCCGCGTGATACCAAGTTGAGCCATTAATTGTTACTGGGACCAATGTTACCTGGCTTCCTGCCTTGTAGAAATCATAAACGGTATTGCCACCGCTGTATCCAATATAAAATAGGTGTCCATCTGAGAATGTGAAGAGAGGAACCAATCCACTGCCTGGAAGGCTATCTGCACGATACCAACACTCTATGGTAAAATTGCCATCAAGCGTAATTGTGTTGGATGCCGTGACATAATCACCACTTCCATCAAAGTCCGCAGAACTACCGCCAAACTTGTAAATTGCAGTGTCTATCTGTGCGTTACCAAATGCCTGTATGCCCTGTTTCTTGCGAATGACTTCAGCCTCAACAGCCACAGTGGGTTGGAATGCTAATAGTGTTAATCTTGCCGCGCCTAATGGCATAGTCTATCCTCCTATTGGAAATCTGTTGCTATAGAAGTGTAATAGTTCGTGCCATCATAAAATATGCTTACCACACTCAGTGTTGTCAATGTTGTGTTACCGCCCGCAAATTTATGGTTTGCAGTGCCTGAAGCAGTTCCGCTTCCTGAAACAATCAGCGTCATTGATTGTCCTGCCGCCGCATCTGAAAATGCACCCAATGTTAGTCCTGATGTAATTGTTACACTTTGGACATTACCATTTGAAACTGTCAGCGTTGGTGTGTCCGTGCTTCCCAGTGCATTGATTGATTCTTTATAATCAACTAGGTCCGCATCCTTGACTTGATTGCCTGCCATATTGATGTCATTGCCGTTGGCTTCAAGTTGTCCGCCCAATTGTGGTGTTGTGTCTTCCACGACATTTAGTATGCCCGTGTCGGTATCCGTAACCGTGTTGGTAATTGTTAATGTGCCTGAACTTTCAGATAGTGAAATGCCCGTTCCTGCCGTGAATGTAAGTGTTCCATTCAGTGCTATGTCACTGGATGTTGTGCCATCCGTGACTGAAATAACGGCATCTCTCAAATTGGTAAAGTTTGCGTCTGCTTCAGCAAACGATAACGCAGAACCCTTAGTTGTTCTGGTTACTATTGTTGGTAGAGCCATAAGAGATATCTCCTTTTTGTAATTCTTTAATCGCGATACAGTTATTTATGCTAAACCTAGATAATCGTTTTATTTTGGCTGTTTTAGGGGTTGAATATAAATACAGTTGTGTTAAAATAATAACATAAACAATTAAACAAAGGAGGGTCCTAAAATGGCTCAGAGTTTATCAACTAAAATACGCAAACTGTCAGAACAGTTTAACATTGATGCTATCATTAGCACGGCAACAGAAGTAAAATCCCAAATACAAGACGAAGCAGATTGGAACAGGCTTTCAAACACGCAAAAGACTGAGTGGTTTATATCCCAATGCGACAAATACAATTTGACAGTGGAGTTTATACAACACAAGGCAGAGAATTTCCGCATTGTGATTAAGGAATTTGGTAACAATAGAGACAATGCCTATTTTACCGTATTTCTACCACACAAGGATAGATATGAACGCTTAGAACCTTGGCATTTAGAAATTGGCGGTGCATACATTACAGAACGCAATGGTGGAATTTGGGCCACAGCAAAAGGTCTTAAAGCCAAAGAAAAACAGATTGCAGAAGTTATGAGACTTCACAAGGAGGGACAGTAATATGATACCTGCTAATGAATTCTTCTATAAAACAGCACACACTATGAAACCAAGAGATGGTGCCAAATTTGCAACAACCTATTACAAGCAGACGCTTGAAGAAAGAAAGCGACTTGCCAAATATATCAAAGAAATTTTGAATGATCTACAGTATCTGCTTCAGCATCACGAAGCAGAAGTTATGCAATGGCTTGATAAAACTATGAAAGGACATCGCAAAAAGAACGGTAAGGGCAATTATACCAATGCTGGTGTCATCAATGATATGAATGATGAGCAGAAGAAGATGCAGAAGAACGGATTACCTGGTGATTTTGCACAGGCACCCATAGACCGATGGAATAAGATATTCAAAGGCTGTGATAGATGCCAAATCATAATGACAGAGGGTGAAAGACCCACCAACAATCTTGAATCATTGATCCTAAATGCAGAATAATTCAATTAAGGACAGTTCAAGGGATTTCTCAGAGTTTCTCAATTGGTATAGGGGACAGGAAGCACTCATACTCAAACTAAAATGGAGTGATAGTGCTGAACTATACGATCTAGATTGGAGAGAACTGGCACTGGCACACTACGATCACGAACGGATGATGGCTTCAGCACGCCACAAACAGCAATCCGAGGGTTGGACCACCATAATCAACAAGCCACCAGAGCCCTATCCAAATTGGACACGCCAGGAATGTGCCCTATGGTGGATATGGCGCTATAATTTCACACCCAATCCTGATGGCATTTTGGACAAATGAGGGGTTGCTTTTTTGGGCAATCCCTCATATAATATACTTGTAAATGGCAAATAACAGAAAGGTAGATTATGACACAACAATACGAACTAACAGTTTATGAATCAGATTGTGATGATGTAATTTGGTATTCATACAAGGGCACACTGGCAGAATGCCGTGCTGAGATGGACACCATTGACCCACACTGCACCATTACACTTGAACCCATCAAGGAGGCAGAATAATGAACACTTATAGGCTTACAATATACCACAATGGCACCGTAGATTTCCTCACAGTTCGTGCAGATTCACCAGAACAGGCAAGAACACTATACACTGGCCCTGGTGATGTTACACAGGTTGAGGAGACAGCATAGTGGCGGATCAGGACCTATTTGAAGTGATACGCAGGGGAGCCCCCCAGGAATTGTTACCAAGGATCCGTGAGTTGGAAACTGCCAAACAAGAACTGGCCCAGAGCCGTGATGATGACGAACGGGACGCCAACTGGGATGTGGTGGAGCAGTTGTGGTATGAACTGATTGATGACTATGACGAAGAGGACCTACAAAGATGGGGCATTTCACCAGATGCATAAACTAATCCCCATATACATACTCTTAATCATCCTATTCTTGGTATTGACAGGCTGTTCCTCACTGCCACTGTGCAAGGACTGTGCCGTTCTATCAGGCACTGCTCCCAGTGTGCAGACGGAGTTCGTTACCGTTAATGGTAGGACCTATACTGTAGAAACACTAAAGGTCCGATAGTTCTTGCTTACTAAAGTTCCTGTAATAATCAGTTTTCTGTAACTGTGCCCTATGCCGTTCCAACAATGAAGTTCTCTGTAGTATGACCAATACCCCCTCACCGAATCCAGTCCAAGCATTGGCAACAGGATGGGGATTGTCAGGATGGTCCAACAGTATGGTGATGTCACTGTCAAACACACGGGCCTGCCACTTATCACACATCCTTTCAAATGTGTCAGCACCCCTTCTCAGTTTGGGATCACGCCATTCACGCCAAGCAAGAACAACGGCACTGATCCTTGGCTTCATCATAGCCAAGCCACGCTTTATCTCACGGCGGGCGGGTGCGTCACACTCTCTAACTATGATGGTGTCACGGTATCTCTGAACATAGGGGCATATGGGCAATCCACCGAACTGTGGGTGTGGCTGTGATAGCCTCCCATCAATGTATTGCCAAACACTATTTTCCAGGCGTGTGGGTCTTGGTAACATAATCAACCAACTTCTGATGGTTAGTTGCCAATCGTTGATGATTTGCAACCATCTTCTCAAGCATAGCATCTAGCCTGTTGAGTTTGTTAATGATTTCAACCTGTATCTTTTCCACCTGATCCAAGCGTGACACACACTCAATCAAGACATCATAGGGATCCCAGTCTGGGCGTGTTAGCCTAGCCATTGTGACAGCACCGTGGAAACAACCCATATGGGAAAGAATATGATGAACACTGACAGGGCACCCTGCTGTAGGCGTGTGGTGTCCTTGACTGTCTGTTCAATCTCCGTTAATTTTTTTGTGATATCTGGTTCTTCCACATACATTAGAATTTCTCCATTGGATTCACTGGTTTGCGTCCCAGCACGGTGCTATCACCTGACTGCTGTCGTTTCTTGAATGATCGTGTTGAAAAGTGTTCCTTGCGTTGTAGGATTTCCACATTGTCTCTGCTCCAGGGCAGATTCCAGTCCTTGCGTGTTAGGCAGTAATCATCAATGCCCCTTCCACGCTGGAACCAAAGGTCTCCCCATACCGAATGCCAATCGTCTAGGGTGAGTTCAACTGGCTCACCTCTCATCTTTGCCTGGGCTTTCCATCTCTGGAATGTGAGTCGCTTCTGCTCCTCAATCACCCTGTCTAACAATTTCTGTTCTACCATAAGTTCTCCTCTGTTTATATTTTATTTAGCAGAATGTAAATAAAGGATGGTGAAACTGTGGTTTTATAGGGTGAGAAATTGGTGGCGTTGAAATCTCGCCCTCTACAATTCATCATATATTTACGCATACTTCAAATAGTTCTACAGTTCAACTATGGTGTCTGGATGCTTCTCTCTTATAGCATTTCTTAAACCATCCGAGTGGATTTCTGCTATAAACCATTCATCTGAGTCTTCCCAATAGTCTTCTGTTATAGTATATTCTCTTTCATCATACTTGCATAGAGTTTGGTATGCGTCTTCATTGTATGCTATCTGCACTATCATATTGCCATCTCCTAGGTGTTGTTTCATTTATTTATATTACATAAAAACTGCATCTGGTTTTCTGAGATGTATGTATTTCTTGATGTGTGCAATTAACCAAACTGCCTGTTTTGTTGATATTGAATGTGGATTTGGATTTTCATCCTCATCATAATAATAATGAATGATACCTAGCATAGTGTTCCAATCGTTACCATTCATTGTGTGATTGTCTGTGAGATTATTGATTAGATATCGTGCCATATAGATTAGATCCTTATTAGAGAGATGTTTATCCCAATATTCAGTCACGAGTATATCATTACTCGCTATCTCAAAGGCATATATCAAATCATTTATCTTATTCATAATAACATTATAAGATATCTGTCACTCAAAATCAAGTGTTTATATAACCAAAGTGTATTATTAGTAATAGATGTCTAAAGACATCTGTTCGCAATAGAAAAACACAAAACCACTCCGTAGTTTTGTTGTTTTATCTATCTGCTCACCTGAACCAATAGTTGTTTAACTTGTCCTGAGTGAAAGAGATCAACGCCTATATAAGGCGTCAAACAAAATCACTCAGAACAAATCTTGTCCATCGTTTAAGAGATCCAATTACACAACCATATAGGAAAGGCAGGTTTTGCTATCATCCTTTTATGTGCTATCATACGCAACAAATAACAGCCATCAGATAAGCAGTGTTATTTGTTTGTTGGTTACCTTGCGGCGTTGTCATCCAACTCACTTTTCATATAGCGTTCTATATCAACCATTACGACTTAGGAAAGGTAAATCTTGTGGGGGGACAAGTCCTTTGGGCATCCTTACGGGTAGTCCTAAGAAGCACTCAACAAGCAGAGCATTGCCTACCCTCTCACATCAGAAGGGATTCAGCAGTCCATAACGATTGGCGGACCAGCCTTAATCTTGTTTGTAAGAGCCTGGTGTTTTGTTTTGGGAAATGCCTAATTCTAATTGCCTACACTGTTATTTATCTCAGTGTGCTAGAATCAGGTTAAAAGTGAAATAAGGAAGGGTGGTAGGAACTACTTTGATAAATGGCAATTAGTCTAGGTAGAATTGATATACTATGCGAGTATATTTGGGGTCTGGTTGTAAGAATTGAAACAGCCTTACAATACCAGGAGAAATCCTACCACCCTATAATACTATTTAGCCTTCGTGCGTAAAAAGTCCTTGATTATGGTTCTGCGTTCGTTGTAATGGGTAACATCAACACCTTCCCACTGTTTGGTTTGGGGATTATACCAACGATTGCAGTTTTGGCACACACGCGAACAGAATTTTTGTGGTTGATGCTTGTATATCTGCACATAGGTAAGATTGATTCTTCTGTCACACACTGCATCGCCACATTCACAGATTTCCTTTCGTGGTTTTAGTTTAAGGGTGGGCAGATCTCCGCTGAACTGCTTGGGATATTCCCATTCACCCCATTCCGGTGGCATTTGATCCTGTATCTTCATACAAGTATTTAATTAGGGTAGGTTATTTTGGGCTAGTTTGTGAGCAGAAAGGCAATAACGGCAATCAATTGCACAAAAACAACACCCACACCCCATAGAAAATATTGCTTGATATTGGCAATGTCCTTTTCTATGTGATGCAGATGGTTTTTTTGTATGATATCCAATCTCTGTTCAATTAGTGCTACCTTCTTATCCAGTTCCGTGATATCAGTCATCCAATTCGCTCCCAGATTATGTTGCTGAAATTGTTGTGCCAAGAGCGATGCGTTTCCAGTTGGTGCCATCATAAACTGCTATGCACAAATCACCCGCATCACCGTCTGATATCATTGCAATATCACCCTCAGTGTTTGTGGTTAGTGCATTTGCTCTTGCTGTTGTTAGTGTGCTTAGTCTCAACACATTTTGAATATTTACTACACCATTTGATGGTGATAAAACCTGTGTGCCAGTGGCGCTAATTGTGTTAGGCACTTGGCTTGCACCAATCTTGCCTGAAGAAGTAAGAACCACAACACCACCGCCAGTGTTTGCTTCAGTGATGATTGAATTCAGTGCCGTAACTGCACTCAATAGATCCGTTCTCGCTAGGCTTGGATCATCAGTGCCTGCGTCTAAATTTGCTGTTGTTATTGCTGTGCTTGGAAAAGCCATTCCTTACTCCTTTGTATTATTTATCGTATTGACAGATTACCGGTTTCATTTACATACATTTCAGGCAGAACCTGCAGTTCTATGTCAAATATTGAGTTGGTATATGCACCTCCATCTGTGGTGAATACCACCTTGGGTGCTGTGTTTGATTTTGAAGCAATCGCAGGGTAGGCAGGATTGTTAGTTTGAACATAATCATCCGCCACATAGTCCGCTTCAAAATATGGTCCTGGTTGCTGTGGTGTTATACGCATTGATAGGACCTTTGAAATGCTTCTGCCCACTGGTATTTCAAAACCACCTGATGTTGTGCCTGTTAGTGTTGTTGTATCCAAATCATATTTTAGGATTGAAAATCTTTCTGAACTTGCCTTTGTTGATACTGCGGTAATCTGTGGTGTTGATCCTCCTGCTGGTGTTACTGTAATTAACACCGCCACAAAACGCCCGTAGAAGGCGCTTATGTTGGTATCTGTGCTTGATATGGCAGTTATAGTCTCTTCTCCCGCAAAGGCGCCTGTAGGGCTTGTATATACGCTGTAAGACACCGTTCCTGTTGCTTCCACTGTTAGTTCTAGATTAAAATATGCACTTTCACCCAAATCAAGGATGTCAGTTAGCCAGGTAAGTGTGCCAGGTGTTGTGCTCCAATTCTTCCAATCATCCCAGGTTTCAAAATCAGTGCCTGATCCGATGTCTGCCCAGGTTCCTGTGTTAGGAGCCGTGATAACACTGTTTAGTTCATCTAGTGTTCCATTAAAACTTGGTAATGCCATCTTAGTTTCCTGTTATAGTTGGAAGTCCAGGTGCCAGTCTGGCTTCATTGTATGTTTGTGATCCACTCCATAGTGCAGTGTCTCCGTCCAAGGCAACGATTGCTTGGTTAAAATTCTTTTCCAGTGTGGTATCATAATTATTGTAATCAGTGTAATCAATTTCTTCAGGTCTAACACCAAAACTTAGCAGATCGTAGGTTTGTCCTTTCTGCGTTCCTTCTGTTGGGAATGGCATTTTAAGTCCTACTGAACTTAGACCGCTTGTGGTTTCAACAACCAGCACAAATTCATAATCTCTGTCTGCCAGTTTCTGTCCAACCTTGTTTTTTGCCCAACTAAGGAATAATTCATCACCAACCACTGCAGGATCATAGTAGGCATCATATTCTGAATATCTTAGAGGCTGTCTTAGGTATATGGTAACACCACTTGCATTGGTATCAGTTACTTCTACCTTTTCCCATCTGCCTGCGCCATACTTGTTCAAATCCCAAGTGCTTCTATTCATAAATGCAGTGGCAAAATCTCTTCTATACACCCATAGTTTGGAATAACCACCAATATGATCGTGGCGGAATGTCAGTTTAATCTGTCCATTTGGTGCCGTGCCATAGGTATAATTAGGTGGATTTGTGTAACTCCACTCAACTATATTCACCCTAGGATTTGCTGGTGCAGGAAATGGTGCAGTTGCATCAGCAACGGCATCAGCAGTTGGTAACAGTTTGAAATTGTAATTTTCCTTCCAGTTTAATGACAGGGGAACATCTGAACCTTCCGTTCTATTGCTTAGATAACCACTGCCAAACCAACTATATTCACTTTCCAATCTTTGCACACCACTCCAATAGAGTGCTGTTATGATTACTTCATATTCATCCTCATAGTCCAATGCAACAGTTCTAAATGAAGTGCCAGTTGTTGCATTGACGCTGACACTGGTATCAACAAATTCTTCAAGTGCAGGATTGGCTCCTGCAATTACCTTTCTATAACGGAATTTGATACCAGCCCAGTCATTGATAACACTTGCATCTGGTGGTAATAGTTCAAATCTAGCAGTGTTAAACTGTGCCCTAAGAGCCTTGATACCAACTGTTAGTTTTTCTGTGGCACTAGGTGCATCCGGATCAGGTGGAACAATCTCAAAGTCTCCAGAGTTTTCATTTGTTGCCGCTCTGTCTGCCAATGGATCATAATCATACAATCCTGTTGAACTGTATTCAACTGCGGCATTGCCATATCTTACCTGCCTTGTGCTTTCCTTGCCATCCTTGTAATAGACCCTAAAGATAAAATCATATTGATTCTGTGCGGCACTTGGAATTGATGGAAATACCGCTGAACCAAACAGTGCAAATCTTAGAGTCTGATCAATACCAGGTGTGTATGGTTGTGTGAATAATCTAGTTTCTGAATTCCAATAGTCCTGCGTTGAAGGACGATAATACATCTTAACTCCAACGACATCCCAATTGACTGCTTCCTGATCAATTTCCTGTTTGAATGTAAAATCAATTGTTCTAGGTGTTAGTGGTTCGTTACTGCCATCAAGAACAGTTTGTCCCTGTATCTTGTTGAATGTGTTGTTGCGTTTGCTAGGAGTTGCTTCTTCTGGCAAACTCCAACCTTCACCAACTGCTTCAGTGTAATCTTTTACATCTGCAACATCTGCCGCACCTGCTGGATCCAATAACTGTTTTGTTCTGCGTGTGCTTTGTGTTCCATCGCCATATACCACTCTAGTGATAAAGATGTATTTGGTTGAAGTCCTAATCATAGGACCAATTGAAAATTCTATTTCTCTTCCAGGACCTGGTTTATCCTTGACTTCAAAATACTGCCAATTATCAGTTGAAATATTGCGTTTCCACCATACCTTCAAATAACTGTATGCCGCATTCTGTGGCTGTAGGCCCTTTACATTGACATAGACAGTGTTATTTGTGTGATCGTAGTAGTCAAACTCCTCAATGTCCAACACATCATTAATCTCAACAATTTCTTCTGGTGGAACTGTTGGAGGGTTTGTTGGTGGTGGTCCTTCCGCAGGTGGATCACTAGGTGGTGGTGTTACATCCGGATCTTCTGGATCCTCAACAACGGGTGGATCCTGTATTGGTGGATCTGGATCTGGATCTGGATCTGATATAACAGCCTTAACAGCCAATGCAAAATTAATCCTTGCACTTAGGCTTCCATAATCTGCTGTATTAGTGATTAGAATATCATATGGTGAATTACCACTAGTCATACCAACTAGTGTATCAACTTCAAGTTCAGTTGTTGAATTTACCGTAACAGAAGTTGCTGTGTATTCTGTTGCATCATCACCAATAAATTTAACACTAATGCCTGATTGAAAATTTGTTCCTGTTAGTGTAATCGTATTCACACCCGCACCAACATAACTGTCTGGTGTTAGTGAAGTAATGGTTGGTGGATAATGAACAACGGGCACCTCAGCATTTGTGGGTGGCACCAATCCAACTGGTGTGTCCTGCACTGCTGGATAGAAGATTGTTGCACCTTTTGGAATGTAAGGTGGTAACACAATGTCCTCTTCTCCGTGTTTTGCGTGTGGATAGATGGTGTCTGGATTTCTAACACATCCAAGGGTAACACTCATATCATTGTTGTATCGTATGCTAACCACTCTAAATGGATCTGTATCAAAATCCAACATCTGTGATTGAATGCGTATGCTGTCACCAACTTCAAGTTCCATAGCCTTTGAAGTTACGGTTAGTGAAACTGATTCTTGGTTTCTTGATTTGTTGAAAATCAATTTTGCCATATCCTTGGCAATGGCATAATTGGTAATGGCACCAAATGTTACATCGTATTTGTTTTCTCTACCGTTGTCCTGTGCAATATATGTGGCTCTATCTGCATCCGTTTCTGGATACACTACCGAGTCCATACTCCATTTGTTATCTGGATTCACATATTGGACTGATACTGCGTTGTATTTGGCACTCTTGTCAATGCCTGTGAATGTAACATTACCAATTATGTCATCCTTGGTAAATGTTTGAACAATGGTTGCGGCACCTGATGTAATGTCGTTATCATTACCAGCATCCTCTATTCTTAATTTGTATTTGCCCTGCACATATGGCATATAACCCCTAAACTGTGCAAGTAGGAATTTTACATTTTGAAACAGTGTCTGTTGCGTATTCACAACAGGGTTAATCTGTAGGATCTTGCCTCGTGTGCCTGTGATGAATTCGACTTCCGTGTTACACTTGGCAGCCGCTATCTTCCAACTGTCCCAATCAATGTCCGTATTTACTAGACCCTTACCATAGCGTGGATTACGCAAATAATCCAACAGTATTTCAGCAGGATTTGTAGAATATCTAGTTGGTGCATTGGCATAGGTATAACTGTCTGGACTTGCAATGGTTAATGACGCTATCTTGCGTCCTAGGACTGAGGCTTGCACTTCTGGTATTGAACCACCAAATGGATTTTCTTCTGAATCCTCCTGTGTTTCAATCTTCTTCCATTCCCATCTGCAGAATAAAACAGCCAATCCATTATACACCATTGAATCCTTCCAACTGGGTGCATCACTCATCAAACTCCAAGTGCCCACCGTTGAATCACTGGGTGTGTCAAAATACTTTCCGTGGCTGAGTTGCATTCTGCATCTGTTCTTGTATTTGCCCTTGGTAATGGCAACATTCTGTCCGTTGTTTAGTAAGGGAATGTATTCTTCTGGTAATTGATAATCATCAATGAATATTTCTTTTAGTCCTTCTATCGGACCTTCGCCTAGCACATAGGCAACCCAAAGATACTTGTTATCACTTGCACCTGTTTCCGCATAGGTTACAATACCGCCAGTCTTTCTGTATCCGTATATGATTGGTATGTTAAGATTGCTTCCCTGCTTCTGGACTAGAACGCCCTGTTCCTGTGCGGCAGCCTGATCCGCTGATGGTATGTCAGGTGTGCCAAACAGTCCTGCAAAAGGTTGTGTTACAAAATTAACAATTGAACTTGCAACATCTACAACAGCCTTTACGACTGTTTTTACTACCTTGGTGACTGCTTTTACGACACTCTTAACTGCCTTTGCTACGAAACTCATTCAGCCAACTCCTTGGTTAGGAAACAACCAGACTCAAATCCAATTGATTCATAAATTTTCTTTGTTCTTTCTGGAGCAATACCAATATCACCTGCTGTAATAACAGTTGCTTCCATTCCTCTTGCCCACTGTTCAAATTCATCAGTTAGCATTTTAAAATTTGAACTGTTTCTATGGCTTTCTAACACAAAAATCAATTCGATGTGTGCATAGTATATGTCGTGATTCCAAGGACACTGTGTAACAGCACCACTGATAAATCCAACGGGTCTTGTGCCTTCCAATAGGTTTATCCAAACATATTCAGGATGGATGTTTCTGCTTCTAATGGTTTCGATTACACTTGTCTTGTCCCACTGTTCATCCAGTTCAGGCTTTACTTCAGCCGCTTCCAAACAATACTGCCTAAACAGATTGTAGGTTACATCTATTTCGTGTGGAGCCATATTTCTTGCTATCATTCTGTTCTTCCCCATAAGAATTCTGTGTTACCAACATAACCTGTTTTTTCCATTGCCGTATCATATTTTTCACTTTGGAAATACCAGTTGCTCCAATTGTTGGTTTTTCTGCCTGCTGTTCTTTCAAAATCCGCAAACTGGCTGGTAACATCCAATCCAATTGTGCAGGTGTTTTGATTTTCCTGTATGGCAACATTATAAATTGTGCCATCATACATAAGAATTGGTGTCTGTATGATTGTGAAATCATTTAGATCCATAAATGCCTTATAGACAACAATTCTCTGTCCTTCTACATTCTTACCAATGAACTTGTTAATGTATCCACTGGGTAATCCACTCAATGTAATTTGAAACTTGCCCACAACAACATCAAATGTCTCATCAATTGCTGTGTATGAAATAAATTCGCCCTGTGCTGAATATGTGTTAGTGCCTGCATCAGGTGCCGTTGTGGAATCATAGTCAATGTCAATGCCACCACTCGCAAGATATAGGCAGTCATCAGCACCAGCACCGTTTTGGATTTGTATTTCTATCAAATCAACGGCAAAGGTATGATCTCTGTAAAATTCATCTCTTACATCCTGGTGGTATGTTTTCATATTACCAAGTTTCCCTCATATCAATTTGTAATTGGCTCATTCCGCCCAATCCTACCGTTACCTGGTGTGCATCATTTTCACGGATTGCTGTGAATGGAACCTGTGTAATTGTTAGTGTCTCACCACTTGCCAATGCTTCTACCAAACCTCCTGCAAAATACAGTGTGGCAGTTCCATCACTTGCACTTGTGCAATTTGCAACACACTGATAGACTTTTGAATGTCCTGAAAACTTAAAATAGTCTCCTGCCGCCAGTATGTTTTCTATGCCACTGGCACCACCAATTGTTACATCCTTTTCACCAGCCGCCTTAATCTGCGTTGTTTGAATTGTCTGTGTGGTTTGGTTTGTTAGGCTTGTGTATGAAATTTCCGGTAACACAATTTCAAAACTCAATAATGGTCCATATGTCTGTGCAAGAAAACCTGCTGTTGGTGCCAACTGTGCCTGTGTTAATGGTGGATAACTCAATTTCCAACTGTAGAATTGGTGTCCGTATCCAACTCTTCTTGTCTTTCCTGAATTTGTTTCTGTTGATAGTGTTGGTGAATTTACTGAAAAATCCACTGCTGAAAATCCAGGTGTGTTAGGAAAAAAACCTGCTAAATCTGCCATTAGAATCTACTCCTTTGTCCTGTTTCCAGCATAGCATCTGAAACAATCTGTGTTATGACACTTCTTCTATCAACTAGAAGTTCATCTATGCCCTGTGTGTCAATTGCGTTAATATTGAATGTGATATTTACGGGCCTTTCCATACTCAAATCACTGTTTCTTGTGATGTTGCCTGAAGTTGCTGGTGTGAATAATTCAGGACCATTCTCACCAACCATATATGGTGTGTTGCCCATAACAGGACCACCCAATGCCCTTCCTGAATACTGCATTGAACGGATGGCATTTACCTGTGCCATACCTGCCGCAAGAGCACCTGCGACATACAAGAATGAAATTGGAGGTCCTGGTGGGAATGAAATAGCCAATGCCGCTGCCTTGTAGGTTGAAATCAATGCCTGTGCAATTGATAGTGCCTTATAGGCTTCAAATGCCTTTTTGTTCTGTCCAGCCATTTGTCCCAGTGTTGAAGTTAAACTACCTAGGACACCTTCCGCTGCCTTTACACCGCCCTGCTGTATCATTTCAGAGAATCTTAACTGATCCTCTAATGCGCCTTTGATTGCTGAATTTGTTATTCCTGCCTGTTCAATTTCCTGCTGTCGTTTTTCTCTAGCAATTTCTAACTGTTTCTTTGCGTATTCAGCCTTGAGTCTTGTTATGTTCTTTTGATAGCGTTCCTCGTTCATTGAGCCTTCGCGCCTTGCGGCTTCAAGTGCTCTCTGTTCTTCTTCAAACGCTTTCAGTGCCGCTTCACCTGGTGTTTGTAATCTTTCCTCAGTTGAAGTTGCAGTCTGTAATAATTCTATTGTGGTAGGACCTTTTGATTGCTTCTCAATGTAATCCGCAATCTCCTTGGCAGCATCTGCCTGCTTCTTAAGTTCCTCTGTAATTTGTTTTTGTTTTTCATTGTTATCAACAGCGGCTCTTAATAATTTCTTTTCATCTTCAGTAAGATCTCTTTTTAATTTTTTCTGTGCATCAAGGATTAGTTTAATCTTTTCCTGTTCAAGTGCTGTTAGATTGCTTACTCTGTATTCTTCTTTCTTGGCAGCAAGATATTCATTGAATGCTTTTACTTTGTCATTGGCTGATTTTGCTGCCGCAGCCTCTTGGTCCGCCGCTGCCGCTGCCGCTGCCTCTTGTTTAGACATAGCCTCATTGGCTTTCTTGGCTTGTTCTTCTAATTTTTTTGCTTCAGCAGTTACGCCTTCCAATCCGGATCTTAGTTCATCCAATCCTTCAATGCCCAATCCCTTGAGAATGTTATCAATGTCTAAGAATGAATCTACGGTTTCCTTAGCCGCATCACTGGTTGCACCCTCATACAATCCCCAGGCTGCCGCCAATCCACCGATACCCGCAATGATACCTCTAACTAATGGTCCGCCTGGAACAAAGAATAGTAGGCTACTGATGGCAGTTTTAATTCCCTTGCCAAGCATCACCAAGGCTGGTAATGCTATGCTAATGATTGCTTTTGCCATATTGGCAAAGAACAATGCAACCTTGATACTAATCAACAATAATAGGGCCTTGCCTATCAATTCTATGTTGGCTATGAAGAATTTTCCTATTTCAATTGCATATAGGAATGCCTTGGTAAGTGATGTTCCTATTTTTTGAATTAAAACATCATTACCTTTAATAAATTCTTGGATCTTTGTTGCCGTTTCAGCAATGGCTAATCCAAATCCTGTTTTCTCTCCTAATGCCGCACTTGCTTCAAATATGGCACCACGCAGATTTGACATTGCCAATGTTAGTGGTCCAACAGCAACATTAAAGAATCTTCCGCCTTCTTCACCAAGTCCCCTAATTTGGGCAATAAGGTCCTTGGTGCTATTTGCAACAGCAACCTGATCCTCACCAATCCTTGCGGTATAGATACCGTTCTCCGTTGATACCTTGATACCAAACTCTTTTAATCTTTCAAATTCACCTGTAAGTGCGTCAGCAACAGCCTCACCAAATTGTATGATTGATTTGGAGTTAGCCGCGGCAATCTTTGAAAAGGCTGTCATACTTTCATTTGAAGTATCCAATCCAAATCTATTGAAGATTACGAATGCTTCAGTTAGTTCATTAACATCCTGTGGTAGGCTCTGGGCAAGTTCGCTCAATCTTTCCAATTCTGCATTGGCCCTTGCCTGGCTACCTAGATAGGTTGTAAGTTGGGTGCGGAACTGTTCCATCTGTTGAGTTGCATTCAGTATTCCTGATATGCCTCTCTGTGTGATGAATCCCGCAAAAGCCACTCCTGCCACTGTTAGTGCGGCGGAGACTCTGCTGGCAACACCCTGTATTCTACCAAGGCTGTTGGCTGCTACCTTTGAATTTCGTTCAAGGCTGCCAATACTTCTATTGACTCTTGATACGGTTCTATTCAGTTGGCCCGCATCGCCCTTAAACCTTACTAGTATTTCCTGTGCCACCTTCTTTATCTCCTACGGGCTTTTTCCCTTTGCATTACCTTTTTTGTTTCATCTGCTTCAATCTTATAAAAAGCGATCCAACCCATAAACTCTGCGGTTGTCATTTGAAGCACATCCTTAACAAGCAGACCCAAATCCTTCGCCAACCTATAAGCGAACATTAAATCTGGGTCTGCTCTTAGTTTTTTTCTACAAACTCCAGATTGGTGTCCGCGTTGGCTGAATTCATTTCACCAACAACACGGATTACTACACTTGGATCAGCCTCGTGCATAAAACTAACCTTATCCATTTTTGTGAATAGAGGTTTGCCTTCTTCATCCATTGCCTTGGTAATCAGTGTTTCTACCAGTGCTTCAATTGTTTTACCCTTTTGGGCAAGTTCTACCAATCTACCTTCTGCTTCAAGTGTGTTAGAAGTTTTGTAATAGATTGTTAGGTTGTCCCATTCAGGGACAGTGATGGATTTCGCTTCTCCGCTAATTTTATTTCTAAAATGCGAAGTAATCTTATCCATTGCTCTGACTTTAGTTGTCATTTCAGTTTTCTCCTTGTTTCTCTTAGAGTGGGTCTAACAATACCCCTTGGGGCTTGTTTAGAACTTCCCTGCTCAAGTCTTTCTATGTAAGGAACACGGTTTTCCACGGCAAATCCTTCTTGCCTTGTCTTCTTGTTCCAATTGCGCCTAGCATTACCACTCCTTATGGGAGTGTTCTTCTTGGCAGCCACTTGAAATACTTCAGCGGTGCTTGACACTGTTGCTTCCACAGCCTTCTGCAAAGCCTCAGTGAGTTGTTTGATGCCTATAACATCAACTTTCATCAATCAAATCCTTACGGTGTGTAAGTTAATTGACCTGTGCCTTGGAATGAAACAGATGCTTCAATCATACCGTCAAAAGATCCAGTAATACTGTATCCTGTGATATGAATGTTGCCACCCCAATATGTGCCGCTTACTGCATTGTCTGGATATACTTTGATAGCCACAGCCGCGTCACCAACATCACCATTAACCAATCCGTCTAGATCTGGGTTTGAAGTGTCGCTAAAGTGTGTTGCGTCCCAATACACATCAGCAGATCCAGAAAAACTAGATAAGCCTTTTGTGTAAGTTCTGCCTGAGTTTGCACCAGCCATAACTGTGTTTTCAATTGTGTCGCTTGTCATTTCAATTGAGTAGTTTCTTACTTCAGCAACATTTTGTCCATTAACATCGATGCTGCCTGCGTGTCCTGTAATAGATGCCATAGTTAGTCTCCTTTAATTACATTGTCATCGTTTAGTTCAACCTTTTCTTCGTCATCCTTCTTTTTGAATGATTTAGAAGCGGCAGGCTGTTTTGTTGCCGTGTCTTCCACTACTTTCCAGAACCTTTCTGTATAGTGTGAAACCTGTTCAGGGCTGACTTCTCTTGTTTTGTCGCCCTTCTGAATTTTAACTTTCGTCATCTGCGTCTCCTTCTGAATTGTTGCTTTCGCTGTCAGTTTGTAATTGCCAGCCCAACTGTTCATATTTTTTAATTTCACTGTCATCGTGAATTTCCTTGACTCTTCCGTTTTTTGTCATTGTTGCCATTAGTTAGTTCCTACCAAATAGTTGTATGTGATTTCATAATTGCACACAAACTCTGCCAATGGCGGTTGCCTTTCAATTATTTCTATTGAAGTTATGATTGAATCCATAACCACATATTTTGTTTTTTCTCTTTGCCTGTCAGTGTCTAGTATTTCTTCAATCTGTTCTATCAGTCTGTTTCTTTTTGAGTCAAGTTCATTACCACGAACAAAGCCGCGGATGCTGTAATTTATTGTGCCCTGCTTTCTACCAGTGCCTGGCGCACCCATAGTGAGCAGTTCTCTATCCTCAGTTCCCGTTTGGACCAATATCGCAGGGAACTGTGTGATTGCTAATTCTTCAACATTGAAGGGTTCTCTGGTAACAAGAATGGGTTTGTCGTCCTCAATTTCTTTTAGGACCTCTACCAAATTGATTGCTAAATCTTCTCTTATGCTTGACATCTATCGCCTCAACCTTAGGAATACATCTGGTGTCTTTTCTGCATCCTGGAACACATCATCATCATTGCTGTCGTATCTAACGCCTGCTCTTGTGCAGATATCAAACTCTTGTTCAAAGCGTTTTTCATAGTAATCCATCATCATTCTAAAACGATCTGGATCCGCTTCGTGCTTGGTTAGTTTAGGACAGATGATATATGCCAGTGCATAAAAACAAGTTGCTTTTGTCCATTGGGTTGGGTCTAATTTGTCAGTTTCCATCAATATCGCAAGAGTTGGATATTTGATGTCGTTTCTTCTTCTGTGGTAAGTGGGCCACCATCTTACTTCAAGTAAGCGATTAACCTCTGTTTCTGATTCTGCAAGAGCGGCATCCCAATCCAATACACCGTATTCTGTAATGGTAGGATCTATCTCAAGCAAATCGTCGATTGTTGCGTATGCCATAATGGAGTCCTTCTCCCAATGATTATATGTTCGTTACCAGCAGTCCTTCTGCTTGTATGTATTTATACCAATCACGGGAATTCATATTATAAAGACAGAAAAAGGGGGCAGTTGCCTACCCCCTTTAACCGTATAAGAACAATAAATGTCACAACCGGAGTTGTAATATTATTTATTCTCTATTAGTCAGTTGCTGAACCAACAATCTTCACAGCGTGGCTGTTTTGAAGAATTGCCTGTCCGACTGTAGCCTTCATCAAAATATCTGTCGCCCTATCCGCAACTTGGTATTGGGAATTCATTTCGATTCCACCACGCATAGCGTGTCCAAAAGCAGTAGGGGCAAATACTGCACCAACCATATTAAGTTCAGTGTCAGTGTCAGTGTCTAAGTCTGATTTAACTAATGAACTTTCAATTATTGTGCAGCCACCAAGGACTCCAATTGCGCCTCTTTGAAGAACAGCACCGCCAACAGTGTCGTTCGCCATTACAGTTCCGCCACCGCTATATAATGCTTTCTTCAATTGAAGTGCTTGTCTTGGGCCTACAACAGCGTATAAAGGACCAGTTACTTTGTTACCGCGTAGAGTTGCGATTGCATCAAAGATGTTATCAACAGTGATTGCTGAGTCTTCAGTTCCAACACTTGCTGTGATTGAATTGAAGAGTGCAAACACATTTGAGTCCATTTTTTCCGCAATGGCGCGACCTGCGTTAAAACCTAAGTCACCAACCACATCACGCTGTGCTGAATCTCTAAGGAAGTCAGTCACTTGGAAGTAAGCACCAATCTCTGCAAGAGTGATTGTTGCTGAAGTTGTGTTTGTGTCTTTAGCAGTTGCGGCAGTTCCTTCTGTGAAAGAGTCTGCACTTACTGAGGACCAAACTGGAACTTGTAAAGAAGTTCCTGAGTTGGCAGGTGCATCAAATGTAGTTACGATATTTCTTGCCACAGAATTTTCGTAGGCAGCAAATTGTGCATCAGCCAATAACGCGGTAAAAAGTTCCGAGTTAATAGTTGTATTATTAGCCATATTCGTCTCCTATAAGTTTAGGCTATATGCTTAACGGGGATTCTTTTGTAGATCCTTCCATTCAGCATATTGTTTTCTATGAGCAGGATTGCTCATATCTAATTTGCTAATATCCAATTCCTTGCGTTCGCCTATCACAGAACTCTTTGTGTTAGTTGTGCTTGGTGTGGGTGCAACAAAGTGTAGATTTTGATTTAGGAATTCCTTTACCAAATCTTCCACGCCCATTGCGGATCCATTGTCAGTGTATCTAACGCTTCCTGCATTGTCAATCACTTCAACTTCTCCTTCATCACCCAATCGCACATTACCCTTTAGCAGTGCCTTAACCTGTTCTGGATTAACAGCACGGTTTTTGGCTGCCGCATTCAATAAAGGTGTATCCACCTTGTATTCTCTGATAATGCTATCTCGCCTTTGGATTTCAGCATCTTTTTTGGAAGCCAAGTCTGATAGGATTTTTTCGAATTCGCCCTTTTTCATTGCTTCTTCGTGCTTAATCTTTTCTTGATTAGCCTTCAAAGCACGGAGTTCTTCGATTTCTCCCAGTTCTTGGTAGGGTTTTAGAGCCTTATTTAATGTCGCGTGTTTCATCTTCGCCATCGCATCATCAAATTCTTTTTGGCTGTAAAACTTTTCTTCCGATTTAGCCTGAACTTCTTTTTCTGTGGCTGGAGCGTCAGTTATCTCCGTATTGCCTGCCGTGGTTTGTTCTGTGTCCATCGTAACACTGCCTCCTATTGAGTTAATATTGTAACTATATTTATGCGTTGTAGGCACAAATAGCCCAATTATGGATTATTTGCGTCCTCCACGCTTTTTGCTCTTCTTTTTCTTCTTAGTGTGCATAGCCATATCGCTCTCCTTTATAGATCTGGATTTTCCAGCATCTCTTTCATATCCGCAGGAGTTTGTTTGGTTTGTTCCATCATCCTGCGTTTTAATTCCTGGCTTAACCTTGTTATAGCCAGCAAATGCTTCTTGCTTCTCTTGGCTGATATCTTGAATAGCCTGTATTTCCATCTTGGATATTCCTCCATAAATGCACGGAAGTGATATTCAAGCATAGCCTCCAATTCATCAGTCTCAAATGGTTCCCAGTATAACCAAGGAGTCTGCAAATTTTCTTCCTCGTAGGGCTTAACCGTTGGATTGCTGTGTCGCATTACCCAGTCTCTGTGTTAGTATGGTAAGGAACTCTGGATGCAGTTCCGCAATCTGTTCCATAGTGTAACCCTGTTGAATCATTTCTGCTAGATGCGTGTCAAATGTTTCTGGTGTCATTGGTGCGTGTTCCATTTGTGCATTTTTCTCCATACGCTCCTCAAGCCTTTCCTTGTCATCATAATAGAATTCATCATCATCGTCCAACAGTTCCTTAACCTTGTAATCAATCAATGCCTTGAGGCTTGGATCTGAGGGTTGAGTTTGTGTTGCTGTAACCAACATTGACATTTCTGAATGCTTGTCCTGTATGTTATAGTTGTCTGGATAATCAATCTTACCATCCCATTCCTTGCCCTGATATTTGGCAATGTAATACCACACATTGTCCTCTGCCAGTTCAAGTTGGTCCCCTTTCTCAGCAAGGCGGGCATTTAGATTCTGGAATTCAATTTCTCTTGAAATACCACTCTGTGTTGTTGCCGTGCTCTGCCTAATTGCTCCAAGGTGTGCAATCTTGTCAATGGCATCAACCTTGTTTTTAATGGAACCCCATAGGCTGTCCAGTGAAGCACCTGAAGGTTGTAGGAGATAAGGTTTTAGTCCTGGATCCAATCCTTCATCCATCTGTATGATTGATCCTGGACCTGCTCCTGCTTCAGTGCCTGCTGTCTTAACCAATGAAGGTGCATTTGACAGTCTCACATTCTGTTCAATTTCTGAATATTCATTATATATTGCTCTCTGCAAATCGCTGATGTCCGCAATATCCGAAACACCAATGCCTCTGTGTGGGCTTCTCTGATTATAAACGCATACAGCAGGAATTTCTCCCAATTGGTTGTCCTCAATGAATGATTCCTTGACTTCCTTGCGTTCCTCATCCAATACTGATGTAACGATTGCGTCAATGGTCCATTCCTTGACAACAGTTTCATCCTTCTTGTAATCTTCAACATATTTTAGATAGATTAATTTGTAATAACCATTTGCCTGTCTTTCGTATTTCCAATCCATAACTGCCATTGGCGTAATCATAGATAGGTATGGACGGGCACCATTCACCAATTCCTCAGCACGGGTCTGTGCATTAGTGCCTGCCTTGGTTACTATTATCCAACTGTGTCCAAACACGGAAACATAGGTTGAAACATCCTTCATAAATGCATCAAGGCTTCTGCCTTCTAAATCAGCATCATATAGGATACTTTCTAACACAGGATCATTTTGCATACTGCCAAATTCTCTATAGATAGGATTGCGGAATAGGAATGAGTTGTAGATAGAGATGACAGATTTACAGTGATTATCCAATGGTGTTGCCATTAGCCTTTCGTTATATTCCCCACCAGTTTCCATTTGATACTTGGTAAGGTATTCTCCCTTTCTGTATTCATTGCCTCCCATATAAGAGTGCAATAAGAATTTCCATCTCTTATAATTGCTTTCGACTAAATCATTAGTCACTTGTTTTTCTTCGTAACTCATTCCTTTATTCTCCTATCCTGTGTCGCCACTGAGTTGGTTGTTTTTCTAGATCTATTTCACGACGCACTGGGTTCAATATTGAAATTGCATATCCCAAACTGTCGTTAAGGTGATCATAGCCTGTTTCCTTATCTGGTTGTGTTGTTCCTTCCTTGTATGTCTGTCTTTCCAAACATTCAATCTGAAATTTACAACGAGGATCAACCAATAATCTTCTGTCTCCTGTTGATGAACATAGCATACTATTCACTGAATTGATTCTGTCTCTTACTGGTGGATGCCTGTTGGGTGCCTTAACAACAAATCCTGCATTCTGTAAAATAATTATGTCAGTCATACCACTTGCGGAAGTTTTTCTTTGTCTTCCCGCTGGATCCGGATACGCCCATATCTTACTCTTTGGATATCTCGCCTTGATCTCATTAACCAGTTCATCAGTGTTGCTCCCAAAAATTCTTATTTCATCAATTATGTGGAGAATACCATCTGCTCTCTTATACATCACGCTGGCACTCATCGGATCGATATTAAAATCAATGCCTATGTGTAATATTTCTGGATATTCACCCTTTTCCAAATTGTATTCTTCACATTTTTGAACATTTTTTGTTCTGTCAAACGCATAGTAGATGACGCCTGAGTAGGTTACAAATTTTGCTTGGTATTCCTGTTCATACTGCCTTGTGTCCAACAGCCTTCTGGCACTTTCTAATTCTTCTTCCGGAACGAATCCACCTTCTTCAGTGGTGTATTGCCAACTGGCCCATTCATCATCCGCTTCTGGCAGTGTGTATAAATCATAGAACCAATTGCGTCCCTTGGGTGTTCCTAGGAACAGTGCCTTGCCCTTTGAATCACTCAGTGTTGGGCGAATTGATTCGTAGAATGCTTCTGGTTTTATGTCAGCAACCTCATCCATAACTAGGAAATCAACTCTGTTACCTCTTAGGCTGTCATAGTTTTCTGCACCCTTGAGAGCAATTTGACTTCCGTTCTTTAAATATATTGTCAGTTCCGCTTCATTCACCTTGTCTATCCAATGCAGTTGAAAAAGTTTTCTTTTCAGTTTCAACCACCATATGTTTTTTGCTTGCCTGTATGAAGGACACACTGCCCAACATACCTTGCCTGGTTGGCTAGCGAACTTACAGATTTCTCTAATGCCAAGAGTTGATTTGCCCAGGCGGCGTCCTGCCACCAGTGTTCTAAAACGGGCATCACTCTGTGCAACGGTTTTCTGTGCTTCGCTTAATGGCATTAGATATCCTCATCCGTCCAAGGTAATGGTGTTGAGTTGTCACCACCCATTGGATTTTCTGATTGTCCCAGTAGGTTTTTACCCAAGAAGATAAGCATTCTAGGATCTCCATCCATTGCTTTTGTCATCTGTGTTCTTCTCAGTCCTAATTTTCCGTTTGCCTTGCCTTCATCTATTTCTTTCTTGTATTTCTTTTCCAGTGTTGCCTTTGATATGCCTGTAACCGCAGTAATTTCATCAAGGGAACAGTGTATCTCTGAAAGTCTTCTTACGAGATCCCTGTTTGCCTTGGCGACAGATTTGTAATCTGGCTTGTTTTGCTCTTCAGGCGTGTCACTCATTAGATATAACGCTCCTCTACCTTGACACGGAAGCGTCTTACATCAATGTCTCCGTTGTCAGTGGTAATTGTTACCTTGATTGTGTATATTTCTCCAGCAGTTCCGCCACTCAGTGTTACATACGCCTTTTCAGTTGATGTAACCTGCCCACTTCCCTCAATGGTTAGTGGTGCCGCGTCACCAGATATTGTGCTAACCGTAACTGCAACGGTGGATAGAGTGGAGCCTGTGGGCATCCAATCAGTCCAATCCACAGTGTATGTCAGTTCGCTATCCGGATCCTTGGGAATGTAACTGCTGACTATGTCTTTTCTAAAACCCGTTATGTCAGTCACGCTAGTTCTCTCCTTCTTGAATATGTGGCAATTGGAACGCCCAAGCGTCTGGTTTCCTGAGGAACCAAAATACCGTTATTTTCCTGTATTACTGTATTTAACCTATTTTCCTTATCTACCAAGAAAACACCAGTTTCTGGTAATACTTTGATAGTTCTTGTTTCTTGATCAACATTGTATTCACGATAAGGATCAAATGTAATTAATCCTCCTATTGCCAGTGTTGATGCAACGCCTTGTAAATCTGCCTGTATGTTTCTCTTTATGTAATTGCCTATGAATTGAACAGAGATTGCACTGCTCAATGAAGCACTCGCAGGAGTTGTTTCTCCAACGAATGATATAACACTCTGTGATCCAATGCCTTCTAGTGTAATTGGCAATCCTCTCAGTGCATTAGGTATTGCAAAGAGTGATGTTGATACGCTTAGATCCGCTTCAGCATTTGTAAGAACATCAATTGCCGTTTGTGCGATAAGATTTGCACTTGCACTAATCTCAAGTATTGCAATCGCATCAACGGCGGCTTGGGCATCAAGTTGTAATTCAATGCCTCTCGCAACGGCACCCACAGAACTGAATTCTGCGGCACTGTCTAATGTTTCAGTGATGCCTCTTATAGCACCCACAGTGGATGTTAGAGTTGCAGTGGAGTCAAGTGTTGCACTTGCTGGTGTTGTTTCACCAACATTTGTTACTGGTGTAATCGTTGCAGTTGTTACAAAGGAAACTGCTCCACTGTCTCTAGCAACACCAGGTATTGCGTCAAGTTCTGATTCTGCCGCAATGACAAGATAGGGTCTTCCCCATACCTGTCCCCAGTATGTTTGCCAGGTTCTATTTTCATAGTCCCAACTCTTGTTGTTGCTTGCCGTAATGGTGTATTGTATGCCCATTAGGCCCGCTATCGCATAAGCACCCTGTAGAGTGGCTGTGTTGCTTCTTATGACAACATCACCTCTAACACTTTGTGATGTGACAGTGTTGAATGTTGGTGATGTGCCTCTTAGAGCACCGCCACTTGCACTCTGTGTTGCAGTTGCGGTTAGTGTTTGTTCAATGCCTCTATTTGCGTTAGGCGTTGCTAACAGTGATGATGAAGCACTAAATGTTGCTTCTCCACCTCTCTGAACAAGTGTAGTTACACTTGTTGAAGCACTGGCACTTGCACTGGCTGAAGCATTGTGCTGTCTAGTTCCTGTTGCTGATACACTGGCACTGGCTGATAGTGTGGCTGAGCCTTCTACCTGAACCGTGGTAACAGTTAGTGTTGCAAAGGAACCTCTTGTGCCAAAGTCCTCAAAATAATCCGTGGCGACATAATCGGCTTCTGTATAGGAGCCAATTTGCCAGGTGATGGTGGCGTTTCTCTGGACACCAAAGTATCCAGATACCACATAATCACTTTCTACATAGTAGGTATCCTGTGCCACGGGCAAGGACTCCTTATGCTAGTGTGATTGTAAGATTAGCGTCCTGAATAACGAAACTGTCTCCAGTCTCAACAGTCTTAGTTGAATCTAAAGCACCCGCATACAATACATTTCCGCCTGAACTTGCATCAATCAATGCTAGATGTGTGATATCGCCCCAGTTTGCAGTTGCAGTTGGGAAAGTTACCGCACCATTGTTGGTTGCAGTTCCGCCTGGGCTTGAAGCCGCATTGAACGAAATTGTTTGTCTTGCATAACTACCACCTGACACTTCGTCAGTTAGCGTTCCTGCTTCCAGGTTTGCAAGTGTTGTTGCCGCATCAACAGTTGATTTGAATAAACCAACATATACTGATGGTGGCATAGTCCAGGAAGTTGTTCCTAGGCTGTGATCCAATAGTTTTGTTTCTAAATAATTGCTTGCCGCACTCATTTTAGTCTCCTTTGTTTATATTTTTATGCCAACTCTTATACATCGTGCCGTTGGCATAGTTGCACGAATTCTTAAACATTGCCAATAATCTCTCTTCTGGCAGGTATTACATAGGCACCCCAAGTTCCTCTCACGGCTGCCACTGAATAATTTCCATTATCATAATTTACATTTTCTAAACTCCAAACAAAATTGTTTCTTGTGCTTTGATAATCCATATTGATGCCTACATATCTTCTAAATGACAGCAATCCACCAGTGGTGTTGCTTGAAAACCTTGCAATTTCGTGTGCATTTGTGAATGTATCTATGCTGGTAATGAATCCTCTCCTAAATACCACATCATAGGTTTGATTGGGATCATAATTATTATATAACTGAGATAGGAAAAAACTGCCTTCTATAATCATTTCATAATCATAACCTGCATTCAATTGAAAACCATCAATGTTGGTTAAATTAAAAACCTCTGCACCAGCAGGCAAACTTGCCGTATCGTCAAATGAATAAAACACATAATCTTTATTTGTGCTTGGATCCACTCCAACACTTGCCATCTTGTTTGACTGTAACTGTTGTTCGCCAGGTGAATAGAAATGGCTTGCAGTGTCAGTGTCAAATGTTGATCCACTGTTGTGCAACATAGGCATACTCCATACCATTATGAAAAGTCTCTCAGTTGGCTGCCATACATCTTGGTTCCGTCTGAATAGAAGATGATTAAATCCACGGCATTGGCAGTGGTTGTTATGGTTGGTGTCACACCATCGGCAAATAGATAGTCAGTGTCCCAGGCAACGGTTCTGCCACCCGTTGCATCCTGCTTAATCATAACCACATAGGTTGCACCTGCCTGTTGATTGGTAGGATTGTCTATGGTTACATTCTGTGAAAGCGTTAGCGTCGCAGTCTGTTGTGTCTGTAGATTCCAACTTACATTGGTTGCCGCAGTCAGTGTTGATTGATCAAAATACTGTTGTTTCGTCCAACCAATTTCAACTCCTGACAGCGTTCTTGCTTTCACCGTTTGAGTGGCTGAATCATAGTATAGTGTTTGATCGTCAGTGAATGTATTAACCGTGATGGCATCCTTGATTGCATTCACATTGTCTGCCATCTGCTTGATTGCCGGACGGGCAAGAACAACGATATCGCTGTCCTGGTCCATATGCGTTGTGCTAACTGTTACTGTGGGCCAACTCATTATGCACTCTCCTTACCGTTGTCATCCACGAAATCCGTGTCACCGTCAGTGCCATCCATATGCAGTAATAGGAGTGTGTTAGCATCGTTCTGGAATGACTCTGTTGTTGGTGTAAAGTTTTCTGTGTATCTTGCTGATTTTGATATTCTTAGTTCATCAACAAATCCATCAAGTGTGGCATTGCCAGCACTAAATCCATCTCCAAACAGTCTTAATCTTTCACCTAGATAAGTGTTGTTATCTGTATAGGTGCTTCCAACCTGTGTTCCATCAATAAACAATTTTGTGGAGTTGCCTGATTTGCATAGAGCAAAGTGATACCAAGTATTCGTGCTTAAGACACCACCACTGTTAATTCTTGATCCACTGCTTTGGTAGAATACAAGACTACTTCCACTTACATATAGAGTTGGATAGGCGCCTTGTTGTGATGGAGGACGCCAATCAAATACCATCTGTGCTCCTGATAAAACCTTGAAACGCACAAATGCTTCAAGGGTCCAATCACCCCCACCCAGTGCTCCAAAATTGTCAAGATCCAAATAGTTGCCTTGGTTTGTTGCCTCATAACTAGTTCCACCAAATTTTGATTGGCTGGTTTCTGTGTGTCCGTTACCAATTGCCTTGATACCAACTGCGGCTCTACCCGTTGTATTGTCATCAGTGAATGTGGTTGAACCATCAGCACCATCCATATGCAGTAGAAGTAATGTGTTTGCATCATTCTTAAAGGGTGCCGTA
>Ga0208428_1000051_pt1 | contig 52462 bp, 73 predicted proteins | sample DEB08_DNA_11_FD_184535 | JGI IMG/M metagenome (GOLD analysis project Ga0208428, IMG submission 184535) | Aqueous microbial communities from the Delaware River and Bay under freshwater to marine salinity gradient to study organic matter... | ecosystem: Environmental > Aquatic > Marine > Coastal ... | reverse complement strand
TGACTCACCATCTCCAGATACACCTGATTGACTTAACTCTAATTCAGGAACTTCACTGCCGATTGCGCCTGTACCACCAACCCCAGCTTCATTTATTTCTGTTTCAAAGGTTTCATTACCTACTGCACCTGTGCCACCAACACCTGTCTCAGCTAGTTCTATCTCAGGAACTTCAGTTCCTACTGCACCTGATCCACCAGTTCCAGACACTGGAGCATCTGTTGTGATAAAGAATGAAGATGTACCTGTAGCACCTGTACCGCCAACTCCACTTTCGTTTATTTCTAATTCAGGAACTTCAGTTCCCACTGCACCTGTACCTGATACGCCTGTCTCATTTATTTCTAGTTCAGGAACTTCAGAACCTACCGCACCTGTACCAGCCGTACCACTAACAGCTAAATCTTCATTGTCAGATACAATTGCCGTTCCAACATTAGCCGCTCCAGATACGCCAGATATGCTAAATATACGATCATTATGTATATCAACATAACCAGCTTCGCCTATAGACGGAACTCCAACAGGTGGCCTTGCCCTTGGATCTATTGTCCAATCTTGTGTAAATCCAATATAGACAACAACATTGTCTGGATCGTTATCTGGCCTACCATTAAATAAAGCAGTTGCGTCCACAACATTTTTAGCAGGAGTAAGTTGTGGATGTTTTGGCTCATAATCTTCAGGTGAAACACGCAAGCCATCCCAAGTCGTCTTCAGTTTGGTATACTTAACCCGAAGACCACTTATGTCGCTTATCGCGTAGGATTTTTTTCCTCTTGCGTATTTCCCCATTAAGATAAGTTCAGCGCAGTAGGCCGAATCCTTAAACTTACACCATCATTATCGGCTGAAGATGCAATGCTAAATGCGCGTTCATACATTTCATTTAGAAGTGTAAATTTTTCATTTGCAAATTTTATTGCTAATTTACTTGCTAACCCAGCACATATGCAATCGTTCCAACGATATGGAATGTCTGCATCTTGATTAGATGCTGTAATGTCATCAAGCTGATTAACAGCCCAATAGACCATACTATATGTTGTCCTGTCAGGTATTTGCCAAATATAAATCTTTGGAGTTATTTGACTATCCAACATATACTGACTTGGCTTACCGCTAGATGTTTTGTTTGGAAGTTGATTGTAATCCGCAATAGATACACGATTTATTATCTGGTCAGAAGTGTCTGTGCCAGAACTGTCTCGTATCACCGCATCCATAATATCAATTGTCCCTGCTGGCAATGTGTATGGCGTAGTTTGACCATTCACCAATGTCAGAGTTTTCTGCTCTACAGACCAATAGTTAATACCTCTATTAGCCCACTCAGAAAAAAGAAGGTTAAGACTGCGCCTTGCAGACACAGCCTTATCACCAGTTTGAGTTTGGGTATCAAGACCACAACGCTCAAATGCTTCAGCAATTATTTCTTCTACATTAGGTTTAAAGGCTACAGTTCCTGATAGTGCCATTTAACCCTCCTAGTATTGCTTAATTGCGCGCATCACTATTTGATACGCATCTCCAACTGCACCTGCACCAGTTGTTGTAAATTTAATGTCACCAGTACCATTTGCTCCGTAATCGGCAGTGTTTGGTAAACCTCCGAATTTAGAAAAATCTTGATAACCTGATTGATTTTCATCAAGGTGCATAACTATAACGTCAGCATCAGCGTCTGCTAATACCTCTACAGTCATTGCCTTAATAACCCACCAACATTCTGCAATTCTTAATCCTGTGCAAGTGTCTCCATTTGCACTTTTAGTAAGAGCAGAAACATCAATTTTACTAACGGCACTTTCGTTGCCACCATCTACATACTGATACTGAAAAGCAAAAACTACTTCCCTAGTGTTTTCTGAAATTTTTGTTACTGTTTTAATATCCGCCATTTGCTACTCCTATAGTTGTAGGTGGGGTTTCATCCCCACCATAAAGTTTTATGGACGAACAGGAGAGTTGTACGCTTGAGCATATAAAATCGTAATAACTGCAACACCAGCAGTAGTTCCTGCACTGCTTGTCACTGTAAGTTTAAGATCGGCAGTTCCTGTGTCAGCCCACTCACCTGTACCACCACCTTGTGTAGTTACAGTTTTAAGACCAGCACTTGTGCCTGATGCCAATGTATTTAAGATTGTTGTTGCACCACCAACTGTATCACCAACACTCAAGTTTGTTGTTGTGTTAGCCGCAGTAGACATATCAACTTTACAATCAATAATTTTAGATTTTGCTGGAATAACCATGTTGGTTGCACCTGCCGCAATAGCTCCATTTGATAGATCCATTGTGTGCGTTTGCATCATAACAACATAACCGACATTTGCTATGTCGCTTCCAACTGTTGTGCCTGTTGTGTTTTTGATAGTACCAGCCCGTACTGGGCCTGAAAATGTAGTTGTACCCATAATAATCTCCTGTCAGGGTTAAAGTCAGTCACACCATGCGACTGTCAGGGATAAAAGTACACTACAACAGCTTTAATTAAAAAGAAAGAGGCGATCCGAAGACCGCCTTTGATTTGTTGATTACCAATCTTTGCCATTGATTTTTACTTTGGTAGGACGTTGAATGATAGTCTGCCTTACACCTTCTCGAACACCATGATCTTTGACTTTAGCCATACACTCAACTGCATTGCCTTTGCCCCACTCATTAGAACCTTTGTATATCACAATATTCTCGTCAGCATCGCGGCAGATGTTGATGTAGCTTGTACCCCAGTTTCCACCATCCAACTCAACAACGTGCTTAACTGTGAGAGTAAAAGCCTGACGCTCTCCTACTGTGCCGACAAACTCACACTTGCCATCTCTAGTAGCCCACTCAGCTTTTTGAGCCGCACGCTTGTCAATCATCTTGACCATAGCGTTACGCATATTATCAGTTGGCTTACCAAACTGATCAACACCTCTTTTAACGGCTGATAAAAAACCTGCACCATTTGAATCTTCAAATTGAACAAAATCAATAATTTCTTGAGCGCGATCATCAGACGCGATCCAGTTTTTACGCTTTGTATTAGCGGCATTAGCCATTTTGTAATTGCGAATACTACTGTAATAGTTAGCTTCGCCTGGGTGATTATCTACATATGCCATTTTATAATTCCTTTATTTCTCTACCTATATACAATATATAGTACACTAAATAGAGTAATGCAAGGGGGTAAGTAAAAAAAAGAGGCGACCCTAAGACCGCCTCGATTAATCAAAATAATTTGATTTATTATATTACGCGCCTTCTGATCCGAAGATACCACGCCAGTCAGTGAAGCCGAAAGAATAACGCTCACGCACTTTGTAGCGCACGTTACCAGTTTCGAAATCACCTTCCATGCCTTTTTTCATAGGCGAACGTTGGAACATTTTCAGTCCATCTGGAACATCAGTTGTCACAAAGAACGCATCTGCATCTGTCAGACGACGCATCACATGATAACCTTTTGGCAAGTAGCCGCCAGATTTAATCGCATTGATGTCATTGTCCGCAGTACCTGTGCGAAGTTGTGATTCCAACAAACGCTCTGCAACAAAAGTGTAAGCTGTTGGGATAACCAACTGCGTACCTTGAGCGGCAATTCTAAGACCACGATCATCTTTCATATCCGCTATTTGGATAAGAATTGACTCTAGTGATGTCTCAGACAAGTCAGCCGCAGTTGCTAACGTGTTAGACTGGTTACCATTTTGCGTTGGGTGAGATGTACTTAAAAGAGTAGTACCATCTCCACCATTTGCAGTTGTTGCGTTATTTAAAACATTTGCCGCTTTGATTTCCTTAGTGGAAGCCATTGAGCGTGCAAGTGCTTTTGTATAACGAGAAGCGATTGAGCCATACTGACCATCTTCTTCAGCTTCCTCAGTGATTGAGAATGCCAATGCAATCGTTTCGTGTTGGTAACGTGCAGTCCATTGTTGAGACGCAGAATCATATGATACAGCAGATCCTTCGTTCTTTGTTGGAGCAGAACCGAAGCCAGATAAAAGTACATCTTCTTCAAACGCTTTTTGTGAAGTGTTTGATTCAAAGACTGCTTCGTATTCAGCAGGGTAACTGTCATATTCGAGGCCAAACAAGGTGTTTAGACCTGGCTCAAGCATTTTAGCAAAACTTGCTCTATTCATAGCCATGATTTAAATCCTTCCTTAAATACCAGCGACATTAGTACCAAGAAGGTGTTCGTTAATCGTAACCTCCATGATCGCGTTCGCACCAAAAGCATTGTCAGGTGCATCGTAAAGCGCAACGATCTTGCAAGAAGCTATTCCTGCCGCCATTGTGCCACTCAATTCAAATCCAGATTGACCTGTTAAAGTCGAACCTGCCCCTGCAACAACATCACAGCAATTCATGATATTTGTTTGTGCAGGAGATCCAGCAGACTGTGCTTTAAACACTGTGTACGGATCATCATATACATAAGCAATGATGTCAGTAGCAACTGTGCCTGAAGGCCAATACTCACTGTAAACATATGATCCATCTGAGGCTGTATATGAACAGCCATCGAATACACCAATGTTGTTGGTTTCTGTTGCAGTATGAGGAGTAATAGTACCAGCCGCAACAACAATAACCATATCACCTTTGAAGATGTTTTCTGCAAGTCCACTTGCAATAGTATATTTGTTGGTGCGAGGCGCATTACCGCTCATGTGACGAATCGGGACGAACCCGAATGCGGCGTCTACATTTGCCATTTTTTCGCTCCTATAGCGTTAGAGTTAATCGCTCATGGCAGAAAGATTTCTACCGCGACTTGAGGAAGATTTCCGTTCCTGATGGATTGGTAATCCGTTACGTCGTCCTAAAGCATCTAGATCACTAGCAATTGATTCATTTTGCTCACCATTCTTACTAGAATAGTATTCTTTCATTGATCTATGCCGTTCTTCTGGCATTTCACAAAGCAACATTCCTTCAATTCCTACACAACCTGCCCACTGTCCGTGATTGATAGTCGGAAACAACTTACTCTTCACAGTCTCAGCTTTGCGTGCTTCCCATCCTTCACGCATACGTTTGTATACGTTGTCTGGCGTATCCTTCCCTTGAATCGAGGTAGCTACCCACCTTTGGACGAAACCTGGACGAGCTTCGGGTGCATCCAAAAGTGCTGGGGGTTTCCATGAGGTTTCTTGACGAGCTTGCTCATCTCTCACAGAGTTTCGAGTTTCGTCTGCGCGCACATTTCTATTCTCAGTCATTATCTGGCTCCTTTTTGACGCCGTATTTCAGCTTCATATTGTTTAAGACCTTTTTCATCAGTGATTCCAAGTTCTCTAGCCATTTTGAGTTGTTCTTGCGACATTCTCACTCTATTGCCCTTGTAGTTTGACGAACCGCCTGTAGTTGGGGCGACTGGGGGTCTACTTTTTGCTCGTGGTCTACTTGGACTTGATCCCGAAGATAACTCAGGAAAAACCTTTTGTAAACGATTGTTTAGATGATCGTAATATTCATCAGAATTTTTGTCGTAACCTTCTAAGTCAAGTTGGACATCAATTGCACGAGCCGCCGCAGTTTCACGCTCAAAGCCAGCGGCATTAAACCAATTGTTTTGTTGCCACCACGACATAGCTTTTTGTGGAGCTGGGTTTTGCACAGCTTGTTGTGCGCGCCCAACTGTTGGAGATACAGCACGTTGCTGTTGTTGTTGCTTTTGCATTTCTGCAATTCGCATAGCCGCTCTCATATCAGCCATTTGCTCTTGGAAATTTACTTGAGCTTCTGTGTCACCTTCCTCCACAGCCTTATGTAAAGCCTGTTTGGTTTGGCTGTAGCGATCATTGAACAGTTGCTCTGCGGATTGCTGAGAGCCTTGCTCTAGTCGCTCTAGTCGTTTCTGAAGCTGTGCATTTTGCTCTTGTATCTGTCGAGATTGTATTTCAGCGTCTCTACGTTGACTGACAAGTTTTTGAATACGCTTCTGGACTTTCGGCCCATAGTCGTCTTCTTCTTGTTCTGGCTGTGCTTGTTGCTTTTCTTCTGCAACATCCTTCGCCTCTTCAGCCGCTTCCTGAACTGGATCTTCTACGACTTCGATTTCAAAATCTTCAGAGCTTCCTTTAGCCCTTTTGATTTCGTCTTCGATTTCTTTCATTACATTGCTTTCTACCATTTGGTTCACCCCACATACGCGGCGACTTCAACACCTTCTGGCAAAATTGATGTTATCTCATCATCATTTAGCAGAAGGAACTTAACGCCTTTTACAACAAGTTTCTGACCAGCATATTTTCCATAGGTTATGCGATCTCCGACCTTTGGACTTACATCGGCACGCCATCGCTTGCCAGTGTCTCTGTCCCGATACGCTAAATCACCCAAGGCGCAAACTGTGCCATGAGCGGTAAGGTATTCTTCATTGTCTTGTGATATTGTTGGCAGATGTAAACCACCTGCTGTTTTAGTTTTAACCTGATTAGGTTGAACCAAGACCTTCCAATTTAAAGGTATCGGCAGTTGCTTTGAACTGATCTCTGAATCAGTTTCTTCGTCTTTATATATTTTGTCATGTTGATGAGACACGTTATACATCCTCTTCGTTTATATTTTTAATCGTTTCGAGGATAATATCTGACGCTTGCATTAAGCCTTCAGATATACCCACGTTTTTTTGATATGAGTTGAAATCGGAAATCCGACCTTCAACCATACTTTTAGCTATTTCTAGCTTCTCCTTCTCCAGATTTTTTCGGATCTGTTGGAGCAGATCGCTGACTGTCATTCTTGACACCTCCTGTCATGGAGACACCTGTAACATGAACAGTTACGTCTTTACTTTCTGAAGCCATTAATATCTCCCTTTTGATTTGGCCTTTTTCTTCTTTACCTTCTTTTTAACTTTTTTAACAGCCTTCTTTTTTCCGTACTTCATTTTACTTCCTCCTTTCATTAACTTTCCAAAACTTGCGCGGTTCATCTGTACATTGCACCTTTCTTAAACTTTGAAAGAATTTTTAATGCTCCTGCCTTCATTCCTAAAAAACCAAGTGGGCCAAAGGCAATAGTAGCAATATCAGATTTTTTACCATCATAGTAATCTTTAAATCTATTATCTTTAGATGAAAGTATATTAGCAACTTTTAATATAAATGGACTACTTGTAATTACACCTTCTTCTGAATCTGAAAATTCATCAGTCTTTCGTGTTTTTTGCAATCTATTGTAAGCATCATAAGAATCTAAAAGCATAGGAAACACAGTTACATCAGATAAACCCATGTCTAAAAAACCACGTCCTTGACCACCAATTAAATTGTCTACTTGATTAGGATTAAGTGGAGTATTTCTTTCAAGAAATACGTTTAATCTATCTCTAGTAGGCGTCATGCTGTTTTGTATTGTGCCTTGCTCTTTCTCATACTGAGCGCGAGGCATACCAAATTTTTGTTCAAACAAGTAGTCTTCGTAATCTACTTCGCCTACACCAGACAATGCACCTTCATCAGCCATTACACACTCCCACCTGACAACTCACGCGCCAGTATCTTTAATGTATCCGCAAAGCCTTTATCTAGCTCTTTAGCGGCTATTGCAAACTTTCTGGGAGAAATGTCATCAGACTTTAGACCACGGCGTTCTAAGAAGCTCTTTGCCGCTCTGATCTCTGCTTGCGCTACTTTTTTAACTGCCGCTTTAGCCATTACATTTGATCTCCGTTTTCGCTTTCACCCATACTATTTAAAGCACCATAACCAATTACAGGTGGAAGTGCATAAGTAGGTATACCCTTTTTAATTACTTGCTCTCTAAATTCTGGCGTTATCTTAAAACCTTTAGTTCTAAACATATCAGTAGTTTCACCTTGAATTGATGGTGGTGACAAGTCTATTTGCTCTATTTGAGCGTTTTTATCAAATTTACCAAGAAGTTTCTTTAATCTGTTCTGAACATCACGTTGATAAAAGTTTACTGCGCCTTCTCTTGGGTTGTCTGTACCACCAACTTTGCCAATAGCACCTATATCGTCAGGAAATGTTAAATAATCAATATTAGGATCATTTACTGCATCCATAATAGATCTATTGAGTGCCTGATCCACCCACTTGTTTTGAGATGATAGGAAAGGTGCGCCTGGATTCTTATAAGATTCACCACCCTCAAAGTGATCATCTTTTATTTTTCTGTATTCACTAACAGTATCGGCAATATCCATTTCAAGTAGCATATTATCAGCATTTAAATTGCCATAATATCTTCTGAAGCCTTCATTTAGCCAATCTACTGGCTTTGAAGCCATATATTCCTGAACATTCTCTACGCCCAATGGTTCTCTAGTCCAAGCGGCTTGCATTCTAGCAGACAGTAGTTCATCAGCTTTTCTTTTGTCATCACTGGCAAGTAGATTTACACCTCTAAACTCGTCAAAGTTGTAAAGTTGTAAGTGCAAAAACTCCAGTTCATCTTCATTCATTAATGATGTATCTAATGGAAGCTCATCTTTAATTTTAAAAGCACTCGCCATGTCTTTAAAGCTATCGTTTTGCTTTGTAGGGTCTTTAATTATTTTGTTTATTTGAAAAATAGCCGCTTCACGCCCAAGTCTACCCAACTCTTCTTCGCTTAAATTATTGGCAAACATCTTTCGATTATTTTCTCTAAGTTTCTTTTTGTCAGCTATCATTTTTTCGTTTAGGTCATTTAGCCTAGAAACTAATATGGTTTCATTGTAGCTACGCGGTTTTCTATCCCCTTTTAGAGCTTGCTGTGGATCTGATTGTATTTCACCTACATATCTAGCAATTGATCCAAAACCTCCACCTGTCTCAGAAGCTGAGTCTACTGGGAAATCTCCTGTACGAGTATGAAATATTGTACCAATATCATCGTCGCCAAAGTGCTTACTGCCAGCAAATTGATTAAAAGGTATTTTCTCTGTAGGATCAGTGTATTGATACAAATTTTCCATGTATCGTTCTGCGCCTGCTGGAAAATAACTTGAATATTGTGTGTCACCTGCTTCAAAACTATTAGGTTGCTGTATGTTAAATCTATTCATAAACTCTGGTGGGTCTAGCAAAAATTCTTGGCCAAGTTCGTTACGAACTCGTCTTTCCAAGTAAGCATCTAATTTATCATCACCTTCTTCTTTCATGGCTTCTAAAAACTCTGAATTACTAAATTCACCAGATTCATAAAATGTTTCACGATCAGATGGGTTAGACTTCATATCATCAAGAACCTCCAACTTAGCCTCATTGACCATAGTTGTATCTTGCATTGCTTCTTCTACAGCAATATCACGATTTTCAAAAAGAGTTCTACCATTATCATTCCCACCAGTTAACCCTTCAGGAGCCACTCTTCGCTCTGTATATAATCTTGGATCGTTTTGACTAAGATATTCAACAATTTCATCTTTGGTAACTTTCTTACCTTCAAAGAAATTATCTGCGCCAGACCACTCAAGCTCATCTGCCTTTGCGCCATTCTTAATCATCATAGCTTTTAACTGTTCGTAAGAACCTTTATTCTGAGTCAAATCTTTAGCCGCCTTCAACGATGGGCTAAACAATTTTGCTAGAGATCCAAAAGTTTTTACTAAGTTAACCATATTACCACGCTTTACATGACCAGTATCTGGCCTTTGTCTTTGGGCCAGGGTTATCACAATTATGACGCGCTCTGAAGCTCTTTCTGCGGCCTGCCTGTGCTTTCTTAATCTTCATATTGGCGTCCCCAAAGGTAACTTTCTTAACTTTATCGCCATCAGTAACATATACAACAGACTTCTTCTTGCCATAAGATGGTTCACCTTTAGCTATTCTGCGTGGCTTGTTTAGAGTTACAGTTCTACCTTGGTATTTTGCCATTATCGTTTAACTCCTAAATTAGTTGGGCTTAGTATGCCATCTTCTATATCTTCAGAACCTCTAAGATATTTAAGTTCTACAGGTATAGTTGACCTACCACTTTCTATGCCTTCAATGATCCTATGGTTGCCTTCAACCACAAATGGCACGCCATCTTCACGCACATGGATAAGAATTGGAGAAGCCTCGTAGCCACCCTCTGCAATACTTTCCCTGAGATCTTGCATTTTTCTTGCGTCAGGTCTAAAGCTCTCTTCACCCATTGAGCCTCTAACATCTACAAGCATATTTGGATCAATTTCTATTGGCTTGCTAAAGTATCCAGTTACACCATCTGAGTTACCTAAGTTTGCCCGATATGTATTTGGAGGCGCATTCTCTTTTGAGCGTTCAGCAAATCTTATTTTGCTTGCAAGCCAATCTTCGTTTGGGTTGTCCACTTTCAGTGTAGGTTGTGCATCTTTGGCAATTTGTATTGTAATTGCGTTAGCTTCACGAGGATCGATAACACCTGAACGAGCGGCAGTTTCCAATGTAGCCTGAATAGCTTCATCAGATGCAGATGCAATGTCATCTGTGTCTATTCCAATTTGCTTTGCAATGTCAGCAAGTTTTTGGTTGGACTTAACATTAAGACCAAACAACTCACGACCCAGAGACATAGCTAATTTACTTAGGGAGCCAAACATTACTTCTTATGTACTTTCTGAATATCAAATGACGCTTTTCTTACAGCACCTTTATGTGGTTTGTATTCGCCCTTCATCAGCTTATAGCCTTTACCAGACTTCATCCAATGGTAACCTTTTGGTGCTTGTACTGTCTTCTTAACCATTACTTCTTGCCTTTCCAACTTATGCGCTTTTTAGATGTCTTTTTCTTAGTGGCTGTTTTACTCGCCTTGCTTTTGCATTGTGCCATAGTTGGTCTACATGCTGGGTAACCTCGTTTAGTCTTTGTGCGTGACTTACGACCACAAGGCTTACCTGTCTTGCAGTCAACCCAACCTTTGCCATTGTTTTGAGAGAACCAAGTTTTTAAGCTGTTACTACTTTTTTTTGGCACTTTTCTTACCCCAATTTTTTGCGCCTACCTTGCGACATTTAACTAAAGCACCTGACCCATAAGCAGAAGGCCATGTACCACCATTGCGTGTGTATCTGCCTTTTACTTTTCTATAACATGCGTCTCGTTTAGCTTTTTTCTTTGCAGGCATTAACTTTTATCCTCTTCGGCAATGTTATTAAGCGCACCAACTCCAGTTCCACCAAGTAATGTTAAAAATCCACCATTTCTTATAAAATTTTGCAAAACTTCGTTAGGGGTTTTATTTTCTTTTATTGCTTTATTTTTAGCTCTTTCACGGATTAATTCCATAAATGTGCCTTGGCTACTTTCAGCAACACCTGTTCTGTCTGCGCCACCCATCCACATATTAGCTTGAACTTGCGCTGGAGTTTGACCTAATTCATCAGCTAATTCGTTTATAAAGTCTTCAAATGCACCATACTCATTATTGTTTGGCATTTGCGCCCATGCTTGTGGCACATCGGCAATTGTTTTACCTGTTTCATCTATAGGTACATTAAGATCTATTGCGCCTTCTTTAGCCGCTTTTTTAAAGTTAAATGATGGTATTTCTTTTTCAACTTTTCCTGATTTAAATTTACGAACTGAAAAATATTGTTCTGCTTCTGGGAATGTATTTATAACATTTTCCATAAAATCATAACCAACATCTGTTCCTGTATTCAACCAATCTGGGTGTTTAGATGCCATTGCCATGTAACGTGTAAAATGCAAGTCAGCCGCAATGTTTCTTCGGTTTCCAAGTAAACTATTTGTAAATCCTTTTGGCTTTGGTTGTTCTGCCCAAGATCCTTTACCTGGAGAAACATCAGGCTCTGGCAAAGCTCCATACACACCTTTTAATAATTTAGATGTGTTCATTTCTTGTAAACCAGCAGTCTTGTGACCATAACCTTTTGGACGTGTTTTTGCTATTTCTTGAGCATCTTTTAAATTTTCAACATTTAATAATTGATCAACATATTCTGGATCATTAAAAAATCTACCTCGCGTTGCCGAAGCACTAGCCATATTCATAGGAACATTAGAACCTGGGCTAGTCGTACCCATAAGATACAAGAACTCTCGCCACTCAGCATCACCTTGTGCTTCACCAAGTTCGCCTACAAACCAATCTCTTAGTTCTTCTGTGTTGTACCAATCATTGCCGCCAATCTCTTCGCCACGGCGAATGTCTTTAAGAAGCTCTGCTCTAACTGGATTTTCTGGATCTCTTAATGCTTCAAGAGAGGTTTGAACACGTTCACTGTAGCCTTTTGCTGGCTTGTATCGGAGGTATGTAAGGTCAGATCTATCTGGAGCCGCTCCACGATATTCTGGTTTAGATCCAGCAGGTGCATCATACATACTTAAAGGTGCAGGAGATGGAGTGTCACCAAGATCTGAAAGCGCACCTATTTTTTTACCTGCATAATCAACAGCTTCTTGTAATGCGCGTCTTCCAAAGTTTAATATACTCATTACTTCTTAGCTTTCTTTTTCTTCTTACGTTTCGAAACAGCTTTTAAATCAGCACCAGTAATTTTCTTTTTATTACCTGCAACCGCCGCTAACTTTTTTTGTTTTGGGGAATACTTACTGTATGGCATGTTAGCCTCCTAGAAGTTTGTTCATCATGTCGTGGACGCTACCGCCATCAAGTTTCATAACTTTTACTTTGACATCTCTGCCATCTGGCATTTCCATCATTTCTTCGTCATCTTCGTACATCATTTCTTCGTCATCTTCATCGTATTCGTCGCCGAGTACATGCTCTTGGTGGCACAACAATAAAAAGTTAACGAGTTGATCATCTGATAGTTCTAATCCATCAGCGTCATGTGGGAAGCCCATTTTCTCTTCAAAGAGAATTGCATTGTCTTCCATGTTTCCGATATTTACTTCAGCCATTTTAACCTCCTAAGTTACTTGGGCGCATTCTAGGCATTGGGGATGTCATTTCAGTCATACCTGCCGCTTCACCAGTAGGTAAATTACCAGCCTCTATGTCACGTTGCCTTGCATCGAACTCCAGACGTTTTTGAGCGGCATATTTTTGTTCCATAAACCTTCGCATTTCTTCTTCACTAAGATTTGTTGGCAATGCTTGGTTCATAGCCAACTCACGTTCAGCTTCTGAAATTGCACCAGAATCAGGCATCGCACCCACAACACTACCAAACATCTCACGTTGGCGATCAGTAAGTGCGCCACCATTTTGGATCATTTTGCCAAGATCCATTAATTCTTTTGCGGATTCTTCATCCATGTCATTCGGATTAATGCTTTGCAGAAATTGCTTTAGCAGTTGAAAGTCAGGGTTTTCTTCGATGTTTGGCATAACTGCCTCCTTTTGTATGTTTTAATTTAAACTAGCTAAATATTCTTCGTATGCTCTATCTTGCGCTTTACCAAAACTACCAGAACTTATTCTTCCAAAATAAGGGCTATCATACACATCCATACTACCTACACTATTAGCTTCATCATTTATAAAGTTTTTGTATATGTCAGAGTCATAAAAACCTTGATCTATTTCAGGTATTAACTCATTATTAAATTCACCTTTTTTATCAGTGCCTTCTGGCATTCTCGTACTATCTTCGTCTTCACTCATTCTTGCGCCAGTTAAATATTTTTCTTCAATGTATGTTCCGTCTGGAGTTTTATACATTACTGTACCATCGTCTAAAGTTTCTTTTGTTAGCAATTCATCAATTCTTATTCCAGATGCGTATCTACGCAACCAATCTGGCATACCTACGCCTGACCCACCTTTGTAGTATCTATTGAATATATCGTTAGCAACGTCACTTCTTGACGTATCATTGTTATCGTCTGATCCACTCATACGAGCTTCTCTTGCTTGGGAGAAAACAGATGTAGAGTTTTGATCAATTCTGTCGTTTGAATTGCTTCTAGAGATACTTGGATCATAGTTTACAGTAGATGTACCATCGTTGTATCCAACATACTCACCTTTATCGTTGTATATTGGAGTAGCTCCAGCTTGTAACGCCGCAGTCTGTTCAGCTATAACAGCTTTTCGATCATTGATGCCACCTTCCAACATCTTCTCACCTAAATAGCCACCAACTAAAGGAACAGCCATACCTGGCAAGAATGATGTAAAGTATGCCAAATCACTTGGTGGTATATCTCTTTTCATTATTTGATTTGCTATTGCCGCATTAGCCGCACCTGTATCCATACCAGTTGTATCAACTTGTAGATTGTTGCTGAAGTCATCAGATACGCCGTAAACGTAGTCTGGATTTTTACCTTCAGCATCATAAGTATAGCCACCACCTTCTAGTGATTCACCAGTCATAGTATTAACCAACTGACCATTTACATAAGCGGCTCTATCACCAGGCGTTAGTAGGTTTGCCATTGTCTCTCTACTTGAATTTAATATCGGCGCACCACCAAGCCCACCGAATCCTTCAATGTTATTTGTTTGATTATCAAAAGTACCACGAATTACTTTGCCAGTTGATGATGCTTTATCACCAGGCTTTAATGGTAGACCTGTAGCATCATCTATAAGCTGACCACGAACATATGAAGCTCCATCATCTGGTGTAAAGAAGTTAGCCATTTCCTCGCCTTGCGAGTTGTATACATTCTCAAGTCCAGTGTAATTTGCTGTCGTCGTCGCAAACTGAGGAGCGTTTCCTGACGCAACCGACGACAATGCACCCACTTGCTCACCTCCAACTACAGGTTCAGCATTTCTTAATCCATATTGATCAACGAATGATGGACTTGCACCAAATTTACCTGTTTTAATAAAATTTACCCAATCTCCATCATTTGCAGACCCTGGTGAAAGGGCAAACTCACTGCCTTCATCAAATGATGCTTGACCTATTTTTCTAAATCTTTCCCTATCTTCTGGGCTACCATAGGCAATTTCATTTGCTATAATGACATCTTGACCAAGATTGTTCATTGTTTCTGGTGCGCCAGTGTATGTTCTTGTTTGGAATCCTTGACCACTATCTTTAAATTCAAATCCATCGCCAGCATAAACACCATATCTACTAACTTGACCAAGTGCGCCGTTGTCACCATCCATAGATATTGGATCGATGCTTAAATCTTTTGGACGAAGACTCGGTGTTCCAGATGTCATATATCTAGGAGTATCCAACGCATTTTCTGCGACATTTACTATGCCTGAAACATTGTTAAGAGCATTTTCTGCTACATTTACTATGTCATTAGTTTTAAAAGGATCTTCGTTAGAAACAAGCTGAACATTATTTAAATTATCAGTTACTGAGGGAGCAGAAGCAATAACACTAGGAGGGGGAGATGATGGTAAAGCTCCATAATTTACAGCAGGAGTGCGATCTCGTCTATCTCTTGATGTATTAACTACTGTTGGCTTTGGTGGCGTATATACTGGCTTTGGTGCAGAGAAAACTGCCGCCGCACCTTTTCTATCTGCCCTTGATCCTCCGCCACTACTTGCCGCTCCAGAACTAGATCCACCTGAACCTCCACCACCGAAGCACATAAAAACTGGATTCTTTGGAAATAAATTACTGATCATAATTCTACGCTCTCATAGGTGGTTGATTTGGTTGCCCCGACATAGGTGGCTGTTGTGCTTGTGGCATTGCGCTTGTAAATGCGCCTAACGCACCCACATCACCGCCGCCTGCCATCCGACGCTTAATCTCCATTACTTTATCAACCAGATACTTATTCATGTCAATTGGTTGCTGACCCCCACCTTGGGAGGGCAGTGGGGGCGCACCTTGTGGTCTTTCTTGTGGTAAACCTCCAAAAGCCGCAGGATTTATTGGTGGCAAGTTATACTGTGGGGGGTACATTCTTCATTGCCTCCATTTGAATTTTAGCGTTATTTTTTTCTCGTTCTAGCTGTAGGTCTGCCTCCAACTTAGTGATCTTGGCTTGCATGTCAGCTTGCGCCTTCGCCATTTCGATCTCCATGTCTTGTCTCGCTTCAGCTTGCTTGATCTCGATATTTGATTTTGCTTTAGCTTGATCCGCCTGAATTTGTGCTTGCGTTCTAGCCTTGAGTGCTTCGGTTTCAAGTTTAGCAAGTTCCTGTGCATATTGCAGTGGATTGCCTTGCTGACCTTGTTGTCCGCCCATCATGCCTTTCATTGCCTCGATTTGTTTCATCTGAGGTGATGCCTTCACAACTTCAGCCGCACGTTGACTGATTAGACGATCCATCTCTGGATCTACTGCTTCAAATTTAAACTTAGGATCTTTGAAGTTTGGCAACATGGGCATAGGCATATTGATACTTGCCTCCATGCGTTGACGATAGAGAAGCGCAATATGTTCTGCTATATGTGCGATTAATACAGGTTGCATAGCTTTCGCACCAGGATTTCCTGCTAATGACGGATCTTGCAAGAACTGCATGTGAACTGCAATGTGTGCATCGTGATCTTGCTCTGGGAATGCACGAATACCTTTGCCGTACAATACGCTCATATTCTCGTCAATTGGATCCATTTGCACAGCTTCTTCTGGCTTCTGCAATATTTGATCTATGTTCGGAATCCGAAGTGCTTCGTACATACGTTTGTATGCCTCGTATAAATCATGGAATTGTGGAGCAGATCGTGACATCTCCAGAACAGCTTGTGCCTGTGCAATGCGCTGTGCTGTTGAGAATATGTTTGGATCACTAACTGGTATGATATCAATTCGATCATCAAAGTCAGTTCGATAGATGATATCATCCGCACCAGCTTGTGAGAAACTAAACTCGTCAGGTAAATTTTCAGCATTTAATTGCGCTAACAACTTAAACTCTTGGCCTTGTGCATAATGCAATCTCTTGTGTATCGCACTGAATGCCTTCGATCCTTGCTCGATCAACGCAACAGTTGAGCCAACAGGTGCATTCGGATTTACATCTCCGACATTTAAATCTGCCGTACTTGCAAATCTCTGACCAGCATCAACCATAAAGCCTAGCAAATTAAACAGAGATCCACTTGGCTCCTTAAACGGCAATGGCATAATAGCTTTGTTGATATCATCAACTGTACTGTCGATATCATTAAACTCGCCTGGACTAATCTGCATGTCGCCACCTTGGACACGACCACGCAATTTAAATCCACCTTGCATGTTGCTGAATGCGGCACTGTCTAGTAATGCACGCAATGATCCAGTTGCCGCTTTACCCAAGCCACCAATCATGTGGTACAAGCCAAAGCCATAGAACCCTAAACCTGGCAAGAACTTATATGACACAAACCAATCGCGGCGTTGTTTCATCTCATCTTCTTGCTTCCAGTTGCGTCTAATGCTCACAACATTTTGGTTTTCATAGTCAATCGTAATCACATACGGCAATGCAACTGCATTATCGTCAGATTCGCCATCAACCATTTCTTCGCCATCGAATCCGTCAAACAAATCGTACACATGCATTTCGAGCAGTGTCATTACATCATCGTTGCTATCATCGTATTCATCGACGCCTTCAATCTCGCCAATTACATCACCTGATGGATCAATCGTATCTCCGCCAACATACTTAGTCGGTAGGTAATATCCGTTCTGAACATAACGATTGAAGTCGTTCTTTGGCATACGAATAATATGCGTGTAGCGTGGCGATGTGTGTAAGTCTTTACTTTCTGGTGCTACCACAAAGTCTTCTGCTTTCACAAAACTACTGCATTGGCGATCCATGTTTACATCCCACCAAACCTTCTTGAAGGTATGACCGATTAACGGAAGGTGGAATAGCATCTGATCTAAGTCAGGGAAATACTCAGGCATTTCCTGAGTGATTTGGTAATTCATAAACTCACGAACACGACGACCTTGCTCTTCTAGCTCTTCGTCTGGGTTGCCTATGATTACAGATTTAACTGGCCCACCTGATGGGTAAAGCTCTGCAATTGCCTTCGCATTGAATTGAGTTGCCGCTTCAGCGATTAACGGATGCACCACAACTGAAAGTCCGCGTGTTCCACGTTCATCTTCGCCTTCATCAAGTCCACCATCTGGATCGAGCGTCTTCAATCCTTCTTTGTAGCGTTCCTTCCACTCTGACCGAGCTTCTTCGTCATTTTCGTAATAACCTACAAGTTCTTGCGCTTTTCGTGCGAGATCTCGTTCATCCATCTGTTCAGCTAAGTTGGAATCAAATTCTGCGGCATCTGCCTCGTCCATTGCATCTAACTCTGGGTCACCAATCAGAACATCGCCATCTGCAAGCTCCTCGATCATTAACTCATCACTAGGTGCGCCTTCAGCAAATGGTATAATATTTGGGTCAGCCATAGAGCGTAATCCTTTGTTTTTCTACTGGCTCGTCGTCTTCAGGGTCTTCACTGTGACCAACAAACCATCCTTTTCGTAAACGCAACCAAGCCTGTGTACAAGTATCAACAACGTCATCGTTGGGGTGTGCAGGAAAGGCCGCGCATATGTCTATTAAATCTTTAGCCCATTTTCGATCAGAAGGGTAGTAAATTCTTCCGTCTTCTAAAAGTGCGCTCGATGCGTGCGCTCTGGCTTCCTTATCTCGATCAGGAGAATAAGCTAAAACTGGTATTCCAGCCATGCGTAAATCTTGCAGTAGAGATTGACCTGACGCTTTCTTCTCGATCAACACAGCGTCTGGCTCCCAATCGTCGTAAGCCTCTTGTGCAATCCGCCTTAACTCTGGGTAGCTCACCTTATCGTACCAAGCCTCCAATACAATCGCACACATTGCGCCTTTGTGTCTGAATACACCCCAAGTTGTTCTGGCACTAAAGCTAGAGCTTTCCTTGGCTTCGAATGCAGTATCCCATGACTGAAGAACATATTCTATCTCTGGCAAGTCTTGCTTTTCCCAAGGAACCCACCACGATGCCCTGAGAATACCACCACCCTTTGGCGATGGCCTTTGCTGTAGCTGACCAGCAGATGCATAAGATCCAAGAGATCTTTCCAGAATAGATAAAGTTTTCTCGTCAATTCTGTCAGGCCACAGCAACTCACCTTCCTTTGTTCTTGGATCTGTAAACCCAAGTGACGACTTCATCGGATTCGGCGCACCCACTTCGTAACGAGCAGGCAACATTAGGTGATCCCACTCATCTCCAAGTTGATTTGCCAAGACGTGACCTGTGAGATCCTGTTCGTGTAGCCTCTGCATAATAATTACAAATGCACCAGTCTGCGGATCGTTTAGTCGTGTCTGCATGGCCTGATCCCACCAATCCAATACACCTTCACGCACTTTAGAACTATCTGCCTCTACAGAGTTGTGTGGATCATCGATGCATATGATATCACCACCATCACCAGTTAACGCACCACCGACTGACGTTGCGATTCGATAGCCTGTCTTATCGTTTTCAAATCTCTGCTTTTGGTTTTGATCATCTGTTAAATTAAACTTATCGCCAAAATGCGCCTGATACCACGGACTGTCGATTAACCTTCTACACTTCGTACTATCCCTGATCGACAAGGAGCTTGCGTAAGATGCATATAGAAACTTTTTGTGAGGTTGGTGCGCCCACGTCCAAGCTGGCAGAGCAACAGCCACGCTGATTGATTTCATATGTCGAGGTGGCACGTTTATAATCAGACGTTTGATGTCGCCTTCGACTACAGCCTGAAGGTGATCACTGATCGCATCGATGTGCCAGTTGTTCTTGAAGGGAACGCCAGGTTCAATCGTAGGCCAACTAGCCTTCGTAAATTCCCTCAATGATCTGCGATACTTCTCCGCTCTCACCTGTTCCAACGTCAGTCCTGCTAAATGCGTCCTCAATTGATTTGAGCTGATCATCTGGTATCCTTGTTAAATCTATGACGTGTTTCTGTTCGACAGTGGTTGCAACCTCTTGCTTGTCCACCCACCCAGCTCTGTTCTTCAGGAAGAATATCATCGCTGTATTATCTCTATCAATCGTGGCCTTTTCAAAGAGCGCGTTAGTCACGGCATCTATGCCACGAGACTGTCCTCTTTTTATTGCATCCGAAAATTCCGAATTTTCTGACTGATGAAGCATGAAAGTTGACACTGAAACGCCTAGCATTCCAGCCGCCTGTTCTTTCGTTAATCCCTTGGTCATAAGATTTTCTACGTTAAGCAAAACTTCATCGGTGATCTCGAACTTCGGTCTACCGACTGGATTTTTAGTTTTGACATCTGACATAGTGTTGACCTTTCTTTTCAGTGGTTAGCTGTATTTAACGAAATATAGCCTAACTCTTAAAAAAAGAAAAGTATCAGATCAAAAATCTATTTATGTCATTTATGGCATATTTATGGCATATACCAAATCTGCCATAATTCATCTACTCTATACTCCTTATTTATATAGTTATTATATATATATATATATTATTATTATTATTTATGTCATACTGTCATACCCCCCCCTTCTCCCCCACAGGTATAGGTATGGGGGGGTAAAAAATAGGGGGGATCTATTAGGGGGTACATGCCATATATGCCAAAAATGCCATAAATCACTTTCGCCCTTATTTTATTGATAAAAAAGCCAAAAAATAGTATGCCATAAATACTGCCATAAATACTGCCATAAATAAAAACGTGAGAAAGGAACAGATATGAGTACAGTTTACGTTGTGACACGACCCAGAGAAAATAAGTTTGGATGGACTCCAGATTTATCTGACGCCACGAAGTATGGTAAGTTACAGGTTATCTTTGAGCCTGACGAGAAACCACAATTTAATCCGAGCCGAGCTATAAACATTGCGAGAGTTATCCTTCAGTCGTTTAGTGAAGATGACTATCTACTGTGGGCTGGTGGCGGAGATCCAGTAGCTGTGATGATTGCATGTATGGTAGCCTCTGAAAACTGTGATATTGTGAACGTCCTCAGATGGGAGCGCAACTTCAACGAGGGTGAGCGAGATCGCCGTAAGGGTTGGTACTTACCAGTTAAGATGGATATGTCTTAAACTTTTTTTATTTTTATTCACTTTTCCTATTGCTATACTATATACAGTATGCTACATAATGTATGTAGAAAGAGAAAAGGAATACAAAAATGTTAAACAAAACTAAAAATGGAAAATTTGATCAACGATCTGCTTATGGCAGAAGAATGCAATCTATTGCAGATAATCCACCAACTTTGGCTGATAAAATATCTGACCTTCACAAAGAAATAAATGTTGAAGCTAAGAAAGCTGAAATGGCTAATAGTAACATTCAATATCTTTTAAATAAAATTGCTCAATTGTCTGAAGGAACTGAGGTTTTAACTATGGAAGACCTAGATAAAATTGATGAAGCACTTGAGGGGGAAGTATAATGTCACTTAATATTACACAAACTGAAATCAATACACTTTGGGACAAGGGATACCGCCCTTTTGAAATTTATACATCTAACCCAGAGCCTGTAATGTATCACGGCAAAATGGAAGAAACTAATGCAGTTGGTGGTTGGGATATCAAACACATCTTTGCCACACGCGATGAAATTGAAAACTATCCAAACTTTGACTGCATCATAATGATAGACAGTGTTGGTTATTGTACTGAAATCTTTCACGGCAATGAAGTTAAGTCTAACAAGTCATCTAATTTCACAGACCTTGAAATGAATGTTCTTAACATTTTAGCTAACAATCACAAAAACTTGGATGATAATGGTCAATGGCAATCAGATGATGGGGAGTATCCTCACCTTGATACATGGGAGCTTACTATTGATGGTAGGCCACAAAATTTAACAATATTCACAAAATATGATTTAGACCCAAAAGTATATAGGGGTGTTATCTCTAGCCTTATTCAAAAAGGCGCAATTGAAACAGACGAATATGAAGCTGTTGCAGTGACAACTAAAGGGCGTCGTGTTCCAACAATTTTACAGGCAATTGCTATCAACAAAGAAACTTTTAAGGAGGTGGCGTAATGGGTAACGTAATATTTTTAAATTCTGATTACTCACAAGGGTATAAATGCGCGAAAGAAGAAGTCGCATCTGGAGAAATTTACTGCGTAGAAAGTTCATTGATGTTGTTTGCACAAGATCCAGCAGACAATGATTTTCAACGTGGTTTTGAACAAGGCTTGAAAAGTCTAATTAAAAAGGAGAATAAAAATGGGTTATAAATATTGGACACAAGCGGAGGACGCAGAGCTTGTATTAATGCGAGAAGCCAAGGTATCTACCAAGGAGATCGCCAAAGCGTTAAAGCGTTCACCCTCGTCAGTTATGAACCGCATAGCTGTTAAAGACATACCATATGGCAAGCCAAGTGTTATCGATGAGATTGCATCCGTTGGTGTTGCATTTGGTGAGCCTGACACAGTTCAAACAGAAAAAGAGAAGCAAGCAAGTGAAATGCAATCTCTTAAAAATGCGCTTGAGGAAATGGAAGAAGACATCAAGCCAAGCAATTGGTTTCCAAAACTAAAGCGTTGGTTAGGATTTTAAAATGGAACCAATAAAAAAATTGTCGTCTAGTTACTGCCCTCACTGTCGCAGTATAAAACTAGCGGCAAAGGATTCTAGGGCGCATTCTGCCTTTGGATTTTTAACTACAAAACGTCGAAAGGTTTGCCCTAAGTGTGACTATAGGGTAACCACAATCGAACTGCCGTTACATCTGGCAGAAGAAATATTTCAAGAAACTTAGAAAGGAATGAGTATGATTATTAAGAGATGGAAGTTTAAAGGTTTCAACCACATAACCTTTACCAATGACTTCCCTGATTGGATTAAGATGAACTCAGGCAAAAGGTTAGGCCACAAGAGTTTGTGGGTATACACACAGTCAGGTGAAGTTCCCATCGAAAGTGGCAAGTGGATATCAATTAACTTGCGTGGTCACATTGAAGTCCACGATAAGAAACCAAAGCTACTATTTAATGTTGGACTGACAAAGGAAATCTTCTCTGGATTTCTGTTAGTTGCCACACTTTTAATTGTAGTTGTAGGACTGATGGTTTTGTGATAAGAAGAATTTGACTGCTCGACAAAGGATCTTTTCTTTTCTCTTCCTGTATCCTTGTCTTACTAAACTAGACCCACTTGGCCAGGTTTCGCACTGCAAAGGTGGGTCTTTTTTTATTGCCTTAGACATCATCAAACTTTATAGTTATGCGGTAAGGTGGTTAAATGAAATCAGTTATTATCGGGCATGTTAATATCAGATCTCACTTCAGGCATATTCGCTACCAAATGCGCTAACATTAATACGAATATAACCGCCACCTTACACGACTATTTTCCTAAATCAATCGGTCTTAGTTTTGGCATGAGAGTGCTAGACGATACCTTATCTGTCTCTATACACTGACCCATGCTATCCATATCCTCATATGGTTTGTATGCTTCTGGCAGTGCATTGCCGCATTCATATGCAGTTCTATACAAAGTTTTCTTTTGGATCTCTGTACCATCTATGACATATGTCAGGACAAGCATTGTGTAGAAAGTCATAACGCCTCCTTATGCTTTTCGAACTTTCCGTTGGCATCAAGTTTCGGAATTGTAGTTCTTTTCCTTTTGCTTGCGATCTCACCTCCACACGCCATGTAGCCAGCCCCATCGACCCAATTGTCAGGATGTTCTGGATTTGATTTGATTCGTGCAACTTTCAGGAGGTTCATCATAACACCTACATCATGTGTCTTTACCTCTACACCTAAGTAAGTTGACCAGAAGTCTGCAATCATCTTGAAGTTGTCCTCCATGTCGCCATGATCAGACGCCCTATCTTTCGTTACATATTTCTTGGCAGTGTCGAGGATGTCACCTCGCGTTGCTTCTTCTATATGTTTGCTCGTAGCCCATTTAGCCATTTGTTTTCCTTTCTTATAATTCTAATACCATTTGAGTAATAACTTTACTTCCAGAGTTATATTGTTTTGTTTCACCTTTAGGGTAAGGGAACTGATCGTAGTTTAAAGACTTAGTTAAAAGTTTTCGATCTTTCTTACTTCCAACAATATAAATATACCTATGTTTGCGTGGCCTATCTATGTATTCATATTTGTCTGGATTGCTTTTTCTTTCTTCGATTGTGCTTTGCTCAGTGATGGTTTTGGAATGTAGGTTTGATCCTATAATCCTCCACTCTGTTCTCTTTGCACTCAGGCCAGTGTATAAAAAATTAGTTGCCTGATAAACATATCCAACGTGACCCTGACTTATATCAGCATATGAAATTACAATTTTTGGTTTTGGTAGCATCTTTAAAGATTGAGATATTAGAAAAGAAGATTGATTCTTATCATTATCTTGTAGGCATAATCTATTTAGCTCTACTACTTTACTTGCATGTTCCTCGCCACAAACACCCATACAGAGAGCTGGGGATGGGGGGATACCATAAGTCACAACACCAATTAGTTCAGATTCATCAAACAATCCAAATGCATTTGTTATGTTTGGTATTCTTTTTGCGTAATGTTTTTTCAATAACCAATTGTAAGTATCAACAGATTTAATTGGTAAAACTTTTAAATTTGACATCTCAACTCCTTTCTCAATTTATTGGTGGTGAGAAGTAAGCAAACCTTGGCCTACCCTTTGCACCTTCGTTTTGATTTCTACATTCAATACCTCTGTCAGTTTGCAGTGCATCGAGAATGTCAGCACGTCTGCGCCTATCCATATTTGCAAAAGCTGATACACTTCTGGCTAACTCACGTTCAGTTAAGCCAGTTAACCCAGCCTTTTCTATTCGTGCGTAGACTGCCTTACATGCCGCTTCAAATGGTCCTTCTGACATATTAGACCTGAACATCTCGATAGTTTGGATTGCATAGTGATCTACATAATCAATAGACCACTGCATTGCATCTGAACCTATTTCGTCCTGACCCATTGACCGAGCGATAATCAAAGACAAACGCATGGCAATCTCACGGCTACGATTGTACATAGCCTCCAGACCTGTACCTGTCTCCTTCTTAATTGCATTAACCAATCTCTGCTCGTACTCACGCAGAAGATCTTCAGCTTCCTGAGTAAATGCAACTTCTAGTGGATGTGGTGGCATGTCATGACTGTTGCCAGTATCTAAGTCACCTTCATTTGCATTGGCATGATCCTTTGCCCAAGTAGCAAGTCGATCAGATATTGTTGACCTTCTTTTCTTCTGGGACATCTGCACACCAATTTCAGACTTCACAATTATAAAACGATTGAGCAATCCAGATGCAACATCACCTCCACCAATAGCTTGCATAAACTCTGATGGTGTAGACATTCCAACTAATGTGAGAGATGGACGCTTCACAACCTTCTCCAACTTCTCTGCGTCTGCCGATTTCATTGTGTTGGTTGCGTAACCTTGTTGCCTTAAAGTTCCATCTTGGCGTCCAAAGCATTCCATGATTGCAGTTATTGCGTCAGCTTTATGTTGCATACCCTTTGCAGATGCCGCCTTTAATTGTCGCCCAAGTTCGTCAATTACAGAGACATGCGTTGGCTTTTTAGTTAGTGTAGATAAAACACCTGCACTCGAAGTATAGCCAGCAGGCCCTATTAATTCATCTAACCCAGACTGTTCAAGTAATTCCTCAATGACAGTTTTTGTGTGTTCCTTACCAGATCCTGTCTCACCAATATTTAAGAAGTATAAGCTAGAGAAGTTTCTCTGATCAGTCACCCACCGACGACCCATTGCAACTGAACCAAATGCAATTGCACATTGCACAGCAAATTGAGGTTGGGGTTTAATTGCAGATACAGTGTAGTAATTTACAACATCCTGAAGAACACCAGGCACACTTAGTAAATGTTCAGGTATTTCACCTAGTGGTGTGTCTACTTCTTTTGATTTTGTAGACATAATATTCTTGGCGACTCTTGCGCCATGCTCGATTGCTTCCTTGTCTAAATCATACTCTTCGTCTTGCGTTACGTTTAATATTTGAGCGGCTTCTTTGACCGCTTTCTGGACGTTGCCCATGTGTTCGAACTGTAACCACAATTCAAATGCATCAAATGTATGGGCATTATCAAATGGATCGGATGCGTGGTGGCTGTAAGCTCTGCCATCATCAAATAGTTTAACACCAGCTAATCCTGACGTGCTGTTGGGAGATAGGTATCTACCCTTGGACGTTGGCTTGTATCCATACTGAACCATCAAAGTGTGCATGTCATGTGCATCATTGAATGCATCTATTACTGAAGTGCTATCACTTTTAGGTCTTGGCTTTCGTGTTGGCTGAAACTCTGCCTTCTTTTTCCAAGGGCATATGTCTTGAAGCTGTGGACGAAACTTATCCCACTCACGCCACAATGTTAAAATTTGTGGTGGTAGTTCTGGGATGCCATCGAAGATTGATCTCCCCGCCCATTCATATGGACGACCTGTATCTGGATGGATACTTGGCGGAAGTACATCCTGAACAGAGCCTGCACGCAATTCAAATACCACTTCGGTCTTGCGTGGATCTCCCTCGACAGGCCACGATATCTTGTGCGTGATTAAATCAGGTGGAGCTTTAAAGATCAGCTTGCCACGATTTTCACGTCCGATAATCTGTGGTGCAGATTGCATCAACTCAGAAAAATCTATTCCCAGATGTTCAAAGATAATTTTTGTATGCTCGACATTATCTATGTCGATAGCACAAGTTCCAGATGCACCATGCAGTAATCCTACATTGTGATTTGGGTTCTGCTCATAATATAGTCTGGCCTGATCTGGATCTGACAATGCCTTCTCTGGTTGTTGCCAACCAAATCTCGTTGGCCCTTTGGAGCCAGCAGGGATTGTTACCAGATACCAACTCAGCTTTGAGCAGTAATCTTCTATCTGAAAGCTCATGCTGATTCGGTCAGATATTGGCTAAGTTTCTTCCAAGTTGTTAAACTGATGTGGTCAACGCCATCTCCTGATGCGATCCCCTTTACAGTTGGGTGAGATAGCCCACATTTCTCAGCGACAACAGTTAAGCGTCGATCTTGCAACGCCTCACGTATATCGTCCAGTGGTAGTAGTGTTTGCATTATTTTGATCCTTTTTTGCATTATTTGTAAAAACATCTTTACATAGTGAAAATCTTTCTGTAAACAAGATTCTGTAGAGAATGAGTGAAAAAAAGAAAGAAAGGAAATTGCCATGAGCAATATCGATGGACTTGCCTCCGAGTGGCTAGAAGTAAAGGCGTTAGAAAAGCAGATTATCGCACAGCGTCATGCGATAGAAGAGCAGATCACAGAGGCACTAGATGCCAAAGATGAAGGCTCAATATCCCACAAATTATCAGAGCATAAAGTTACGTTATCACAGCCTGTGTCTCGTAAGGTTGATGCTATTGCATGGGATAAAGTTAAAGATAAAATCCCAAGTAACCTACACCCAGTAAAGGTAAGCGTATCTGCGGATGCCGCTGGCTGTAGATATTTAGCGGAAAAAGAACCGCGCCTATGGTCAAAGATTGCCAAGGCATTCACAACTAAATCTGGAAAAATTGGTGTAAAAGTAGAGGCTCTGTAATGGAGCTTACTGCCAATGAATTGGTCATGCTATCCGAAGCGTTGAAGTCTGTGACGTTTATGGATGGCCTGACTAAAAGCCCAGAGCAGATCAGATTGGAACGTAAACTGTCACGTTGGTCTGATCATGAAAATCTAATTTTTGTAGAAGGAGAAAATAATGGAAGAAATAAATAAAATATTAGACGAGGTATTTGCCTCTGTCTTTAAAGATAAATGGGAGGATAGAGAATATAAATGGCTATAAATTTAAAATCACTATCTAAGCCATCAGGTCAGCGACCAATAATCGCTACCTTGTTTGGTGAAGGTGGGATGGGTAAAACTACTCTAGCCGCTATGTTTCCAAAGCCAGTCTTTATCAGAACTGAAGATGGAACTGCATCACTTATGGGTAACAAGGAAGTTAGTCTGTTCCCATTGGCAACATCATCAAATGATGTCTTGGATGCAATTGAGGCTCTAGCCACTGACAAGCATGAGTTTAAGACATTGGTTATCGATAGCATCACGCAATTGGCAACAATGATCGAAAGCGAAATTGTAGCGGCTGATCCTAAAGCTAAATCTATAAACCAAGCTGGGGGTGGATATGGAGCAGGGTATGGAACTGCATCTGAGAAGCACCGCCAGATCAGAGAATGGGCAGGATCTCTTGCCTATGAAACTGGAATGAATGTGGTCTTCATTGGACACGCCGACACTGAGACGTTGGACTTGCCTGATCTAGATCCATACGCAAGGTACTGTGTGAGAATGCATAAGAAGAGCATTCCACATTACACTGATAATGTTGACCTAGTTGGATTAATCCGACTGAAGACATTTACTCGCGGAGATGGCGATAAGAAGCGCGCCATTTCTACAGGTGAACGTGAGATACTGTGCTTTCCACAGGCATCATCAGTCACCAAAAATCGGTTCAACATTACTGAACCACTGCCATTTACATTTGATGGCGGCAATCCATTTTCACAATTTGTATCAGAGTAGGAGAACTCACATGGACTTAAACGGATTTAACGCATTGGAAATCGAGCCAACAATAACTAACGAACCAATCCCAGCAGATTGGTACAAGGCTGTAATTTCTAACACCGAGCAGAAGGCAACTAAAGCTGGAACTGGCTCATACCTAGAACTCACAATTGACGTGATCGAAGGATCATACCAAGGCAGAAAAATTTGGGATCGACTAAACTTACAGAACCCAAACCAAACTGCGGTTGAGATTGCACAACGTAATCTATCGAGCATTTGTCGTGCGATTGGTGTGAACAACCCAAAGGATAGTGCTGAGTTATGTGACAAACCACTGATGGTTAAAGTTGCAGTTAGAGCGGCTGATGGTCAGTATGATGCCACTAACGAAGTTAAGGGTTACGATGCGGCAGGTGGAGCTACGGCTACTGCATCACCTGTAGTTGCAACTGCGAGTGCATCTACACCACCTTGGAAGAAGTAACGTCTACCTCTGGATCGGCTCCGTGTGAGCCGATTTACTAGATAGATGGAGAAGCTAATGAACCTTGAACAATACATGACGCCAGAAACAGTTCGCCTCATTTACGAGAAATATCAACAGAAACGAAAGAATGAGCATCGACCTCACTTGGGTGGATCTCAAATTGGCAATGAATGTAGTCGCGCACTTTGGTATCAGTTTAGGCACGCATGGACGCCAGACTTCTCTGGGAGAATACTTCGATTGTTTGAAACAGGTGATCGTGAAGAAGATCGTGTTGTATCTAACCTAAGAGATATCGGTGTAGAGATTTGGGAAGTAGACCCAGAAACTGGCAAGCAAGTTAGATTTACAGAATGTGGTGGTCACTTTGCATTGTCTCTGGATGGTGTAGGTCTTGGGTTTCCTGAGAGCAGTAAGCCACACACACTTGAATTTAAAACGATGAACACCAGAAGTTTTAAAGATATCGAGAAGAAGGGATTACAGAAAAGCAAGCCGATCTATTGGGCGCAATGCCAGATTGGTATGCACTTAGCTGAATTAGAGAACTGCTACTTCTTTGCAGTTTGCAAAGAGACTGACGCTATTTATGCAGAACGTCTAAAGCTAGATAAGTCTGAGGCTATGCAACTTATCGAGAAGGCAAATAAAATTATATTTGCAGAGACGCCACCATCAAAACTAAATGAGGATGCAAGTTTTTGGCAATGCAAGTTCTGTCCGTATTGGGCTGTATGTCATGGATGCAAAATACCAGAAGTTAGTTGTAGGACTTGTAGCCATGTGACCCCAGAGAAAGATGGCACTTGGAGTTGCGCCAAAGGGAAGCCCACAGTTACCTGTGATGAACATCTATACATCCCACAAATCATGCCAAAAGATTTGGTGGTGCATGATGCTGGGGATGACTTTGTTGAGTATCAAGATCAAGATACTGGCGAGATTATTAAGAACAAGGGGAACAGCCAAGCTATCTTTGATGGGAGGATGGTGTAATGGTTTTAAATGTAAGATTGACTAGATCAGAAATGTCAGAAGTAAAACAAGCGGCGGCTTTACGTTGGCAATTGGCAAGGGCAAGCGGTGTTGCAAATCAACGCAAAGATATTAGATCAGATGCTGATATTGATCTTCTAGGTTTAAAGGCTGAAATGGCAGTCGCAAAAGCCTTACATCTTCCATATAGAGCATCTGACCTTGGCATAGATAGTGGTGCTGATATGTGGTCTGAAGACGTAAGTATTGACGTGAAGGCAACGTATCATAAATCAGGCAAGCTATTATTTAAATCCTTAGATTCGTTTGTCGCTGAATACGCAATATTAGTTACCATATCTGATGATGAAGATGTGATGCGTATTGTTGGAGGTATGGGTAGAGATAGATTTAAATTAGAAGCAGTAGAGACAGACTTGGGTAGGGGTATATGTTGGGTTGCACCTCAAGACATATTAACACCCATAGAAGGCGTTTGGCTTACATTAACTCAGTGGAGGTTGTGCAGATGACCTTTAAGTTATCTTTGATGGCAGAATGAAATGATAGAAGACACGATAGTGAGAGAGGCTGTATTAGAAGATATAAAATATGTTGTCAGCCTCAGTAAAAAAGAAAGTTTGAGTTTAGGTTTTATTCCAAAGATGGCGTATGAATCTGCGATCACAGGAATTAAAACTGGCAAGAGATGGTCACCTGTTTGTAATGACAAACTATTTGTGTGTACTGTTAACGATGACCTTGTTGGTTTTTGCCTAGCTAGTTTTGGCAAAAGAAATGCAATCTACCGCAAGGGAAAGATAGCTCAGATTTGCCTCCAAGAAGATGCCAGAAAATTTGAAAGGGGCAAACTGCTTTTAAACGTAGTTATCAATTGGGGTAAGTCTATTGGGACTTTATCTTTTGATGCAGGTTGTGCTGACGATCTGGAAAGTAATTTCTTTTGGCAAGCTATGGGTTGGGAGATTGCAGGATCTCGTAAGGGTATCGGACACAAGAACACTTGGGTTCAAACAAGCAAACGCAAAATCAATATATATAACTACGATCCCAATTGGCTAAGTGGATTAATAATAGGAGACGTTAAATGACATTTATCCTTAGAGACTACCAAAAAGAGGCAATAGATGGGTTGTACAGCTACTGGGCAAGTAAGTCAGGGGATAACCCACTAATCGTTGCGCCTACAGGTTCTGGGAAGACTGCGATCATCGCACAATTAATTTCAGACGCCATGAGCTACCACGGCACGAGAGTTATGGTTGTAACGCACGTTAGAGAGCTTCTGGAGCAAGGTGCTTCAGGATTGGTCAAACTGTACCCACAGGCTGATTTTTGCTTCTACAGCGCGTCTGTGGGTGAGAAGAGACTAGACAAACCTATTATATTTGCAGGCATACAAAGTGTATGGGAGAGAGCCTACCAGATCGTCCCTGCAATTGATTTGATCTTAATTGATGAAGCTCACATGCTACCCAAGAATGAAGGCACTCGATACAACAAATTCATAGCTGACATGAAGAGTTGTAATCCAGATGTTAAAGTTGTTGGCCTGACTGCCACGCCATACCGATTGGACAGTGGATACTTGCACAAAGGCGAGGGAGCTATCTTTGATGGAATTGCACATGACATATCTGTTGAGATGCTCATGGAGCAAGGTTACCTGTCTCCTGTCATATCCAAGGGCGGAATTAAACAGATCGACCTGACAAATGTCAAGAAACGTGGTGGTGAATTTATCGAGAGCCAATTGGCTACTGCCGCATCAGATCCAGAGTTGGTTGCGTCTACAGTCGCAGAGATCGTTGACTTGGGATCAGATAGGAAAAGTTGGTTGGTGTTTAGCTCTGGTGTAAGCCACGCACGAATGTTGTCAGATGAATTTGAGTTTCACAATATATCAGTTGGAGTTGTCACTGGATCAGATGGGAAGAAAGCCAGAGATCAGACAATCGCTGATTTTAAATCTGGCAAACTAAAATGCCTGATCAATGTGAACGTATTGACCACTGGCTTTGATCATCCTTCTGTGGATCTCGTTGCGTTAGTTAGAGCTACAGCATCAACTGGATTGTATGTGCAAATGGTTGGACGTGGCACTAGAATTGCAGATGGCAAGGAAAACTGCTTGATATTAGATTATGGTCAAAATGTTGAGCGTCACGGATTTATCGATAAAGTTAAGCCAAAAGATAAAATGAGTGGTGGCGATGGAGAAGCTCCAGTTAAGACATGCGAGAAATGCCAGACGATGGTTCACGCCGCCGCTCAAGTTTGTCCTGAGTGTGGATTTCAGTTTCCACCTCCTATGCTTAATCACAGTTCAAGTTCATACCGAGGTGCTATGTTATCGTCTCAAGTAGAATCCGAGTGGGTTGATGTCGATAGTGTGTACTATTCAAGACATAAGAAAGACGGAAAGCCAGACAGTGTGAAGGTGACTTACCATTGTGGAATGATGTCAAACTCTGAGTGGCTTTGTCCAGATCATGGTGGATACGCCGCCAGTAAATATAGATCGAGAAAGCCTTTACTGAACTCAACGGCAGATACAACAGATGAAGCTCTGGACGAATCAAGTTCTTGGACAACGCCTAGTCGCATAAAAGTTAAACCATCATCTCACAATCCAAAGTACAAAGAGATTGTGGAATTTGATTATACACAAGTGGAGAAGAAACATGAGACGCAAACGCAAAACTCGGACTACTACGATTGGACTGGTGAAGATATCCCCTTCTGAGCATGACGAGCAAGTTGGGTTTATTAATTGGTTTCGAGCTAAATATCCAAGTGTTTTGATCTTTGCAATTCCCAATGGTGAGAAGAGAGCCATTAGCGTTGCCAAAAGATTAAAAGCTGAAGGTGTAGTTCGAGGCGTCCCAGATTTGTATGTACCTGCATGGAAACTGTGGATTGAAATGAAACGAGCTTCAGGTGGAAGACTTTCGCCTGATCAGAAAGAAATGATAAATTATTTAGAAAGTATTGGAAATACAGTTATCATAGGGAAAGGGGCAAGTGATGCCTCTAAGAAAGTATTAGATTTTATGGAGAAAGGATAATTAGAATGACGTGGGAAATAAAAAAAATAATATGTGGAAATCAAGAACATTATAAAAAGGCTCAAGATAGTTATCGAGAGGCATGGATGGTGCAAGCCAAGAAAGATAAAGATGCCAATCCTACATTAAGATTAAGCCAGAAGCCAATGAAGAATGCCACGCTAAGTAAGGCAGGAGCGTCCAGAGGTGGTAAAAATAGAGCAAAGGCATACGCACATAGCCAACAGCAACTTAGTTTGTTTTAATAAAGCCTTGTAAGTCATTGAAAACAAACAAAACTTTCCTCTTGATATACTACATTTAGTATGCTATATATTGTATGTAGAGAGAAAAGGAGAGTTTTATGAGACTTTACAAAAGTAATTCGGGTCAATGGTTTGGCACTCAAGCTGACGCTCGTCGCAATTCGCCAAGACAATGGGTTGAGGTTGATGTCCCAACATCTAAGCAAGATTTGCTTAACTGGCTCAACGATAATAAAGTTGGTGGTATCAGCCAACAAGCTCAGTCTAAGCCACAGGCTCCATCAGAGCCAAAGCCAGAGCTACTGTCTAAGGATGCCGCTGGTTGGGTTTCTTGGGCTTACGAGCGGTTAAGAAGAGGCAAGAAGGCGGACGCTGAAGAGATGCTTCTCAAAGGCTTGAAGATACAGCGCGCCCTCACTAATGTGGAGGGGGCGTAATGGCTAAGTTAAAAATCAAGCCAGTCAATCACGGCACTACAAAGGCGGATGTAAACCGCTACTGTGGTGCGGCAGTTGTCAGCGCAATTACTGGCATGACTACTGGGGAGGCGGCAAGACTTGTCCGCCACCTTAGTGGGGTGAGAAGTGTAAAGGGTACTAGCACTCGCCAGATTAGAGATGCCTTCAATGCATGTGGCATTCAATTTAAATCAAGATCATATGGTATGCGTCTTAACCGAACCAATGGCGTTACACTTGCTGGGTGGTTAAAAGGTTCTGTAAAGCATCGCAATGCCGAGCGTGTGTTTCTGATTGTTGCAGGACATCATTGGCAACTCGTTCAAGGGCGTCGATATGTTTGTGGTATTACGAAAGATATCGTGAGCATTAAGGATAAGAAGGTGAAACGCCGCGCTCGTGTCTCTGAAGTTTATGAGCTTCAATTGATGACAGCTTCAGGTAAGATTAAAATACCTGAGATATCTAAGAAGCCAAAAAACCCAAACTCAGGTGCGACTGCATCTAAGGCTAGAAGACTTGCCAAAGAGTTGGGCATCGAGATCGAGATCGAGCATTACTATTCTGAAGGTCTTCGCAGATACTGGTTGGGTGGCTACTCTGAAGGTGATGGGGATTACGTTGATCTTGGGGTTATTGAAACTCACTTTGCAGACTCATGGTCTGAAGTCGTTGAAATATTACAGGCTATTAAAGATCATAAGTCGCAAGCAATAGCGGCTTAATTTATCTGGCTCAACAAACTTGGGTCTGTAGTTTGAATAAGACTTTGCAATGCAGGTGATAACGATGCATCAACTTCTTCTTCAACTACAGGCTCTGGCGTTACACCACTTTCACCACTTACAACTATTGATGTCTGAAGAAAGTTTTTACCAGCGGCTGGTTCCATCTCAACACTTCTCAACCATCTCTTAAATGCTGGAGAATTTTCAAGTTTATCTAAAGCTGACTGAAGGGCAACTTGATTAGCTGAAAAGTCTGCATCTACAAGACTTCTAAAAGCCGCACTATTTAATAAATTACCAGCTTCTTTAATTCTATCAGTTTGACCTACGCTCAGTAGTATATCAGTAAATGCGTCTGCCGCAACTCCAGCCGCAGGGCCACCACTTACCATACCTCCACCTGTAGCCGCGCCTCTGATAACTCTTTTCCCAAGTGTACTATCTAAAATTCTTTTAAAGAGTTTTTCAGATGTTAAGCCTTCTAATATCAATGCTTGGTTTGCCTTACCAGTTTGAGAAACTCGACCACGAGCATCTGTAATCCGTTGTGATACATTAAACAAATCAGTTAAAAACTGATCACTACCATCGCCTAAAACAGTTACAATTTTTTTATAAATTGGCTTGTTTCTTTTTAGACCTTGCATGATTCCTGTATATTTTGCGAAATCAAATGGCAAATCTGATGAACCTCTTGGAACAGACAAAGAATTTAAAGCAGTTGCTATAGCTTCTTTTTGTAAATCTTTAGGTATAGATTTTAAGATTCTATTTAAGTTTCCTATATCACCACGACTAGCTGAATTTATAGCTTGCGTTAGTTTAGAAGCTATACTTCCTTCAAGATCCTTACCGAAAGTGCTTATAATTCTGTCTTCAAATGCTTTTTGCTTTGCTGTTGTTTGATTAGCTAAACGCAATTGTGAACGAAGTGCATCTCCGCCAATCATCTCTACTGTAAGCAACTGATCTTCTGCCAAAGCACCATATATTCTTTTCAATGCTCCTTGGTTAACATCTCCATATTCACCTTGACCACTTCTCATTGCACGACCAATGTCTTGCTTTAGCCGAATAAGAGCGGCGTAAGTTAGTGGTGCATCTGGATTTGTTATTTTGTCGAAGATTAATTTTTCTTTTGCTGATAAATTTTTACTTCCACCTAGTTCTTCCATAATAGTATTTAATAATTTTACAGTATTATTTGGAGATACCTGTGTAGATTTTGGTACTTGTGCGTCAACAGCATCGTATAATTTTTTTGCACCATTTTTTAAAGATGCCTGTGTTGTAGTTAAAGTTTTTAAAATGTTATCAGAAATAGATGCAATGTCAGGAGATCCACCGATTATAGACATAGCTTCATCTGCGGCTTGAGAAGCATCCCTAACCATAATTTCAAACTGAGCAGATGCCTCTGAAGTTTTTATATCTCTTGTGAGACTAGCGGCATTTTTAACGAGTGGGTTATCACTTAAAACATCAGGTGGTAAATCAATTCCAAGTCTCTCTGCCGATGCTTGGACTTCTGGATTTACTTTAGCTTCTTGAGCTAACTTTTCTATTGCCGCTTGAGATTTAGAATTTCTTGCAGAAGCAACTTTTAATAGTTCACCAATTTCTATAGGACTTAAAGAGCTTTCAACAGGTACATCCCCAAGGTATACACCCTCTGTTCTTAATGCATCTTTTTCTTTTTGTGTAAATGTTTCAACTGTATCATCTAATTTAGACTTAGCTATTTTCTTTCCACCACGGATTAATTGTGATGGAGAACCAGCAAATGCTTCTGGCATAGCCATCACATCACGAGCAAATCTTTTTGCTGTACTAGGATCTACACCAGCTTCAACCATAATATCAGCAACTGCACCAACCACATAACCTGCCCCAGCTTCCACAGCACCTAATCCAAATACACCTACATCACCAACAAATTCTAATGCTTTCTGAATAGCTGGTGCAAACTTAATTTTAAAACCTTCGTCGTTATATAAAGGCATTTCATCAGGAACATCTACAACTCCACCGCCTTGATAAGAAGACTGACGCATTAAATCTATGCCTGGCTGTGAGAACTCAGTACGAAAATTTGTTTTAGCATCTTCTGATTTAGAAGGTTGTTCACCTAAATAACTAGGATCATCTGCCCTTGGTGGCAGTAAAGCATTTTCGCTTGAAAATTGTAATGCTTGTTTTTGACGTGCTTTTGCTAGTCTTTTTCTAGCTTCTAAACGGCGTTCTTCTTCAGTCATTACTATAGCCCCAATTCATCCATGCGTTTTTCCCACTTATCAAATTGATCAGAATCTAATGTATCAATATCAATTTGAAGAATTTCTTCTTTTGGCATAGTGGTAAAATTATAATTAGTTCCAGATTGCCTACGCTCTGCTTCAGTGCGATCACTTTCTTCTTTTTCTTCTCTTTGTAATCTCAACCAATCACCAATAGTTTTGTCACCATCAGCTAAGAATATAGCTTGATTGTACAAGTATTTTTGAAGTTTTTGTTGAGCAACAATTTTGCGATCTATCCAATCTACTAAATCTTCTTCGCTTAAATTTGTTGGTAGTGCTGTGCTAAGAGCTAAGTTTAACTCTCCTTCACTAAGCGCACCAAATGTTACTGAACCAACAACATCCAAACCAAGTTCATTTTTAACAGTGTCCAAGGCAATTGTTGAGGCTTTCCAATTTGGCAATCTATTAGCAATAACACCAGTATTTGCGCCTTCTTCCAATACAAGTCTTTTAGCTTCTTCAAGTGTGGCAATATTTGATCTACTTTTACTGACCTGATCAAATGCACTGAGAGATGTATTTACTGCAACAGTTGCCGCACGTCTTTGACCAGCTCTTTCCCCTTGTATGGTAATTCCACGATCTTCTGCTTCTGTGATGGCTTTTTCACGCTTATCACCTTCAAGTTCATTTCCAGCCGCATCAAGAACTTTAGTAGTTCCATCTTTCATAACAGTAACAACTACGCCGCCATCAAGTATTTTACTTGACTGTACTTCTGTTACAGAAGTGTCATCTTCCCAACCTTCAGGTGGTATAGTTGACCAAGTTTTATCAGCTTCAAATGCATCTGCATCTGTTTTGTTTTTAGCAACAGCCGCAGGGAAACCTATTTTGTAAAACTTACGCTCTTTGAATGTACTAGAGGTTTTGTCAGTTAAATCGTAAAATTTACCATCACTACCCATTTGACCAGCAGTCGCTCCATATTGAGCTAATTCAGCATCTGTTGCTGGGCGATATGTAACTTTATCTTTACCCTTCAGTGCAGTTCCTAAACTTATAGTAGACTGCATTCTAGCTCGATCTGATTCTGCCTTTTCTTTCTTTTTGGCATTCAGGTAATCTAGTGGAGCTTGCATAGAACCAACGGCAGAACCTAATACAGTTGCACCAGGCTGTGATGCCTGACGACCCATTTCTGCAAAGAATTGGAATGCCGCTTCCCACGGATCAGGCTCTGGAAGTTGTGGGTATAATTGATTGGCAATAGAACTTGCTTGATTGGCAATGTCTTGCGAGAAGAGATTACCAAATGCTCCACCACTTAACTGATTTACATTTGTACCAGATACACCTAGTTTTGTTTCAGCCATATCAATTACCTATTCTATGAATTCATTATTTTATATGCGCTTGCCAAACCACCCATACCAGCTATTGCTTGTCCGTAAAGAGATGGGTTTGCACTCATCTGAGATCCTGAACTATAACTACGATTAATTGTATTGTATGGAGTTCCAGACAATGCACCTAATGTGAAGTTAAGCATTTCTTGTGGATACATTTTTTGGTCAAGATAATCAGCGTATGCCAAGTCAAGTGCCTGTTGATCAAGTTGCCTACGAGCTTCACCTGTTGTAATTAACCCAGCCGCCGCTTGAGTTTGCAAGTCTTGTACTAGTGGAGCCATGTTTTGGTATGCGTTCATTTGCTGAATGCGTGACGCTTCATTTGTTTCATATGCATTTCTAGCGGCATCATCTGCACCAAAACGTGCCTGACGATCTATATCGTATTGACTACGCAACGCGGCGTCTGCACCAAATCTTGCTGATCTATCTTGCTCAAACTGACCACGCATTGCATTTTCAGCGTTAAATCTTGCGGCTCTGTCTTGCTCAAATCCAGATCTCATTGTGTTTTCTGCGTTAAAGCGTGACGCTCTGTCAGTGTCATATCGACCTGATGCAAATCCAAGACCTTCTCGTGCGGCTCTCGCTCGTAAGTCTCCTGCGGCTTGTGCGCCTTCTCCAGCAGTTGTAGCTTCCATAATACCTAAACGTGAACCAAAGCCTCCACCACCTGTAGCCGCCCTTGCTCTGGCTTCATTTTGTGCGCGTATCGTCTGTTCTTCTATTTCACGAACAGCAGGGTTCATGGCATCTTGATATATGTCCATGTAAGGTTGTGCAGACTCAAGGCTAAATGGATCTCCTAGTAATTCTTCTCGTGTCGCCCCTTGATAGTCGCCCAAAAGATCTTCACGACTTGCACCTGAATAGCTTCCTAAAAGTTCCTCACGGCTTGCGCCTTTAAATGGGCTACCCAGTAATTCCTCTTGAGACATGGCGTCATAACCACCACCTAAAGTATCTGCAACTTCAGATGCCCTATTAACGTAAGGCATGTAACTTTCAGCACCTTTTGTCAGTATATCAGCACCCATACGCTCTTCTTCAGTGCGTCGATCACCACCATATGAAGCTGTTCTTGCACCTTCGTATGTTGGGTAAGGAGAGTTTGCTAATTCTGCGGCACGCTCAAATGTTGTTCGACCTGCGGCGGCGACCCATGATGGTATCTCTGTACCAGCTACTGTCTCACTTGAGGATGGTAACTCTGTGTATGATGGTGTGCAAAAACTGCCCATTTAAGCCTCCGTGTAAAGAGAGCCAACTTTAACCAAGCCAAGTCTCTCATAAAATTTATCTTTGCGTTCACCATCTCCCGAATAGACATGGCCTAACTTTACTTTTACATTAGCGTCTTTACCAATTTTCATAAAGCCTTTAATTAATTTTACAGCTATCTGCGATTTTCTATGCTCCTTATACACAAAAAACCACATATCTGCTAGATATTTTTCAGTAGACCACCAGTCGGATGTATCAGCCCCACCAATTGATCCTACAATCTTTCCATCAATCTCTGCGATTAACACTACACCTCTATGAATTGCTCTATTAATAGCAGATGTAAGTATCTCAGGATTAATAGGTGAAACAGCCTCAACAGTCTCTGAATGCATAACATTTAACATATTATACAATCCAGATATATCGAGAACTGTTGCACTTCTTATTATCAACCCATGCCACCTAATGCGCCCATCTCTGGAGCCATTTGTGGTTCTGGAGCATCTTGCATTTGCTCTTGAGGTTGACCTAAATTACGTCCACCTTCTTCACCTTCAACAGCCGCAATAAGTTCAGCAAGCTCTGGAAGTAGCTTCATGAGGACTTGTGCAACGTCTGGAGTAATAACATCATCTAACATCGCCAACTCTTGATCAGACATAGCTGAGAGACGAGCTACAAGCATTGCACCAATATCTTCATCAGGCTTTAGCAAATTCTTCTTCGCTTGTGGTGGCAGATTTTGCATTGGCTTATCAGCGTTCATATTTGCGCCAGACATATCTGGCATAGGCATTGGTTCTCTAGCCATATTAGACCTCTTTCTGTTTATATAGAACTGACCAGTCTGTTTTTTTACAAAAGAAACCAATCGACCAGCAAATCGGTTCTAAAATTTTACGATACACTTTACCAAGATAATCTGGTTTGTCACGATCTCCGTAAATGTAAGCGATTTCATTTGCACGATGACCTGCAACATGCGTCCAGAAGTTAACTAAACGTCCTTTTCGCATTTGCTTAACCATCCACACAGCCCAGATATGGTATCCGTTAACGTGCGTTGGTGTTAAGTAGTCACGAGTAAAACGATAATCTAGTACAACTTGCTTGCGTGTCATAATACCTTGACGCTGTAATTCGTTACAAATTACACGACCACCAAGCATACCACCAATAAATCCACCAATAGGGCCACCTATTGCTGTACCAACATAAGTACCTACACTTACTTTAGCACCTGCCTTCGCAGAATCCTTTAAAGATGCGCCACCAATCAACATAGCCGCAGTTGTACTCAACCCAGCTCCAGCAGATCCATATAGATTTGCCCGACCTGCCGCAGTTGAACTAGAACCAAAGGAACTTAACCTATCGCCTACTCCAGAGAAGTAACCAGTGCTACCACCTTTTAGCATTGGTGCATTTGCTTTTGACCCACTCTCTACTGCATTTTTAGCACTATCCATAGTAACTCTAGGTTTTTCATTTAAATTAGCTTTAAATGCTTCTTTTTGATCAAAAGTGGCTTTTGGGTTATTCTTTTTAAAATTAGCAAATTCTGCATTTTTAGTATTAGGACTATATGCAACTTTAGCCGCAGAACGATCAGCCCCTTTTGGAGATCCAAATATATCCTTAAATTCAAATTCTGAACTAAAATCACTAATACCTTCGCCAAGGCTTGCAAGGTCAAATGATTGATTGTCACCTATATTTGATGCAACTGATCTACCAATTTGACCACCAACCCCAGCCGCAAGTTGTGCGCCCATAGCTAGAGCTTCTTGTTTTAGTGCTTCAGTAGGGTCAATTCCATATTCTTCTTGGAACTCTTGCCTTAACTCATTAGCTTCTTCTTCGCTAATCATATCGTCTTGAGGGTCAAAGGTTACACTGCCTGTCTCTTGTTGGCTAACCCACTGAAACATTGGCATGTATTTTGTGCCGTATACGTTCTGCATTACATCTAAATCAAATGTAGGTTTATTAGATTGAAGCTGATAAGTCTTAGCAGTAAACGTCCCATCTTCGTTTTCGATAGCACCTTCTAGTGCTGGTGAGCTTGGAGACGTGTAATATTCGTTAGTCGGTAATGCTCCGTAGCTTCCTGGTATTAAATTTGATTCTAAAACAATTGGACTTCTCATTAATTTATCTCCAGTAAACTTGCCACCACATGCAACCTATTGGCAGTCGCCGCCGTAACTTTAACAATTTGATTTTCTTCAACTACAAAAGCATTAGTTACTAATTCTTCAGTAGATGGTCCTGATATTGCCTTTACACTATACACCGAAAAAACATTGCTGTCTGCATCTGTTATTGTAACAGATATAGTATCGTTATGCGCGCTATCATTACACACTAATAATGATTTAAAAATAGCAGTAGTAGCACTTGGGCAAGTGTAAAGCGTTGTTGCGCTATTTGTTGTTAAATCAAGTAATGCATTTTTATAACTATTTGCCATTTATGATATAAACCACGCTGTTGCTTCTGCTTGCTCTACAGCCACTTGAAGCCCAGTAGATGCCGCAAAGTAAGTTGATTGGCGTTCTAATTCAAGAGTATTAGTTAATCTAGCCATGTAGCCTTGTTGATAGTTTTCTGGTGGGCTTGGCAATCTTAAAACTGCAAGTGGTGATCCTTGTGTCATCTCAATCCATCCTGACGTGAATTAACTCTAAAATCTCCCAACGTCCAATCGTCTGTCGTGCCTGTGCTTTGGAACTTCAGACCTATCTGACGACCTTTGGCGCGTGTGCTTACTTTTCCTGTAGAGGATGTAATCGTAAATGGTCCTTTTACAGTTTCAGGAGAGTTAGGATATTTTCTTGTATTCATATATAAAAATAAATTTGTGCTAGAACTCATAGTAACATCTGGAACTACTTTATCCACCATATACAAATCTTCACCATTTTGTGTAATTTCACGCGGTGATCCTTCTATGTAGCTGTTCATTGCCGCGCCATCTGCGCTAGTGCCTGTTTCGTGGTTGTAAAGATACCCATCAGGGTCAAATGCAAATGGAACAGTTCGTGCGCCAAAGCTATCTGACCATACTGACCTATCCATAGTTCCAACAGTCCACGCATTTTCAGCGTAATTGTAGGTTACATAACTATCGTTTTCAGCATTTACTGTGCCAGATGGATTTTGATCACTTACATAAAACCAAGTAATTTCTTTAAATTCCTTATTGTGTCCAGTGACGACTTTATCAATGTATCGTGTCTGCATACGATCAAATACAAAATGCTGAACAGGACATGGTATTTCTTTTACAATACCATCATAAGTAAAGAAGTTACGCTTACCCATCCAAAAGACGTTACCATCAACAGATATCATTGTATTTAATCCAGCCGCACCTGAATTTGTCGCCAGTAATCTAAACGAGAATACAAAAGCACCACCAACAAATGTCATGCCATATATTGCTTCGTCAGTAGATATGATTGTCTCTTCACGAGCAGATACCATAGCTATAATTTTAGTTCCAACCTGAAGCCTCTGATCACCTGCGGTGTTTGTTGAGGTTGGATTCCAAACGCTAAAGTCTTCTTGTGTTGACCATCTGACCAACATATTATCTACATTTCCAGTGCCACCACCCACAACATAAGCCTGACATCCACCTGCTATAAAATGCCTATCTGGAAAACTAACAATAGTAGTACGAGCCACATTAGGAACACTATTGGCACTTGATAGTGATGATACAAGTACAGCACGATTAGTAACCCCTGCCGAAGTATCCCAATAATATATTGCACCATTACGAACTGTCGCAAGGACATCTTCACCCCAGAGATCTATACTCCAAGAGCTATTGTCTAAGTTAATACCAGCAAGCGCATCAGATCGTGGAGTACCCCAAGCCTCTTCACCCCAACCACCAACGCCAAAACCAAGAGCTGGGTCAGAGCTTTGTGAACCAAGTTCAGCACCAACACCAATTAAATATTTTACAGCAACAGTACCACCACCAGCAGAAACAGTAGAAGTAGCCGCACTTGGGACAACAATACTATAAGAATTTGCATTAATTCTAGTTATTTGATATCCGTAGTAACTGTTTAAATCATCTGCCGAAACACCACCAGTTGCTGATGCGCCACTAATAACCACCCAATCGCCATTTTCAGCACCATGTGAATTATCTGTAATGACTACAGTCGTGCTTTCATCTGTTGTGGCTATTGGATTACTCAACCCAGTAGATGTCTTTCGCAAAGGCGTAATATCGTAAAGTGCGCCATTCTCTATAATTAATAAGTGATTGTGCGTACCAACGACAAGCCTATCTTCGCCATCAGAGTTTGACCTCCAATACACCATACGTCTGGCAATACCTTCAATAGTAGTTTCATTAGGTGTAATATTTCCAGAGTTATCTAATGCAAAAATTGTATCTTTTTGCCAACCACCTAGTTTTTCAGGATATCCATTCTTAAAACGAACTAAGTCACTATCTACCCAGAAAGGCCCATTTTTGCCAGTAGCGTATTCTGTAACGTCTTTTACAATACCTGGGTTGTATTTTAAAAGTTGCAAAGGCATTTAGATCATCTCCAACGCTTGGTGTAATGTTTCTTTGTTGCGGCGCGTCCATCCTCGTCCAAAGGTTTCAAATGTCTTTAATCCCTTATAGAAGTCTTGTCGAACGCCGTAAACATAATTTATGATCTCTTCTGTATCTTTTTCCATAATAAGACCTATTGTCTGCGATCCTATGGCTCCGTCTTGAGTAGCACCAACCGCACGCTGAATAGCCTTAGATGGCCTACTTTTTCCAGAATTTACACACCAATCAAACGCGCACCAGTCTAAGCCCGATGGAAGCGAATCGCCTTTAATTCGATCCCAGTAGTTCTTCTTGTATATCGGAGCTACATCTTCTGGAGTTAAATCACGCATTTCTTGTTCAGTTGATTCACGACCAGTCCACTCATCGTACACTTTTTTGGTAACTCCCAAATTTGTGATACCTCCAGGATCTTCGGGATGATTTACGAATCCTCCTTCGTGAGAAAGAAGCATCTCTAAGCATTTATCAAAGTTCTCTTTCATTTCTTACCTCCAAAATACTTACTAACACCACGCATACCAATACTGGCACTAACTATACCACCAAGGCTATATTGATACCAACCTGGCATACTAGATAGAGCGGCAAAACCATCTTGCACAATAGCATTACCCCAATCCCCACAAAACGCCAAAATAAGGGGAATACTGAACAAAAGTGTAATCCACTCGTCTTTCCATGAGTTCTCTGTGGCTTTCATGGCGGCTAGATCCCAATCAAGCTCACCAGTGGCTATTTTCATTTTAGTTTGGGCTTCAGCTTGCTTTACGGCAGTCTTGCCCTCGATCATAGTTCCAGCAAGATCTGCGACCTTACCTAGTAATCCTAGTCCTAACATTATGAATCACCCTTCTTTTTAATATTTGTAAAGCCAAAAAACGCCGTAACTATACCGACCACTGCTATGCAGTAGGTAGGGGCGATAGCAGTTAAATTATCCGCCGCAACTTCTTGGCCTAAGACATTACACACAATAATCATAACAGGATATAGTAGTAATCCCGCTAAAGAGAACCACACCATTAGGAGCTGGGAGTCCCTTTTTGAGTTCTCATCTTCAATTTGCATTCTCTTGTCATCGAGTAATAACTTATCCCATTCAGATTGGTCTACTGATCCATTTCCATCTAAATCGGCTTTCTCAAATTCTGTCATTTTAAATCTCCTAGTCAGCAAGAGGGTTATCTAACGCCCTCTGCAATTTGCCCATGAGCTTATCTTCAAGTTCTTTCATTGAGCTATCTTGTGAAACTCTAACACGTTCTCTCTGATTTTCAAAGCGAACTTCTGCGTTGTCTATCATAGTACGAACCTTTTCTTCAGATTCTCGTACCATATCCTCTATTCTGTCCACCTGAGACTCAAGCCTCAAAAGATCATCACGCAATCCATTTTTAATATCACGACTGTATTCTACTGACTCTTCAACCTTTTCAGAGATGCCACTGACCTTTGCATCCATTACGTCCATTTGTAATTGATACTCTTCTAAGTCTAGACCTGTAACAGCTTCTATCTTTTGCCACATAAGAAATCCTGCGTACAAAGCACCTACAATTGTAGATAAAAACGCAAGTATAGCCATAATAGAACCAAACGATACTTTCATACCACCTGTCTTAAACTCACGATCTGCAAGCCCATCAATGTTATCTGCTATCTTGGTAGTGTCCATCAGTTTTCAAACTCCATCTCGCTACTTGAGTTTTGTAAGTTCTTCAGTGCTTCTAGCTCGTCTCGTAGCTTTTGTATCTCTAGCCTTCGCTGAGTTAGTTCTATTTGGTAAAGATCATCACAATTAATTCGAGCCTTGGGTTTATCTAGCGGTATTACTATACGAGCATACACACCTATATCTTTGCCACGACTGTTTGTGTTTAACCCCGACAGTACGCCTGTCACGCCATACTCTAAGTTTACACCACCACCTACAGCATTACTGCATCGCATATTGCCTGTCGAAAAAGAATCCGATTGGTAGTTCATAGGTGGACTAGGCAACGCAAGCGAAAGAGAGCTATTGTCTGCAAAAGCAGAACTAGCTAACAAACAAAATGTTAAAGCCATTCTCATGTAGGTTCACCATCTAATCTTGAACATATTCTAGAAGATATCAAAGTTCTAGAGGTATTTGTCCTTTTTACTTTTGAGGTGGTGCAGAGATACACAGCCTCATCCATGTCTATTTCTCGTATGTATACATCAAAAGATTTATGCTCTTTGTAGTCAACTTTTATAATTCTATACGTTGTAGAGAAAGGTATGTGCATCCAATTTAAATCAAACAAATCAATTTGGTAATACTTTATCTCTTCCCTAGAATTAAAGAGAGACATCTCCACCTTGACCACGTTTTTAACGTGAGATGTTTTTACTTCTGGATAGGCAGGCGTCATTTCGTGCGCTGACGCACCGAAAGTAACTAGCATCCCTAATGTGATTAACTTACTTAGCAATACAGCTTGCCTGCACAACCGCAGTGTAAGTCCCACCTGGCAATGGTTTTGCTGAACCATAAACTGCACTTGATGCAGTGCTAAACCATGTAGAACCTGCCAAGGTTAAATTAAAGTTTGTAGTATTACCTACAACTGTCTTAGCGGCCTCATAGGCTGACATACCAGAAACAGAGGTTTGTGTAACGCTTGTGCTTCCTGTCCACGTTAGCGTGTCAGACAAAGAAGGAGATGAACTAAACGATGTTGGATGTGTTATACTAGCTATATAAGCGTCTGCAATCGAAACGTCATACCTGATTATAGGTAGTATACCACCATCCGCAGGGGTTGTGCTTAGTTTGCTTGCAATCGGGTTTCCGTATGCACCTGACTTAGTTGTTTGAATAACACATTTAGCTTCTACGCTACCTGTTATTTCCACGTTTGCTAGTGCTGGAAATGCACACAGCGAAAGTATTGCAATAGAATATTTCATATTAATCCTCATTGGTTATACTGCATGTCGATCATCTCTTCGTGCAGAATTTGTTGTGCCAAATTATTACGCAAGCCTTTCTTGTTGTCTGATATCTTTGAATCAGCAAGAGTAGGGGCATCATTATAAGCACCACCATTAATAGATGCATTGTAATACATATTGATGTTAGTTTGCTGATTGATAGCCATGATAATCTGATCTTGTCCTTGCGTTTTAAATAAAGTCAACGCATTGGCAGATGCAGTTAACCCTAATTCAATTCTAGTCTGTTCTTCCTCTTCCTCTTCAGAAAGTATCAGATTGCCATCTTCATCATACTCAAAGTCGTTATCGGCGTCTATAGCACCCATAGCCTCTTCATCTTCTAATACATCATACACTTCAACTACAGGTATTACTGGTATAGGTTTGACATAACCTGGACATGATGGATTAGACTGTTCATCGTAACATTCGTCAATTCTATAGCTATATATAACCACAGGATCTGTCACACTTCCCTCACCTTCAACAGTGATTGATCCGTCTCCCCATCTAGAAGAGGCTACGTTAGATATTGGGAAAGACTTGACGATTGTATTGCCTGGAACTCCTGACCAATCATCCGTTGCGGAAAACGTGTACCCTTCACCTTCCGCATTTTTATTACGGACGTGGACTTTCATATCATCTTCTGGGTTTTTTACTGTGGTGTATTTGTATAATAGGCCATTTATATCTAAGCCAGGTATGTCAGGCAGAACAGAACTCATACCCCAACTTAGTGATGTGGATGCGGCATTTCCAGTTGTTCCGTAGCTATACGGATCACAAGAAGAGTAGGAAGGCCAAAGTGCTAATAATAACACTAAGACCTGTTTTTGTTTCAATGTTTTCATTAAAAATCTTTTTCATTGGATTATTTTGTTCTCGCTCAATAGTCTGCTTAACTGTTTCCATTTCCCACGCAACTCTAGCCTTATCTCCCACCAACCCCATGTATGGACATGGCGTCCCAGCATTGAGCATGGCGTCAAACACGCGAGAATCCTGACAGAGTGTAGAAATTGCGGCTACCTTCATGCCCATATTATAAAGGGCTTTTGCGTTTTTTAACTTTTCACAGTTCATATCTCGTACAGTTCGACCTGCACTGATACCTAATATCTGCGTCTGCACAGCACCTGCAACACCAACAGTACATAAGTCAGAATTGCTTGTACTTATTTGTGGAGAAATTGCAGAAGGAGGTGGACTGTTTATGGTAGTTTCCATAGTGCCAGTAGAAGTGACTGTGCTTTCTGATTTGATCGTGTCGTCATCATTAGCAAAAGCAAAACTACTACTTAATAGAAGTAATGCTATTACAAAAAAACGTATCATTTTCTTTCTACCAATCGATCTAGCTTTTCTTCTATACGATCAAATTTACTCATAATTTGACCAAGGACTTGAGATGAGTCAGCTTTAGTGACGTACTCTTTAGCCAACTCTTCTCTAGTTCTATTAAGCAAAATAGTGACACGCTTTAGTTCTTCATGGTGGGCTTTAATCCACCATATTAAAAAACCAAACCCTGCGGTTAATCCAATATTCCAAAGCGCGTCCATTTGCATTACTCAGCTACCTCTTCAGATTCTTCTAAAGAGTTTTTTAACATTGTCATAAACGCTTGTTTTCCAACTTTAAGCTGATCTAAATTAAATTCTGCTGAATTAATTTTTTGTTGCAAGGAATTAACATGATTAATCATAACCTTTTGTGCATCAGTGATTTGGCCTTCAGTGTAGTCTTTATCGTCAATCGTAATAACCTTTTTATCTTCAGCCATTTTGATCTCCTTTAGTTAAGTTAAAATTATGTTGGTTTAGTAGGCCATGTTACTGAGTTAGGAAAACCAGATTGTGTTGGTAAGTTAAGCAAGTCAGTTCGGTACTGTGTCCACTCTGCTTGTTTAGCATCTGTTAGTTCAGCCCAACGTAGAGGGTTAGTTACTATAGGGTCTACTTCTTGAACTAACTTCTGGTCACGTTGTCCTCGTAGATTTGCCGCTAGTTCTGCATCTAACTCTGCTTGAGTAGGTGCTACATAAGCCGCATAGTCTGAGCCAATAAGCCCAAGCAATACGCTGTTGTCTACAGTATTATCTGTATCATCAGGCATTAACCCATAAGGTATCCAACCATGTTCTGGATGATTAATTTCTACTTCAAATGCCGTGTTCTCTGCGTTTAGTGATTGTGCGCTACGCACTTCTGTTATTGTTACTGTTGGCATAAACGCCTCCTATTGTTATAATTGTTAATCAAGATATTCTTACAAAGAGGTTAGCAGTAGCATAACTGCCGTTTTCTCTTTTATGCTGACCGCCCATAAGCCTCCAAGTTCCGCTAACTCCTGCCGATACAGTGCTAGACCACAAAATATGATGTGCAGACATTTGACCGTTTCCTGCCGCCTTTAGGTAAGAACCAGAGATAGTATCACCTTCATTTATCATGTTGACACTTTGTGCAGGGTCAACCGCTAACCAAGTATAAGTACCAACAGCATTGAAATCTGTACTACCGCCAACACCTGTTAGGTTAGAGCCATCGCCGTAATAAACAGCATTTGAAGATGTAGTTCTAATACTTCCAACTTCACCACCACCATTAGTATGTTCAAAGATTATAGCTTTAGAAGAAGTACCGACTTCTCCTACAAAATTTCCGTGACCATTAGCAGTGCTACTTCCATTGTATGTTTGCCTTCCGCTACCATTAATCCGCAAACGTTCTGCGGCATTAACTCCAAATCTTAATGTGTTATCTCCGTGGTCATAATCAATATAACCAGCATCTGCATCACCATTATCCCCAAATCTAATAAGAGATTTATCCCCTCCATCACTGGCTGTGTTTAGGAGAAGTATAGCGTCGCCATCACCCCGAATAGTTGCGCCTGTTGATGTTGTTTCAATCTTCTTAGAGTTGTCGTGGTAAAGTTCTACTGCACCATTATCCCTAAATACGGCAGAGTTTTCACCTGATTTGGGTTGTAAAATTATATCCCCACCAGCAATGCCAGCATCAAGGTTACATCTTAGATATAAATCTTTATTTACAGAATCAATATAATTACCTGACCCTCCATCGTGGTAAATCTGTAGGTCATCACTGTTTCCTAGAACTAATTTGTCATTATCTTGCAAGTACACATGGTCTTGAAAAGATGCACCTTTGTTAAAGACAGCTTGTCCACCATTAGACATATCAAGGGTTAGGGCGTTTATGTTACTACCACCATCATTACCCCTAAAAATTAGATCTCCATCTGAAACATTTGACTCTATAAAGAAATTATCTCCATTTTTGAAAAAAGTTCCGTAGATAGTTCCTCCGTCTTTTATTTGTACCACACCTAAATTATCAGCATCAAGGACAATATTTCCTGCAACGTCTAGTGTTAGGTTGCCGTTATTAGCAAAAATAGTTCCATTAGTGCCGTCAGATGTAAGGATTAAATCTCCACCTGCACCCATTCTTAGTAAACCATTATCTACCATTTGAATATCGTGATTAAAAGAAGCTGAACCACCTAATGACATATCAAGGGTGAGGGCTGTGATGGTTGAGCCACCATCGTTGCCTTGGAATATCATGTCTTTGTCTTGAACTTTACTTATCAATGTAAAATTAGAACTAGCGCCGTAAACCATTCCGAAGTTAGTGCCATTATCGTTGAAACGAATTGTTCCATCAGCATCAGCATCAAGAATAAGTTCTCCTGCAACGTCTAGTGTTAGGTTGCCAGAGCTTACGTCAATCTCATTACCATCAATGGTTATGTTGTCTACTGACACAGACCCAACATCCAATGCCGCAAAAGCATCTACCATTTTAGCACCAGAGCCTACGCCATCAGAGTAGATTACTTTAGTTTTACCACTAGCAATCGTAACTGTTGCACCAGATCCTTGCTTAATAATAATGTTTTGAGATCCACTTGTGGCATTTTCAATAAACCAAAGTTTACTAACAGTATTTGGGCCTATTGTAATTGTACAAGCTGAGTCCAACGTACCTGTATACTTTAAGAACATTGAACGACCTGGATCAGTCCCACCATCTGCTATTGTTGTTGTATGCGTGTCAGCATTTGTCGTTATAGCTTCAGTGCCATAAGAAAACGCTTCTGCAATTAATTCAAGATTTGTATTCGTTACTGTACCCCATGAGCCTGACTGATCGCCAGTTGCCATCTCATTGAGGCGAAGGTCATTTACATAGGTTGAGGCCATACTAGTCTATCCTTATAATTGCATTTGAAGCTGTCTGAGCAGGGAAAACAATTCTAAAAGTACCTGAAGAAACTGTGAAGTCTCCACCAAAGTCCAATACAGCGATAGCTCTATCTCCGTCTGTATCGTTATATATCAACGCACCACGCGCTGTAAAACTAGCTGATGTCCACTCAGGATTATCAGAGTCAAAACATCCGCTTGTTCCGTTTTCAATTACAGACGCATTTGCCAGTGTCACTCCACCAGTAGTGTATCCGTTACCATTAGCAACTTCGTTAGATGTTGTGTAAGTATCAGTAGTAGCATTTAAAGTTGCACTACTTGTGTAGAGAGCGATCTTTATTGTATCACTGTCTAAGTCATGTAACCCAAGCATTACATCTTTTTTAAATTGGGTACACATTGCTTGTGTAATAGCCATTATAAACCTCCGTTATATTCTGCCGCATAATCGCGTTGCATCTCTTGTACAAATAATTGTACCGCTTCGTCAAATTGTGTTTTATAAAGCGCCAATGTCTCTCCAGCTTTAAGAAATGCAGATGCTTCATATAGACACGCCGATAATAACACATTTTCTGCGTTGTTGCCAATCCATGTGTTAGGATTAAGTGAACTTATACCTATTTCTGGTGCAATATAGTCAACTTGGTAAGTATCAGCCGCATTTGGTGTAGGAGCTATTGTGATTGTAGTCCCTGATCCACCTAATGTACCAGATGTTCCACTAGATGATTTTGTGCTATAAAACTTTGGTGTACCTTGCGTAGTTGCATTAGGCCAATAATCTCGTAAGTAAGAGTCAACCCTATGATCTAAATATGATACGACATTTGAGCTAATTATTGACACTTGCCTGATCATCCTAGCACCTGTCACTACATAGTCAGTTGTACCTGCAACTAAATTAGCAGTTGTAGTCTGCCTGAAACATGGGAGATTAGGTAATCTCTGAAAAACCATATCTTCAGCTTGATTAATAATTTCATCAATTGACGCCTGTAACTCTGTTGAGTCGTCTTCTAAAAAGTTTTGAATATTTGCGACTAATGTTGTGTAATTCATTTAGTTACCCCATGTACCACTTCCCCAAGCACCTTCACTCCAACCTAGACTAATTTCAAGACTAACTGAACCTACTGCACCTGATCCGCCAAGTCCTGTCTCAATAGCTTCAGAAGCAGAGACTTCTTCACCAACAGCACCTGTTGAACCTATACCTGAAATACCTGTAACAAGCAATTGAATGTTACCATTGCCAGAAACTCCAAAGCCTTCTGACTCACCATCTCCAGATACACCTGATTGACTTAACTCTAATTCAGGAACTTCACTGCCGATTGCGCCTGTACCACCAACCCCAGCTTCATTTATTTCTGTTTCAAAGGTTTCATTACCTACTGCGCCTGTACCACCAACGCCTGTCTCAGCTAGTTCTATCTCAGGAACTTCAGTTCCTACT
>Ga0208428_1000050_pt1 | contig 52464 bp, 74 predicted proteins | sample DEB08_DNA_11_FD_184535 | JGI IMG/M metagenome (GOLD analysis project Ga0208428, IMG submission 184535) | Aqueous microbial communities from the Delaware River and Bay under freshwater to marine salinity gradient to study organic matter... | ecosystem: Environmental > Aquatic > Marine > Coastal ... | reverse complement strand
TATATGGTCTTTACCTTTAATGTCTTTAAATGTTTTGATATTTTGGATACAAGCATATCATCTGAGAATACTATCAATAAAAAGAAAGGGAAAAAATTTCGACTGAAAAACTTATTCTTCGACTTTAAAAAAATCTTTAAATGAACGACCTTAAAAAATTTTTAAAAAACCGACACGGTCTTAGTGTCTTAGTAGTAGGTTATTTACTTTCTTTTTAAATTGTCTTGTTTTAAGTTGTCTGGAGTGTCTGGAGTATATAACTATACGAGTTTTAAAAAAAATGAAAAAAAAGTTATTAACAAAAATAAATGTTAAAAAATTTGGATATATCAAATATTTTTCGTATATTAGTGTAACTTATGAATGAAATAGATTTGCATGGGTTTACCCACGATGAAGCGATATTCGCAACTGAGGATTTTGTGTTAAGGGAATCCCAAAAGGGTTTTGGTTTTCAATGTAGAATCATTACCGGCAATTCTAAATCATTACAAGATAAAATCATAAACGAAATATTAGTAAAACATAACTTTAAATATTATATACCATCATGGAACATTGGAGAAATTATTGTATCCTAATTTTAGGATTTTTATTATTAACATTATCAACCTCGTGTGAGAAGGAAGATATTATAGATATTGAAGATGAAGTTAATAACGAAGTAGTAGTGCCAGAACTATCCCCTATATCACAATACAAAACCTCATTTCAAAATCACGAATGGAATGATGGTTGGTATGGTCATAGAGAATTATACGGAAATGGTGGAACCTCGGATGCTCAAGCTATGGGTACAATGACTTACTTTGATTATGGTAATGATGGTGACCAAGATGTATTCTTTCATGCACAATCGGATTTTCACGATGATGTTCCAAATTCACAATTCTTTCAAACTTTTATAATTGAAAATAAAGGAACGGTTGGTGGAGTAACACAATGGAAACGAAGAAAAGATGTTATATCTGAAATACTACCAAATGGAAAAAGAATACCAAGTGGTGGAAGAAAGATAACTCAAGGAGATATCGACAATGATGGAGATACTGATTTTGTAATTTTTATTTCCGATGATACAGGATATTATTTTGAAGGAAGAAACGATGGCCCCGCAGGTGGTATATATGCTTTCATATATGATGAAACATCTAAAAGATATTTTCCTATTGAAATAGAACCATATCAAGCTGGTGGTAACCAATGGTTTTATCATGGTGGAACTCTTGGTGATGTAAATGGAGACGGATTAATTGATATCATTGCTGGTACTGTTGAAATAAGATTATGGATTAATCAAGGTGATTTAAGCTTTCAAAAAGAAACACCTTTCATTTATGAGAATGGATTCATATGTTCATCTACTGTTTTTGATATAAATCAAGATGGTTATTTAGATTTAATAACATCAAATTCAGGTGGTAACTCAAACAATGTAAACGCAGACCCTGATTATCGTTGGAATGATATTGGTGTTATTGTTTATGGAAAACCTGAGTATCCATACTTTGATAGTGATAATCCTGTAACATTAACTACAATAGAAGAAAGTAGAAACTATGATTGTATGTTTGATGTATCAATTACTGATTGGGATAATGATGGTGATTATGATTTATTCACATCAACATATGGAGTTAATAGTGGAGATGATATGTATTTTTCTATTAACTACTTTCAAAATAATGATAATGTATTTACAAACAAAACCGAAGAATTATTTGAGGGAAATCAAAATGAAGGTTTTGCAAACAATTCCGGCCTTATAAAGAGTTGGGATATTGATAATGATGGTAATAAAGAATTACTCATAGAAGCTTCATCTGATTGGTATAGTACTCAACAAGGATGGAATTCATTTAAACTAATAAACGGAAAATTAACAAGAACAAAATTATAATGGAAATTAACCCAAATAACATCAACATTAAACTAATACTAATGGCCTCTTTCTTATTCATCTTTGCACAAGGAGGAGCTTGGTTACAACACAATCTTCAATTCAAATACCCAAAACTTGGGCCTGAATGGTGGGGTTGGTATTTAGCTTCTATTCCAATCACTTGGTTATTCCTTAAATCAACTCAATTAGGAGTAAATGGTTTTGGTGGTTCGGTATGGGCTAATAGATTCTTAGGATTTGTAGTAGGAATGATGGTATATGCAGTATTAACACAATGGTTCTTTGACCAAGAAATGACAAGAAAAGTTTGGATTCAAATGGGTCTTTGTGTTTCAATATTGTTCGTACAATTTTATATGAAATAAAATATGGAAACAAATTATAAAATAAGTGGTGATTTGTGGTATAATGATAAGTGTATTGTTAGTACATTCCCCAAAGTAGCATCAAGAATGACTCAGGCATATTTTGGAAAAGCATTTCATTACAATTACTCACCTACCACAGATAAACTTAAGAATAATTTAGAAATAGTAATTAATGATAAATCAAGTATTGATTATAACTTTGAAGAAGGAGTTCAAGTAATTGAAGAAGCTTTTAATAAAACATCAGATAGAGATATTATACTGCTTTATAGAAATCCCTATAAAAGAACTGTTAGTGGATTATATCAAGAATTTATATCTTCATTTGATAGATACGATGGTTCACATGAATACTTTTTAAAAAAGAAAGATTACTCTAAAATAATAGAAGATAACTTTGATAATCCAAAAGAGATTTATGATTTTATAGATATACAAAGTGTAGATTGGGATTGGGCAACAATACCATCATCTCATGTATTTAAGCCATTAGAAATAAAATTACTAAAATTACTTTTAGATGATTTCCTAAAAACATTTGTTGAAGATAAAGAAAAGGTTGTAAACTTAAATCATACAAGATTATATTTATCAAACTTATATCAAATTTTTAAAGAAGATATTTTAGATGTTAGTAAAGTTAAATTACTTGATATAGGAGAAATGGATGTAGAGCAGGTTTTTAAAAAATATCAAAGTAACCCAAAGGTTTTGGACAAGTATAGAAATATCAAAAAAACCATAAAGAGTACAGAATATAAAACCTCTTGGAGAAATGTAGAACTTAATGAATTGGTAGAGGCAAAATTAAAAGAACCTAAATATCAAAGTATATTATCAGATGTATTATCTGAAGAAACTGATATATATAATTATTTAAAAACATTACCAAATAATATAAAGAAAGATATAATATGATTTTATTTTTGGGAGATTCATTTACTTGGGGACAGGGACTTGAGTGGGAAGTGTTAAAATCTAAAGGATGGTCATCTAAAGATATAAACAAATTAATTCCACCAAAACATTCCAATGAAAAATTACCTATCGATTTATATGATTATCGTGTAAAGCATCATTTTCCAAGATTAGTTTCAGAGTACTTTAATGAATCATATCATATTGGTAAGTTTGGAAATGGTGGAAGTAATGGGAACATATATCATATCTTAAATAATCTTAGTCAATTTATAATACCAGAACACTTAGATTTAATTGTAATTCAACTTACACATTCTAGTAGACATATTAAAACTTCACATTATAATGTAGATAGTGCAATTCCCACCGATGCAAAGGAACTTGAATTAGTTATTAAATCTTTTGAAAAGAAATATAAATGGATTAAAATTGTTATACTATCTTGGTTACCTGAATTAGGTGATGGAGTAAAAGAACTTCTTGGAAATAAATATGTAGTTAAGTTTGGTTTACAAAATGGATTTGAACATCTTCTCCAACTTCATAATGGGTTCCAATTAGATGCTAGTTTAAATGTTTCAGATGGACATTTTAATTCAGCTGGACATAAACACATTTCTGAATGTATCATAAACCACATTAAAGAGTATAATATTATAACCAAAAACGATTTCTACGAAACAAAAAGTCAAAAAATATTATAAAAAATTTGGATAATTCAAAAATTATTCGTATATTTGTAAAAATAAATTTAAATTAAAAACAATGAGTGAAAAATTTTATGTAAGAAGGTGTGAGAAATACACCTTATGGGAAGCAACAGCAGAACCGATTGAGGTTGATGTTGACAAACTAAGAAAATGTGAACCTCCATATGAGGGAAATACATCAGAAGAACTTTGGGATTATCTACAAGCGAATGTTTACGATTGGGATAACCAAGATGAATTCATTGAAACTAATAAAGAAGTTTACGGTGAAGATGAACTACAAGACCTTTTATTAGAAGATGGATACCACGATAGAAAAATCTATTCTGATTCAAGAGAAAAGTATGGAGATGATTGGGTTGAACTTGGTCACAAAAACGAAGAGTATAGAAAGACAGGGCATTTTCAATCCCTACATGATAATGGTAATTGGTAATGAGAAAACTAATATATAAAATAACAGAAGAAAAATCTCAATCACAAACTATTTATCATATTGAGTTCATAACTGATAGAACACCAGAATGGACAGAACAACAATACTTAAGACATAGAAGTAACACATTAATGGAATTGGTAAGTGATGAAGAAACAGAAGAGAAAGAGCCTACATCAAGAGAAGTTAAGTTGGGATGATATGACCTATGGTGAGGCATCTCATCACATAGGTAAGAAAACTACTGAGAAAGTTCACAAATCAAAAAAGGATTATTCTCGTAAAGGTAAATCAAAAAAAGATTGGACAAATTATGAAGATGAATAAAAGAGAACTACTACTTATAGGATTTGTTATTATGGCGGTATTGGTAAGGTTGTTACCACATCCACCAAACTTTACACCAATAACAGCACTTGCTTTATTTGGTGGAACAACATTTAAAAATAAGTGGTTAGGTATCTCTTTACCTTTAATAGCAATGGGATTATCTGATGTGTATTTAGGTTTCTATGGTATCTCTTATTGGGTGTATGGTTCTTTCTTCCTTATTAGTATATTAGGAACTTATTGGAAAAAGATAAGGGTTAAGAATGTGTTTATTTCATCACTTATCTTTTTTATTATTACCAACTTTGGAGTTTGGTTAATGGGTGGTTATCCAAAAACAATAGAAGGAATTCTATTATGTTATACAATGGCACTACCATTCTTTCTTAACTCTATTGCTGGAGATTTCTTTTTCAGTTATCTATTGAAATACTCATTTAGATATTCTGAAAAGAAACTCTTGGCCCCTTCGTCTATCGGTTAGGACGTTAGGTTTTCATCCTAGAAAGAGGAGTTCGATTCTCCTAGGGGCTACAACTATTGTTCATTGAAATATTGTTTAATTAAATAAAAATAAAATTATGGAAACACTTTATATTGTAATAGGTGCATTCTCATCAATCTTTATATTCCTTTTGGGGTATTCGGTGAATGGTGTACTTAATGGAAAAAAGCGATTAAATTATTTAGAATCCTATATAGAGGATACTGAAAGAATGGTAAGAAATCTCGATAGAGATATACACCATAGAGTAGATACTGATGCTGAAATGTTAGCTAGTAACATTACTGAATTAGATAAGGATGTTCATTCTCTTATTGATTCAAGATTAGATAAATTAGAATCTAAATTAAAAGGTATGATTCCACCTACCAACCAAGAGTTGATAAAACGAATCGAAAAAATGGAAGAAGAATCTTACAGATTAAGAATGAATATGTAAGATATTAAATTGAACGATAGTTAGGGGGATTAGCTCAGCTGGCTAGAGCGCTTCGCTTGCACCGAAGAGGTCATCGGTTCGACTCCGATATCCTCCACTAATTTAAATTAATTAATTATGAAAAATCTATTAGTATTATTTTTTATAACATCAATCTTTGTTAGTTGTACTGACAAAAAGAAAGATAAAAAAGTATGTGATGTTTGTAAAAAACAAATGACAGAAGAAGTTGTAACAGATTCAAATTCGGTAAAGTTAGAAGGTTTGATAAATGCAGATACTACCGAATTGGAAACACCAACTCCTGAAGTTGTAGAAAAGGTTATCGAACAATAGTAGATACCTTGGTAGGAGAGATGGCAGAGCGGTCGAATGCACTGGTCTTGAAAACCAGCGATGTGAAAGCATCCGGGGGTTCGAATCCCTCTCTCTCCGCAGATAAAAAATTAATATCCTTTAAAATTTATTGAAAATATAAAATAGTATATTTATATAAGTAAAACGATAGGAAGCTTATTTATGAAAGGTACTTTATTCTCAGCTGATTTTGTAAAAGACAGTTCTGATAACTTAAGATTATTAGAATTTAACACAGATACTGCCTTTACAAGTGGTGCATTGCACAATACTGATTTCACCGAATTTTTTAATCTAATTTCATCTAGTAATATTGATGAAGTAAATGTAATTTATAAAAGTGTTGTTCACGATAATTTCGTAAGTGAATTATCACAGAGTTTAGCAGTAAATGGATTTACAGGTAGTTATGTAACTCATCCTGAGGCATACTCAACTATATATCCTACTTCTGTTGCTGATAGTGATAGTAAATTTATATTACGATTAGCATATGATGAATCTGCAATATTTGATAGTACTTATTGTAAGCAAGATGATGAGTTATTAAAATTATATTACGATAACAACGATACAGGTTCTATACCAAATATGTTTCAAAACACATCTGAACATCAAGTTGATACACTTTTAAGAAGTGAGAATGCATCTAATATACCTGATGTTGTTGTTAAAGATGTTGAAAACCCTAAACACTCTTTAAAGTTTTACAAACTACAATCAAGTGGTACAATAACTGAAAAAGTTGATGCTTTTGTTAGTAGTAGTGCAGCGAGTGGTTCAATTGTAATGAACTACTACAATGATACTGATGCATCTGTTGCATCTTCAATTCGTTCATTTAATATAATATATGGTACTGATTTAAGTTTAATGAATCTTGCAACTGTTGAAGTTGATGCTATATTACAAAAAGCAACTACATTAACCACATCGGGTAGTAGTAACTTAGTAGATACAAAACACTATTATGAATTTGCAACTAACTTCCCAATATTTAATGGATATGGTGGTATATTTGAGGAAGAAGAAATTGTAAATGAAGATGGTACTGCGGTTAAAGTAAAAGACACGGTAGTTGGTAATAGATATAAATCAACATATATAGAAGGAGCACCCGATTCCGATTCAGTAGATGTGTTTACAAGCTGGTCATCACCAGGTAGTTCATTCCCATCTGGTTCATATACAACATCTTCTGCACTTGTAAATTCAATATCAGAAGATTTACCAAGAAAATTAATTTATGAATTAGAAACAGATACAGGAGCAACTTTCAGAGCACAAGCTAACCAACACCTTTTAATATACGATACAGCTGGAGACAAATTAAGATATAAAGATATTTATGATTTAGATATTTCTAATGATAAATTACTTGATACAACAGGTAGTTTAGTAAATATTTCATCAAAAGATATTCAAGTTTTAGAAGGAGACCATAAAACATATATTTTAGATTTAGAAAGTACAGATACATTTATTCTTAAGGATGGTGATATCAACTTAAAAATTATTACTCACAACTGTTTCCCTGCAGGAACTAAAATTTTATTAGAAGATGGTACTTATAAAAATATTGAAGATATAACCACAAGTGATATATTATTAACATATAATAATGATAAGAAAGAATATGGAGCAGGAAAGGTTGGAACTATTAGAGTTACAACTCAAAATAAGTTAATTAAATTAACTACTGATAATGGTGAAGAAATTAAATCAACACCAAGACATAAGATATATACAAATGGTGGATGGAAAGCTGCTGAAGAATTAGTAATTGGCGATTCTTTATTTAACAAAAATGGTGAGTTAGTAAAATTATCTGAAAGAGAAGTTTTAGACGGAGAATTTGAAGTATTCCACTTGATTGATGTAAAAGATGACCATACATACTTTGCAGAAGATTTATTGGTACACAATATTAAATCCTTACCAGGTCCAACTTGTTTTGCGGCTGGTACTAAGATTACATTGGCAGATGATAGTGAAAAAAATATTGAAGATATCGTTGTAGGTGATGTTGTAAAAGGATGGGATAGTACTAATGATGATTTAGCTGATGGAGAAGTAATCGCAGTAGATAGTTCACATACAGTTGCATCTCACGCTGAAGCATGTAAATCATTAGGAGATGAACCATCTCTTTATACAATTAACGATACTGGTATAGAATTTACACCAGAACATCCATTCCTTACAGCTGATGAAACTGTTGAAGGTGGTCCATTTGTATGGAAATCTCTTGTACCTGATTCTAACCAAGAACCATATAAATCAGAACAAGAACCACTTGAATTAAAAGTTGGTGATTCTATATCTCATGATGGAGAGTGGATAGAAATAGAATCTATTAAAGTAGTTCGTTCCGATGCATCAGAAAAGGTATATAACATTACTGTAAAAGATTTGAGTTCGTATATCGCGAATGGAATTATAGTACATAACAAATAAAAGGAGTTAAAATGAGCGTAACAATATATAAGACATTTTCACAAGAAGATATTGATACAAGAAGAACAGTATCAGTAGATGATACTACAAAACAAAACATAAATACTACTTTATCTAACTTTGTAACATACTTCAAGGCAAAACACATAGATTAACTTTTATGCAAAATATCATATTCACTAAAGAAGAATGTGATTATATTAAATCTTTTTATAACAAGGATACGGCATTAGACGGAAATAAACCGCTTGTTGTAAATCTTCCAAACAATGAGACAATATCAATAAAAAGAAACGCAAGTGCACATTATATTGATTGTTATAACAAATCTTTAATATCATTCATTCTTAAAAAACTTAACATTCTTAATATTAAGTCAATCACTAAACAAGCAGTAAAAATAGTTAAATACTCTAAAGGTGATTATTTTGAAAAACATACTGATTTTACAAAGTACGCTAATGATGTTATTGTTAAAACACTTGTAATCCAACTATCAAATCCAAATAGTTATATTGGAGGTGATTTGATAGTAAAGGATAAACCACAAAATAGAGACCTTGGTTCATATTCTTTATTCAGCAGTTCAGATATTCATGAAGTAACCGAGGTTATTGATGGAGAACGATTCTCATTAACAATTTTCCTAACAGAAAAAGATTTTTATCAGACCACAACATTAATATAAATGAAACTTATACAACCAAAAAAACTAGAAGTAAGAGATTCCTCAATACATGGATATGGTGTATTTGCAACAGATGATATTAAGAAAGATGAAATCATAGAAGATTGCTATATTATAAAAATACCACTTAAGAAAGGATTTTTACCCCACCTCTTTATGGATTATAAATTTAAATGGAAAACTGAGAGTGGAGATATAGAACAAGTTTTACCATTGGGGTATGGTTGTATTTACAATCACTCTGATAATTATAATGCTACTTGGAGACAAATACTTGATAAAAAAATTATTCAGTTTTATGCTGTCAAGGATATAAAAAAAGGAGAAGAAGTACTTCATTGGTATGGTAATAAAAAATATTGGGAAACAAAATTAAAAATAAAAAATATAACAAAGTAATGAATATTCATTTATTTAAAAATTCTGCGGTTAAATCTCAATATAAATTAGATTGGACAACTATAAAACCAATAGCAGAAAAATTAGTATCTCATCCACACCAACATCATCTTGAAGAAAATGGAGTTACTTCTTTTGAAAATCAAATTTTACCAACACATCAACTCCCTGAATTAAAAAACTACTATAATTTTATTAAACCAATTTGTAAAAAATTTGTATTCGATTATTTAAAATACCCAAATGAATATGAATTAGAAATACAAAACGCTTGGTTTTCTCGATATGGTAAAGATGGTTATGTAAGACAACACTCACACAATGATTCAGTTGTTGTTGCTTGTCTTTATATTGAGTTACCAAAAAATGGTGGTAATATTGAATTTAAAAACCCTTATTATTCTCATAGAAAAAAATATTTAAAAACTAATGATTCTTGGTTATGGGAAGAGGTTAAGGTAAAACAAGAGGATGTTTTAATATTTGATTCTGCAATCTGGCATCGTTCTCAACCAAATCTTACAGATAGTGAAAGATGGACATTAACAACAAACATTGGGTTTAGTAATAAAAAAAATATTTTATAACAACCACTTAATTAATATGTGGTTATAATATTTATATTAAACATAAAGTTTTAATTAATGGGTCACAAACTTCATTTCGAATACAATCTTTTAGAAAACCCCCCAACATCAGAAATTCAGCCTGCAAATATTTCCCTATTTAATGGAGACTATATCGCATTACAAAAAGGAATAGATACATTTAATTCAGAGATTGAATGGGATGGTATGTGGGATATAGAAGATGCTAAAACCAGATTTAATAGTGGTTGGAAGCTTATAACACTAATATTAGATAATGAAATATGTGGATGGAATTGGTTAGATGTTAATACAAAAACTACTCATAATTTATTTGTTTCAAAACTCCATACTAATAAAGGATATGGACTACAATTAAAAAAGTATATGTTGGTATTATCAAAACAGTTGGGTATTGATAAACTTAAATGTGAGGTTGATGATTGGAATAAAAATAGTATAAGAGTACAGCAAAAAGCTGGATGGGTAAAAATATAAAGGAATAAAATGGCAACACAAAATGTTAACAAACAAGCCCCAAAGGGTAAAATAAAGTTTTCAATAACTTTATCTGAAGAACAAAAGATGGCAAAGACCAACATCTTATATCATCCATATAACTTCATAATGGGTAAAGCTGGTAGTGGTAAAACACTTCTTGCGGTACAAATTGCATTAGATATGTTTTTTACTCGTAAGATAAATCAAATAGTTATAACAAGACCAACAGTATCAAATGAAGATAATGGATATCTACCAGGTTCACTTGATGAGAAGATGGAACCTTGGTTAGTTCCTATTCGTTCTAATATGAGAAAGGTTTACAACAAACCAACTATATTACAAAAGATGGAATCAGATGAACACATTGAGTTAGTATCACTATCTCACTTTAGAGGTAGAACTTTTGATAATGCTTGTGTGATTGTAGATGAGTTTCAGAACTTAACTAAACAACAACTTGGTATGGTATTGGGTAGATTAGGAAAAAAATCAACTATGATTCTTACAGGAGACCCACAACAAATTGATTTAAAGTTTGCTAATGATTCAGCGATACATGAAGTACCAAAGGTTAAGGAATCTAAGTATGTTTATGCAGTAACTCTTTTAGATAATCACAGACACGAATCATTAGATGAGATATTAAGATTGTTACAACAATATTCTTAGTAGATGAATAATAATAAAAAACTGTTAAAAAGTTTGGCCAATTAAAATATTTTTCGTATATTTACATAAATGAGATTCCCTTCTTATAAAAGACCGATACAATATATTAACAACACACCATATGTTATTCATGCAATTATACCAATCGAAAGGTGTAAGAATGTAAGTATGATAAAAGAATGGTTAGGAGTTGATACTACTTTTAAAGTTCAAAGAGACGGTGTTTATTATTTTTGTGAAACAATAGAAGAAGCAATTTGGGAACCAATATAATTATATAATATGAGATGGGTAGAATACTTTAGAACATTGGCTCACACAGTCAAACTTAAATCCAAAGATGAAAATACTAAAATTGGTGCAATCATTGTTGGTAAGGATAAGGAAATTGTATCTACTGGTTATAACTCATTCCCACGAGGTTTACAAGATAACATCAGAGAAAGACAAGAAAGACCAGAAAAATACTTTTGGTTTGAACATGGTGAAAGAAACGCTATCTACAATGCAGCTCGAATAGGAGTATCAACTAAAGGTTGTACAATGTATCTAAGTTGTGGTATTCCTTGTTGTGATTGTGCAAGAGGAATTATCAATGCTGGTATTACACGAATCTTTTGTGAACGAGGTAATACTACCAAAGGAGACCATTGGGAAGAAAACTACGAAAGAAGTTGGAAAATGTTAGAAGAAGCTGGAGTAAAAATTCAGTTTTATGATGATGAATTTTTAGGATAACTATATTTATATAATACAAGGAGGTTGTATCAATGGGATTTACAAGCGAAGAATATTCAGAAGAACTATTATATAAATCACATTCATTAGGAATTAAGGATGAATTGTGGAAAACTGTTTCGCAACTCAGAAAAGATGACCCCTTTCTTACCATACACGAAGCAATAGAAAAAGCATATTACACACTTACCAACTAATATAATTTATAATATTTATATAAAAGGAATATTATAAATGGAATACAAAGTACCTGATTTAAATTTAGAGGAATATTTTAAGCAGAGAGATAGAAACGAATCTATGCTTGGTGATTTTGATGGAGGCGGATTCGAAGGTGGAATTAGTATAGGAAATTTCTATGGTGGGGGTGGTATTGGTTCAATAGTAAATCCCCTAAAACCAAAACCAATACAAATTGATATTTTAAAACCTCCAACAACAAAAGCAAAATATACATCTGGTGATGAATTTTATTTATCAGATGGAACCTCATTTGTTGGTTACTATCATGAAATGGATGGTGGGATTAAAATGACAGGTAAATTCCACAACGATAGTTCTGAAAACTTATTTAAATTAGATGAGATAGAAACATCATCAGATATTAATGATGAAACGAATCCTAATATTAATAGATTAGAAGAAGATATTAAAAGAGCTAATGAAACAGCTGAATTTGAAAAAAGATATCCTAGTTTATTAGATATAGTTTTTAAAGAAATAGAGGAAGGTGAGTATTGGTTAAATGAAATATTTAAAAGTAAAGAAGAGTATGCTGCAGTAACAGTAACAGATTCTATTTCAGATATTCCAACACTTAGAGCTCACATTGAGTGGTTACTATCTCCTGCAGAAAATAAACAAAATGTAGAACTAAGAGATGTAAATCAAATGGGTAAATGGGAAGTTGCATCAGGAGATGAATTACTAGATATATCTAATACACGAAATTTTAAAGGTGGTACAATTAAGATACAAGAAAGAACAGATTTTAGTATTTCACAATATCAAGGAAGTAACATAACAGGTGTTGAAAATTTTGGATTCCAAGATAGTGAACTTGATTTTGATTTAGATAATGAGCAAAAAGGATTTTTTAATAGATTAAGAGAAAGAGGAAGGCAACAAGCTGAAAATGCTCAATCAACTGGTGGATTATTTGGTAATAAAAAACCAAGAAACCAATACCAACCCTTTGATACACCTGGTAACTTTCCTGGTGAACAAAGGTTTTATCAAGGAACACGATACACTTGGAACTCAGCAACTATGAGATGGAAAGCAGGGGGATTTTAATAGAATGAAGCAGAGATTATTAAATACAGTTGATTGGAGAAAGTACCTTATACCTGGTACCTCAAAACGAGTTGATAACTTTTTAGAAGAAAATGGAGTGCATGTTTACCAACAAGTTACCGATAGAGTATGTAGTGCTATTAGAAAAAATCAAGAAAAGATTGTTCTGATAGTTCATCCAAATGCAGGTAATGCAATTGTAATTAATGATTATGAATATGATGAATTTTTAGAAGTGGCTACTGATTGGTTTTTGAAAGCAGAAGATTATAGAATGTGTGGAAAAATTAAAAAATATATAACAACACTTTCAAGGAGTAGAAAAAAAATAAAAAATAAACAAATAAAAAAAGTTATATAGATGGCATACTTTTTAGGTTCCTGTAAAGTAAAGATACTTAACAGAAATTCTTCTTTATTAGATGAAGTAAATATATCTGATGTTAAAAAAGGAGATACGGTTGCTTCTTGGGATGATTTATCAGAAGAATGGACATATTCAAAAGTAAAAAAAAATTATTCTGATAAAAAGTTAAGTGATTTTATTGAATTAAACGAAAGTGTTGGATATAATAAAATTGGATATTTTTCTTTTAATAATTTATCTATTAAATTTACACCAACAGTTTCATTTTTAACATTAATGGGTTGGAGAGCAATCACACCACTTTCAACAATAAAACCATATAGTACTGGTACTCCTGAAGAAATTTTTCAAACAAATGATGTTATACTAAAAGATAACAACAGATGGACAACTGTTAATGATATTACATTTATTTCTTGTAAAGATGAACCTGTTTATTCATTATCTACTGAATCAAACTCTTCGTATATAGTAGAAAATTGGGTTGTTCATAGTAAATAATTTAACATAATATTAACATAAAATAATTGAAAAAAAGCTTGTTTTTCTCATTTATTTTTCGTATATTTACTATGTAAATAATTAAGATATGAATGTTAAAGTAAACGATAAAGTAAAATTTGAAAACAAGTACGGACAAATTCAAGAAGGAATTGTTACCGATAATAACTACCAATGTGAATGGGATGCAGACCTTAATGGTTGTGTTAGAGTATCAGTAGATTATGGTAGTAGTATAATAGGAACTGTAAACACACTAATAGATAAATCACAAATACTATAAATTTTAAAATTATGATTAAAACAATTAAAAGTAAATTACTAACTTACTTATTCAAAGACTGGGTAATGAACGAAACTGATTTAGAAACTCTTAAAGTATCTAAACAATTTATTAAGAAAAGAGAAATAGAAATCACAGGCCATGTACCAGTATTAGGATTCAGGTCTCATATAAAATAGTAAATGAAATTATTAATATTGGGGTTACCAAGAGCAGGAACTACCTCATTATTACGCCATATCCAAAAACAAAAAGGCAAAGGGTTCTTTGAACCATATGGAGATAATGCTAAAAAAATACATAATTATCCATATCCATTAAAAGAATTAACCGAAAGTAATGATGTTGTAGTAAAACAATTAATGTGGGATATACCAACATCTAAAAAAGAATCTGTTGAATTTTATCCATTTCCCCACATAAACCCTACAATTTATTTTCAACATCAGCTTGATTTTACAAAATACTTTGATAAAATAATTTTGTTAGATAGAAAAAACCTAATAGAACATTTAAATAGTTTTATTAATCTTACTTATAAAATAGAAAATAAATCTTCTGTTAACACAAAGTGGCAAGAAAGTGAAATACCAAAATCATATATACAAAAGTTTATTACTAATAATATTCACACTCATTTATATTTAATGAAATCAGAACTGCTACTATTATCAAAAAAATTAAAAATTGATATTACTTGGTACGAAGATTTATATGGAGAAGATAGAAATAAATCATTATCTATAATAAAATCATGGAATCTTGATATAGATGAAGAATTATTAAATAAAGACCTACACCCTCGGTTTAAATACTTAGATAACAAAAAAAATATTATATAAAAAAAAGTAAGAAAAAGCTTGGTAAATCCAAATATTTTTCGTATATTTACATAGTAAATGCGTGATAATAATAACATTAAAAAAAACATATTGAACAAAAAAATAGTTTACATTGATATGGATGGAGTCTTAGTTGACTTTGGTAAAGCAATTGAAGATTGGTTTACAAATCATCCCCACCTAAAAGAAAGATACAAATCATTTCCTGACCACATACAAGGTTTGTTTAGAATTGCTCCACCATATAAAGGAGCTATCGAAGCTATAAAAAAATTACACGAAAGTGGTAAGTATGAATTGTTCATAGCTACCTCGGCTCCTTGGGGTAATCCACAATCTCTTACTGACAAAAGATTTTGGTTAGAAGATTACTTCGGTGATACCTTCCATAAAAGATTATTTACCACTCACAGAAAAGATTTGTTGATGGGTGATTATCTTATTGATGATAGATTAAAGAATGGTGCTGGTGAGTTTAGTGGTGAACTATTAAGATTTGGATATGATTGGGAAAATGATAACAAACCAAACGAATATCCTGATTGGGATTCTATCTTAGATTATTTATTATAATGAAAGATTTTTTAAATACACTATCAAACTACTTTGTACTTGTATTAATAGTAGTACTAATGATTTTAGCATCATCATGTACAACACAAGATGATGATATATTTTTATTAGAACAACCAACATTAGAAATAGATGGTAGGTTACCAATCGATGGTAATGGGTATTATCATTTAGAATTAAATCAAGATACAAACCAAACAATACACACAGTTAGTGGTACTATTGATAATTATTATTCAAATCAACCATTAAAAGTAAGTTGGGATAGTAATCTTACTTGGGTATATCAAGGAGAGGATGTAAGTACATCTAATCAAGCATCTTATGTGGTTGATGGTAAAGTTCATAATGTAATAGCACCAATCAATACAATGGTGGGAGATACCTTAATACTAACAGGTACAATACGAGAATATCTTGTTACTGATACTATAAAAATTGTATTAGAATAATGAGTAAAGATTTTATTGAATTTCCTTTTATACCAATTACCAAGGAAACATTTGAAAGGCAAGGTTGGGAAAAACATACTGAATATGAAGAAACTAATTCAGAAGAACCAACTAAATATACATATTATATTTTACCTCTACCAAAAGATAATCCAGATGAACATGCACCTATATTTATTTCTTCTGCTAATGATGAGTGGAAAGAACTTGGTTTAAATAAAGGAGAATATATTGTTGAGATATCTGATTTTTTTGGTTTAGGTATTTGTAAAACAGAAGAAGAATTAGAAATTTTATATCGTGCATTAACCAAGAGAGATTTAGAATGACAAATTGTCATAACCAAAAGTGAATATAATGACAAATTGTCATACTTTTGAGATTGGTATAGATTTGGTACAATATATAGTAAATGTTTAATAATTAAAAAAGGAATATTATGTTTTACACAATTAATGAAAATTTCGTAGATAATTTTTTTAGAGATATCTACACAACAAAAACAACAAACAGGTTAAACTCATCTTTCGAGGCAGAAGTGTTAGAAGATGGAAAACAACAAGTTATTGTAAACACTGCTGGACATAATCCGAAAGATATTACAGTAGATGTTACTGAAGAAGAAATCAAAATCAAATCTAAAAAAGGAGAAGGAACTTCTCATTTTGTAAAAGATATTGATTTAACACTTACGGTTGGTACTGATTACGATGGTACAAAAACAACTGCTAAGTTTGATAATGGGTTACTCACTCTCCAAATTGATAAGAAAGTAAATAAAAAGGCCAAGTCTTTGAAAATTTCTTATTAATATCCATAATCAGAAAAAAGGAAGGGGGGTTGTAAAATCTCCCTTTTTTTATATCTTAATATTTATAAGTACACAATAAAACATATCATATATGAAAGAAATATATAAAGGTAGGGTTACAAACAGTTTAGAATCTTCTATTACTAAATTAACAGTAGTACAAGAGATGGTAACAGGAAAAAGACCTGCTGATTCCAAAATGGCAGATTCGAATCTACAACAAGTAATCAAAGTACTTGGTGAAATCCAAGAGGTTGTAGAACGAGGATAATATCAAATGAAATTTAGAACTTTACTATTAGGGTTATCAGCTCTTTTTGTAGCATTTAATGCCGCTTTCTTTTCGGTAAGTGGATTATCGAAACTATTTGCTGGTGCTTCATTATCTGTAATCTTAATGGCAAGTTCACTTGAAGCGGCAAAACTAATTACCGCAGGATATCTTTACAACTATTGGGAAAAGATAAATAAAGTATTTAGATGGTATTTAGTTACAGGTGTGGTTATACTTGTATTAATTACTTCACTTGGTATATATGGATTCCTTACATCTGCGTTTCAAGATACCTTTAATCAATTCTCAGTAAATGAAAAACAAAAAGTATTCTTACAACAAAAAGAAAAGTTCTACTCTGATGATGTTGCTAGATATGATAAAGAACTTGAAAGAATATCTAATAACATTAGTACTCTTTCCAATGCTAAATCTCAACAAATCCAAGTACGAGACACCTCGGTGGTTGGAGGCGTTAGAACCACAATCTCCACTGCAGAACTTAGGTTATCACAATCTCGTATTGAAGTTGAAGAAGAAAATAGGAAAGGTGTTCAATCCAAAAGAGAAGTAGCAGCAGATTCACTACAATCAATACAGATAAAAATCTTAGAGTTAGATACAAACTTAGAAGGAGCATCAGAATTAGGACCACTACAATATCTAAGTGGATTGACTGGTGTTGGTATGGATAGGATTATTAATTACCTAATCTTAATTATTATATTTGTATTTGACCCACTTGCAGTTGCACTTGTAGTTGCTTTTAACAATGCAGTTAGAGTAGATAGTGGTATTGTTAAAAAAGATAAAGTAATTCGTAAGAGAGAGTTATATGATGAAAAGCCAGATGAAGATGAAACTCCATTGGAAGAAATTGAAGTAAAAGAATTATTAGAAATTAAACCATTACCTAAAAAAAGAAAACCAAGAAAGAAAAAAGAATTTGATATTGCAGATTTAGATAAAGATGGTATTGTAACTGAAGAAGAAAAAAGAAAATACTACGAATCAACAGGATGGAAAAACTCTTTTGATGGTAACCCATATTACCAACATCCTTGGTTTGATTGGTCAAGAAGAGAAAGATGGATTAATGATAGAAACGCAATTAACTATTGGATAACTAAAAAGGGAGGTTCTCAAGGTCAATTAGATAGAATTAAAGAACAATACCCAACAGATTTTAACTCAAAAACATATTAATATGTCAGTACAGATTACAGAAAGAGCAAATAAACAATTACTACAAAACTTACAAGAAGAAGATAAATCACCAGAAACACATCACCTTAGAGTTGGTGTATTAAGTGGTGGTTGTAGTGGTTTACAATACTTTATGGAGTTTGGTGAAAAGAATGATTTACTTGAAGGAGATAAAACATTCGAAACCGAAAGTATAAATGTAGTTGTAGATAAACAATCTTTTATGTATCTTTTAGGTTCACAATTGGATTATTCAAGTGGATTGAATGGTAAAGGATTTGAATGGTCTAATCCAAATGCGCAAAGAACTTGTGGATGTGGTGAAAGTTTTTCACTATAAAGCTTGGATATATCAATTTTTTTTCGTATATTTACATTAGTAAATAAACTATAAAAGAATAAATATGAATTTAGGATACGCTTGTATTAACATGACTCTTGGTAAACAAAAACCAAAAGTAACTACTAATCGTTCAATGATTAAAAGAACCTTCTTAGAGAAGGGTGTAGATTATGCTGGTGAATTATCTCTTCAAAACGCCAGAGACTTATTCACTATTTTAGAATGGAACAATCAGAATAACATCAAATGTTTCAGATTATCTTCTGATATATTTCCATGGGCTTCAGAGTATGGTATTGAAAACTCACCATACTACAAACGAATTGAAACAATACTTCAGGCGTGTGGTCATTATGCAACTACCAATGGTATTCGTATTACCGCACATCCTGGCCCTTTCAATGTACTTGTATCTCCTCGTGACCATGTTGTAGAAAATACAATTACCGATTTAGAATTACATGGTAAAGTATTTGATATGTTGGGGCTATCTCGTACTCCATACAACAAACTAAACATTCATTGTAATGGTGTGTATGGTGATAAGATTTCTGCTATGGATAGATTCTGTAAGAACTTTGAAAAACTCTCTCCAGCAGTACAAGGTAGATTGACAGTAGAGAACGATGATAAAGCATCTATGTACTCAGTAAAAGATTTGATGTACATACACGAAAGAATTGGTATTCCTATTGTATTTGATTATCATCACCACACATTCAATACAGGTGGTTTATCAGAACAAGAGGCATTGGAGTTGGCAATCTCTACATGGCCAAAAGATATTAAACCGATAGTTCACTATTCGGAATCAAAACAATTACATGAAAACAATGAGAAACTCAAACCACAGGCTCACTCAGATTATATCAACGAGTTACCTAACTTATATGGTAACGATGTAGATGTTATGGTAGAGGCTAAGGCAAAAGAGTTATCTATATTACCATTTATAAAATGAAAAAACAGGCACTTATAATATTTGGTGAATATAGAACTTTTGAAACTGCAAGTAAGTTTTGGAACATACCTGATAATTTTGATATTTTTATATCTACTTGGGATTTAAGTACCGAAAAAAGATGTTGTTGGGTAGAATTTGATAAATTAATAAATGATTGGAAAATCAAAACAATACCTTATTTTAATCCAAAAAATCTTGATTTATCTAATTTTACTGAAAATTCAAATGAATATTTTTTACCAAAAGATAACAAACATCAGATATCATTTGAATATAAAGAATGGATAACGCAAGAAATGTTTTCATCTTTGAACCCAAAGGCATGTAGAATACATTCATGGAAAAAGGCAAATAAAGATTATACCACTGCTTGTATGATATATCATTGGAAACATGCGTTAGATGATGTACTTACAAGTAATAATTGGGATTCATATGAAAATATATTTATGATAAGAATGGATAGTGTAATTATAGCACCACATAATCATAAATCTATGTTTGAATTAGAATCATTATATAATCTAAACAATAATACCATATATACCAACACTCCTTCTGATTTATTCAATGGTACCTTTTTTAATGATATATGGATGTATGGTACTAAAGAATCTATGAAAACATGGATTCAATACTTAGATATAGAAAAACATAAAACATCACATACAGGACTTGCTGTAGCAACAAAAGAATTGGTGGATAAAAAAATATTAAAACATAAAAATCCAAGCAACGGCGGATTGTCCACAAAATTTATAAGAAGAGGTATTTCAGAAATGTGGGAAGTACATTACGATGAATGGGTAGAAAATAATTATAATAATAAATATTTACCAATAAATCATCCAAATTATTCCGCTTTTGAAAATGCGGTTAATATTCAATACGAATGATAAATTTATTTAATTATGGACAGAGGTAAAAGATTACAGAAATCAGAAACTGCAAGAGAGAAAAGAAAAAAAGTTAAAGAAACTTTAGAAACAATTGAGAAGAGAGCAAGTGCAGATGCTAAAAATCTTAAAAAGAAATATAAAAAAATAAAAAGGAGACATCACGATGGGAAGTAAATTTTTCGGAAACAAACACGATAACAAGAATAATAAGAATACTAAATTCAATCCTAAATCCAATTCAAAGGGTAAAGGAAAGAATATGGGTATTCGTAAAGTAGGTCGTGGTAATTAATATAAACTATGAATAAATCAGAAATTACAAAAAATCTAAAACAGATTAAAAAGTTATTGGAAGAAGAATCTCCAATAATAGCAAAAGAAAGAATTGGTTTCTTAATCAATGACATCGAGAACGAAAGACAATACAGAAGTCAACAAGGTAGAAGTGATAGACAAGTTGAAAACAATTACAAAATATTAGTTTGGTCTGTAATCGGTTTGGTTACTGCATTTCTTGTTTCACTACTATTTCCTTGGGTTTAAAAAAAAAGTTATGAAAGATTCAAAAATTATTAAATGGAATATTAAGTGGTTGGTAATATCCACTATCTTAGTATTGGGTGTAGTATTACTTACAAGTTTTAGTACAGTACAAAAAGAAGTTTCGTGGGAACAAAAGTATCACGAAGTAAAAAAAGAAAGAGATTATTATAAACAAGCTTCAGAAAAACTCTTAAAAAATTGGAAAGAGTGTGAAGTAAAAATTGTAAAGATAGTTGGGTAATTTAAATAAATCAATACCGGTAGTTGTAGTACATAAGAGTCCTCGTAAAAATTCTAAAATTAAATTAGAGGTTTTTACTCACATAAGACCGGATGATATCTTAGATGGTAATAAAAGAAAACCATATATTCCTCACGAAAACGAAATCCTTCAAATAGGATGGGGTTCTGGCTTCGAGGAGTTGTGGAAAAAAAAATACAAATTATGAAAAAAATTCACTTAGGTTGTATCATTCGTGGATTTAAATCAATTGATGAGCTAAGTAATGAAGAAAAACACTTTTCAGAAATAGCACCTGATTCCGCATTAACTAACAGATTATTTCATTGGAATGAAGTATATAACATATCAAGATATCATAATTTTGAATATAAAATATATGTAGAAAAAAAATGGTGGCCAGAGTTGGAATATATAGATTTACCAAATACAATTTGTTTTGACTATGGATATGATTTATATGAAACTTATAAAAAAGATAAAGAAGAGTTTTTAATAGAAAATAATATCCAACCAATTAATAACTTAGATTTATGTTTTTCTGATGAGTTTAAAAACATAAATGAATATTATACTAATTTTTTATATAGTGATGGTAGTTATTTAATTAACTATAAGGCTAAAAAAAATATAGCTAAAATAAAATTTAAAAACGATAAAGTAAACGAATATATAAAAAATAAATGTAATAACTTAATTGGAATTCATATAAGAAGGGGTAATGGAGTTTTTCCTCCTGAACTAGGAAAACGATATGAAGATGTTCTTGGTATTAGTGGGGTTGTAAAAGAAGAAGATATGGATATAATACCATATATGAAAAAATATGAATTTTGTATTTCCGATGCAGAACCAATCCCAAGATATATATCAAACGAGTATTATGTTAATTTAATTAAATCTATATTAGAAAAAAACAAAAATCAAAAATTTTATATATCATATGATGTTGATGATAAATTTATTGAACCAATTATTAATAAATTTAAAGAAAGTATTTATACTAAAAATCATCTTTATAAAGATATTGGAAATATTATTGAAAACAAATTTACAAAGTGGCCTAACAATTCAGTATTAGGAAATTTAATTGATTTATTTTCACTAATTAATTGTAAATCATTTATACCATTTCCAATTTCATCTTGGTCAACATTTGTAAAAAATTATAACAATAATACCTTAATTTAAAAATATAATGTTAGTTGTCACTAAATGAAACTAAGAGAAAACCAAATAGAACCAGTAGCAATTGGAGTTGAGTTTTTACGAACTCCAAAAATGAAACCATCGATTATCGTAGCACCAACTGCCTTCGGTAAATCGATTGTTATCGCTGCAATTGCAAAAGAACTTGGTGAGAAGATTTTGGTTCTACAACCATCAAAAGAACTTTTAGAACAAAACTATGACAAGTTTATAACTCTCGGTGGAGAGGCATCTATCTATTCTGCTTCAATGGGAAGTAAAGAATTAGGTGATGTAACTTATGCAACGATTGGTTCCATAATCAATATTGCGTATAAGTTTAAAGAGATGGGGGTCACTAAGATTATCATAGATGAGTGCGATAGATACCCAAGAAACAAATCAGGACAATTAAGGAGATTTGTGGATGGTATGAAAGCAACTCACATACTTGGTCTTACTGCTACCCCCTTAAAATTACAAACCAACATGGGAGATACCGGTCCATTTTCAAAGTTGGTAATGCTAACAAATCGTTCTAAACATGGAGTGTTCTTTAAATACATCCTTCATGTTTCTCAGATTCAAGATATTGTTAAGTTAGGTTATTGGACTCCATTAGAATATCAATCTTATGATTTCGATACTGGTGCTTTAGTTTATAATTCGAGTGGTGCAGAATATACACAAGAATCTATTGCTCGTTCTTATGAGAACCAAAACATTGGTGATAAGATTGTAAAAAAGATTGAAGAAGTATATGATAGAAAATCTATATTAGTTGCAGTACCAACGATAGAACAAGCAACAGAACTTGCTAGAAAGATTCCTCAAGCAGCAGTAGTACATGGTGGTACACCTAAGCAAGAAAGAAAAAGAATCATAGAAGAATTTAGAAACCAACAGATACGAGTTATCGTACAAGTTAATGTACTTACAGTTGGGTTTGATTATCCTGAATTAGATTGTTTGATTACAGGTAGACCAACCGCATCTATATCTTGGTGGTATCAATTTGTTGGTAGAGGAACTCGTATTCATCCACAAAAAGAAAATTGTTTGGTGGTTGATTTTGTAGGTTCAGTAGAAAAGTTTGGTAAAGTAGAAGAACTTTATTACAAAGATACTGGTGGTGAAGAATGGGAATTGTTTGGTGAGGGTAAGAAACAAATCACAGGTATTCCAATGCACGAAATTGGTATTCACTTAGAAGGTGGTATTAATCTTGCAGAAAAAACAAACGAAGATGGTGATATAGAAAAAGTATATATGACCTTTGGAAAATATAAAGGTAAACCAGTTGCATCAATCCCACCTTATTATAGAAAGTGGATGGTTGATAATATTACTTGGGGTCCTTGGAATATAAAAATTAAAAACGAAATAGAAAGATTAGAAAATATAAGTAAATGAGAATATTAATACTTGGTATTTCACGAAGTGGAACATCTTCTTTATTAAAAGGATTCGGAGACCAAGGGTTTTATCAATTAAGTGAACCATTTAACTCAGGTATTAATTATGGTACGAATTTAGATTATCCAATTTCTAATTTTAATGATTATACAAAGCTTTGTGTAAAATGTTTGTGTAAGCAAAAGCCTAAAAACTTAGATACAGATGGTTTATCTTTTTATAAGAAATTTATTAGAGAGTTTGATAGAGTTATAATACTTGATAGATTAAATAAAGAAGAACATAAAGAAAGTTACTTACACATGATGTGGAGAATGGATAACAAACAGTCAGTTATGTTAAAGTGGACACCAAGTGATATACCTCAAGAATATAAAAAAGATTTTAAATCAGATAACAGGTTTGAAGATTTAAAAAAAGAAAAAGAAGAAATAAAATTAATATCAAAAAAATTAAACATACCTATTACTTATTACGAGGATTTATATGGTAAGGATAGGCAAAAATCTTTAGATATAATTAAATCATGGAATATTAATATTAATGAAAATAAACTTAACAAATATTTAGACCCTAAATATAAACTAAGACAATATAAAGAAAACCTCATATGAAGGAAAATATAGAATTTGATTACTTAGTAATAATAGATTTATGGAATGTGGATGTTTTGAAACAAACAGGTGAACCAGGACAGTTACCACATAATATAGATGTATATAATGCTATGAATAGAACTTTACTTAATAATCTTCAAGGGTTTACATTTAAAAATATATTAATATCAAATGGTAATCTTGGTCCTAACTTAAAAAATAGAGAATGGATTAGGCCTGAAAAAAATGTTTCTAATTATATAGAAAATATTGCAAACGAAAACAATATTAATACTTATGTGTTAGGTGAAAGGGGTGAAAACTATTATCTTAAGAATAAAAGAGACTCCAACTACCTTGATATTACTAAAAAATTTAATAAAACTGATAAGTTTTTAATTGCCGGAAGAGTTTTTGGTATTTGTGTACACAATAGAACATTTGGAATAGTATCATTACTTGCTAATGGATTCCAAGTTTATACCAGTCCCTTACTTACAATTGGTTGGGAAGATATGTTTGTAACTCAACAACAATTTGAAAATGATGATAAAATTAATTGGAGTAAAGTAAACAACGACCCATTTATGCAAAAGGCAGAAAGTATAAATTCAGATTACGATTATAGTGAAAAAGAGGGATATCGAGGACTTAAAAAAATGTTAGAAAATAATGAATAACTTAGATTTACAATACCAAAACTTACTTCAAGATATTTTACTTGAGGGTAAAGAAAAAACCGATAGAACAGGAACAGGAACAATATCTGTTTTCGGTAAACAAATTAGACATAAGATGAGTGAGGGATTCCCACTTCTTACAACAAAGAAGATGGCAATTAAATCAATCATGACAGAATTAAAATGGTTTTTAAAAGGAGATACAAACATTAAGTATCTTGTGGATAATGGATGTAATATTTGGAATGGTGATGCTTATAAAACATATGAAAGAACATATAACTATGAGTTGGAAGATGCACCACTTACTCTTCCTGAGTTTGTAGAAAAAATTAAAACAGATGATGATTTCGCTAGGGTTTGGGGAGAACTTGGACCTGTTTATGGAAAACAATGGAGAAGAATTGAAAAAAGACATGGTTCATCACCAACATATAAAGTAGACCAAATTAAAAACCTTATAGAACTTATAAAAGAAAATCCTGATAGTAGAAGATTAATGGTAAACTCTTGGAATCCTTCAGAGTTAGATGAGATGGTTCTACCACCTTGTCATTATGGATTTCAATGTTATGTAAACGATGGTAAACTATCTTTAATGTGGAATCAAAGAAGTGTTGATACTTTCTTAGGATTGCCATTTAACATTGCATCTTATGGAATGTTATTACTACTATTATGTGAAGAAACTAATTTAGAACCAGGTGAACTAATTGGTAACTTGGGTGATACTCACTTGTACAAAAATCATTTAGAACAAGCTGAAGAACAAAGAATAAGAAAATCTTTTCAGTTACCAAGTTTGAAATTATCAAATGTAAATCTTTTAGATGGTGAGTTTGAATACGAGATTATCGGATATCAATCACAACCAACAATTAAAGCACCCTTATCAAATTAATTATGCAAAGTTTAAAACTATATGAGTTGAAAATAGAACAACTCGAAAAAGAAAATCTACAACTTAAACAAGAACTTGAAAAACAAGATTTAATTAAAAAAGGATATAAAGAAGAAATATCAAAGTGGAATAAAAAGTATAAAGATTTAAAATCACAGATTCAAAATGGATAAGAAAGAAAAAATTGAAAAAATCATAGAGTTAAAAATGGTCAAACCACAAACTCAAAAAATTAAAAAAGAAATTCAAAAATTACAACAAGAATTAGATGAGAAATTTTAGAAGAAGTAAAACTGAAAGAAGTTTAGCTGGTATATGTGGTGGGTTAGGAAATTATACAGATTCAGACCCATTGTTATGGAGATTACTTTTTATACTCCTTTTCTTTATACCATCAGTACCAATTTTTATTTTATATATTATAACAACATTAATTACAAAATCAGAATAAATGATTAGAACAGCAGAATGTGTATCACCGATGCACCCAGACAAAATGTGTGATAGAATATCAGACACACTATTAGATATTCACTTAACACACGACCCAAATTCACGAGTAGCAATTGAAACTGCTGGTGGTAATGGTTTGGTTTATGTTACAGGAGAAGTTACTTCTCAATACAAAATTACAGATGATGAAATTATTCAAGTAGTGAAAGATATTACTACTGATGATTCTATTGAAGTAATTACTAACTTAAATACTCAATCACCCGAGATTGCTCAAGGAGTTGATATAGGTGGAGCAGGAGACCAAGGAATTATGATTGGTTATGCTTGTAGAGATAATGAAGAATTTTTACCACAAGAATATTACCTATCGAGAGAACTTAATAAATCTGTATTTGATAAGTATCCTTACGATGGTAAAACACAAGTAACAATGAATGGAAACTCATTAAGAGTTGTATGTTCATTTCAGAGCGCACCAGCAGATGAATTACAAAAATTAGTAATGGAATACTTTGAAGATTTCCCTCAGTATCATATTGAAGCTCTACATTGTAATCCTGCAGGTGATTGGAACATTGGTGGGTTCACTGCCGATGCTGGGTTAACTGGTAGAAAACTAGCAGTTGATAATTATGGCCCAAGAGTTCCACTTGGTGGTGGAGCATTTAGTGGTAAGGATTGTACTAAGGTTGATAGAAGTGCAGCTTATATGGGAAGAAGAATCGCAGTAGATATCTTAGAACAAAGACCAGAGGTACAAGAGGTTGTAGTTCAACTTGCTTATGCAATTGGATATGACCAACCACTTCAAGCAACTGCAATAGTTGATGGAGAACACGAGTTTATCAAAGGATATGATTTATCACCTAAAGGAATTATAGATTTCTTAGAATTAAGAAAACCAATATTTAGTAATACAGCACAGTTTGGACACATGGGTGCAGGATTTTCTTGGAAATAATTTGGAATTGTAAAATAATTTTCGTATATTTGTATAACAAATAGTTTATAATGAGTAAAAAATATAAAGTAATATTAATTAGTGGTGGATTTGACCCTGTTCATAAAGGCCACATAGAATGTATCCAAAATGCTAAAAAGTTAGCAGATGAAGTTTGGATAGGATTAAACAACGATAGTTGGTTGTTTAGAAAAAAAGGAAAACAATTTATGAAAGAAGATGAAAGAAAATTCATAATGGAAAACCTTAAAGATGTGGATTATGTTTATGTGATGAATCCACTTATACATGGAGATGATACAGCAATTGATTTCATTGACCATGCAAGAAAAAAATATGTAAACGAAAATGGTGATTTACTAAAAGGTGAAATGGCATTTGGTAATGGTGGTGATAGAACCGAAACAACTACACCAGAAAATGATGTATGTAATTCATACGGAATAGATTCAGTATGGGGTCTTGGTAAAAAGATTCAATCATCATCTTGGTTATTGGAAAAATATTTAAACATAGCAGAATAAAATTATGAATTTAGAAAAATTAGTTAAAGAGTATCCAAACGATATGGAACTTGGAAAAGCAGTAAGAAGTATTTACTTACAAAGAGAAAAATTTTTAGAAGAACACAAAGATATTAAAATCTTTGAATCACCAGATGGAGGAGAAACAGTTTATGAAAGACCTTTCGGTGGAGATTATACAACAAAAAAATTAGTTAAATGAAATTAATACAAGACCCAAGTAAACTTAAAACAAAGATAGAACCATCGCCATTCACTCAAGAAGAGATTGATGAAATATCAGTAACACTTCTTCAAGAGTTAAAGAAACATGGTGGTATAGGGTTATCGGCAAATCAAATAGGAATAAATAAAAGAGCCTGTGTAATCAATGTAAAGGAACCATTGGTACTAATCAACCCAAGAGTTGCAGAAGTATCAGAGGAATCAGTTGTTTATGTAGAACAATGTTTATCTATGCCTAAGACAATGCGTAAACCGGTTCAAACAGTAAGATTTAAAACATTAACAGTAGAGTGTGATAATTTAGGAACAGTAATATTTTCACCTGATTCAAAAGAAGAATGGAAAACATCTGAAGAATTCTATAATGATGAAGGTATGTTAGAGTGTGTTGTAGCACAACACGAGATTGACCACCTTGAAGGTAGATTGATAACAGATAGAAGATATACACAAACAATCATACGAGAAAAAAAATATGGTAGAAATGAAAGAGTGATGGTTAAACTATCAGATGGAACTACCGAATTTATGAAATATAAAAAGGCACAACCTTTACTTTCACAAGGTGCTGAAATCTTATAAAAGAAACGAAAACATGGGAAAACTTATATTTAGCTATACTGATAAAGACTTTATAGAATCAAATAGAGAGGCTAACAAAATAGAATTTGATGTACCAGATGATATGGATATCAATGAGTATAAAGTTGTTTGTGTTAGATTAGCATCCGCATTAGGTTATGGTAATAAATCAATCAATAAATCATTTGGTGATTTGGTTTTTGGAAATGAAGATAAAAATGAATTAAAAGATTTATTAGATGAACTTAATATCAAAAACAATGATAAAACAATTACAGAGTAAACTATTAACTCAGAGTTTAGTAACTCAGAGTATTATGGATTTACTTATAGAAAAAAAAGTTTTTACTAAAGAAGAAATCAAAGAACAAATTGATTTTAATATGGAGTTGTGGCGAGAATTAGTAGAAGAAAATAAAAAACTTCTTAAAATGACAAATGAGGTATTAGAAAGAATACCAGATGAAGAAGATGAAGTTACAGAAGGTTTATACTATGGGCCGATAGGTGAGTGTTAAAAAAACTCCCTAAAAATTTGGATATATCGAAAATTTTTCGTATATTTACATAGTAAATCAAAAGGAGCAATCCCTATGAGAAAACAAATATTAACAGTATTAATTTCAATGTTTGTAACATTGGGATTAGTTGGTTTCACAGCCAACATTATATTACCAAAAGTTCAACCAGTAGCAGAGGTATTAGAACCTAAACCAGTTGAACTTGTAGAAATAGAAATAGAACCTATTAAGATAGAAATAAATCAACACGATATGTTTCTTGAAGCAATAGGAATGAGAGAATCCTCAAACAGATACGATGTTGTAAATGGTTGGGGTTATATGGGAAAATACCAATTTGGTAAACGAACTCTCAAATCATTAGGATACGATGTATCAAAAGAACAATTTCTTAATTCACCTTACTTACAAGAAAAAGCAATGTTAGATTTACTTTTACACAACAAAAAAATACTTCAGAAGTATATTGATAAATGGGAAGGTAAAACTATAAATGGTAACGAGATTACCGAAAGTGGAATATTAGCAGCTGCACACTTAGCAGGACCAGGTAATGTTAAAAGGTTTTTAAGAAAAGGAAAAGAATTCAGAGATGGTAATGGTACAAAATTAACTTCCTACCTTACACAATTTAGTGGATACAAATTAAACTTAGAATAATATGTTAGAAATATTTACAACCTATAATATCATTATAGGAGTTTCAGTAATACTGAACATTGTCTTATTGGTGGGTATTAGAAACCTTTTAAGACAGAACGAACAACTTGAAGATAGGTTAGTTAGAACTGTTACTTCAGTTAGAAATAGAGTTATAACGGCTCTTGACCAAATGAGAGTTATTGATACAAAACAAGCATTTGAAAAAGATGATGAAGTTGGAGCCACTTTTGGTCAACTGAAAAAGATTGTTGAAGAATTAAACGAAGATATATAATATGCCCAAAAAAAGAAGAAAAAAATCCAAAATATATTTTGGTACACCTGCTCAAGAAGCAATCATAGAGTACAACAAATCAACCGACCCAGCAGAAAGGTCTAAAATTTATGAAGAAAGAATTAAATATCCTTTCGAAAAATTGGCAGAAAATGTTTTAAATACATTTAAGTTTACTTACTTTGATGTACCAAAAAAAGATATTCAAATGGAAGTTGTCTCTACAATGGTAGAAAAAATACATATGTTTCAAGAAGGTAAAGGTAGGGCTTTTTCTTATTTTACTATTATTGCAAAAAATCATTTGATTTTAAAGAACAATGGTAACTACAAAAGATGGAAACAAAATTCTTTGTTATCTCAGATGCCAGAAACTTGGAATCCTGAAAATGACCATTATGAAGTAGAAGAAAATAATGAGTTTAAAGAGTTTAAACAAATAATGTTAGATTATTGGGATAAAAACTTAAGTACAGTATTTAGTAAAAAAAGAGATATTCAGATTGCAGATGCAATATTAGAATTATTTAGAAGAAGTGAACATATAGAAAACTTTAACAAAAAACATTTATATCTTCTTATAAGAGAAATGACTGATTGTAAAACTCACTACATTACTAAAGTTGTAAATGTAATGAAACAACATCAGAAAAAAATGTTAAATGAATACTTAGAACATGGATATATAGAGGAAAACAAAAATACATTTTTTGAATCCAATAAATATATTGACGAAGATTATTTATAATGAGTTATATTTTAGGAATAAGTTGTGGTTACCACGATAGTGCAGCATGTTTATTAAAAGATGGAAAAGTTGTATCGGCTTGTGAAGAAGAAAGATTTACAGGTATAAAACACGATTCATCTTTTCCACACAATACAATTAAATGGATATTTGAATCAAACTCAATTACCAAAGAAGATATAAACTATATTTGTTTTTATGAAAATCCAACTGAAAAGTTAGATAGAATTGAAACAACCACTCAAAAAAGACCAAAGAAGTGGTATGATTTTTTTTCAAAGAAAAACAACAATACTATACTTGATAGAAATAAAAAGGCATATGATATTTTATTAAAAGATATCGATAGTATTAAAGGAAAGAAAACCAAAGTATCTTTTACAGACCACCACACTTCACACTTAGCATATTCATATTTTACATCTCCATTTAAAAATTCAGCAATACTTTCAGTAGATGGGGTTGGTGAATGGAAAACAACCTCATTAGCTATAGGTAGAGATAATAAAATAAAAGAACTTGAATCTGTTGGATTTCCTGATTCGTTAGGTATGTTGTATTCAGCTATGACAGCATTCTTAGGTTTTAAACCAAATGAAGGTGAGTATAAAGTTATGGGATTAGCTCCATATGGTAATCCAAAAAAATATAATCTTAAATTTGAAAATATTATAAAAGAATCTGATAAAGGATTATATGAACTTAATATGGATTACTTTACATACGAATATTCTGATACTGATATGTTTAATGAAAAGTTATCAGAACATTTAGGTATAACAAATAGATTACCAGAAGAACCACTAACCCAAGACCATAAAGATTTAGCTGCATCTGTACAGTTTCAATATGAAAAGTATTTCTTTAAACTATTAGATAAGTTATATAAAATTACAGAATCGCCAAATCTATGTTTAAGTGGAGGATGTGCATACAATGGAACTGCTAATGGAAAGATAAAAGAAAAAACAAAATTTCAAAATGTTTGGATTCCACCTGCTCCATCTGATGCTGGTTCATGTATTGGTGCATCTTTATCTAAATTTTATACTAATAAAAAACAAGAAAGAGTAACAAATATAAATCCATTCTTAGGACCTTTTTATCCTAAAGAAGATATTTTAAAATCACTTAATGATTACTCTAAAGATGTTTATTATGAATGGAAACCAAGAGAACAAATGATTCCTTATATTGCAAAAGAAATATCTGAAAATAATATCATTGGTTTATTTCAAGATAGAATAGAATTTGGTGCAAGAGCATTGGGTAATCGTTCTATATTAGCAAATCCATGTGACCCTCAAATGAAATCAAGATTAAATAGAGTAATTAAAAAGAGAGAAGGATTTAGACCATTTGCACCTATTTGTACTTTTGATTCATTAACAACTTACTTTAATTATGATTCAGAAATCCCTTATATGAATCAAGTTGTAAAGGTAAATGATAGGTTTAAAGATAAATTACCTTCAATAACTCATATTGATGGTTCTGCAAGAGTACAAACTGTAACTCATAACTCTAATAGATATATTTCTTTATTACTTAAAGAGTTAAATAAAGTAAATGGATTTCCAATTGTAATTAATACTTCATTTAACTTAAAAGACCAAACAATGGTTTTAACCCCAACAGATGCAATCAAAACATTTCTAAATTGTGAAATGGATATTTTGATTCTTGGTTCTTATGTTGTAAAAAAGAAAATCCTTTAACCTTTCCATAATATTTACTTAACAATTTCTTAACATAGGTATATTTATACTAAAGGAGGAATTATGAATGAACAATTATTCAAAGTAAAGATTGTTCAAATAATAGCAATCCTATTATTTTCTCTGTGTACCATTCCGCTCTTCGGACAAGAATCCAAAGTTATTACACAGATAGACAACAATCTTTACGAGTATAGAGCTTACAACGAAGATGGTTCTATACACCAAAAAGGAACATACATCAGAACAGAAGATGGCAAACTATTAGTCCACTCTTATTGGAGTGATGATGTAGGTACAAAGGCTCTCTATAACAAAGGAAAGTTAGTTTGGATTAAACCAAAGGGACAACCTCGTTATACTTATAGAGAGATAGAGTACGAACAAATGAAGGCTCGTATTAGAGACTTAGAAAACAAACTGGCAAGTAACAAGCCCTAATCGTAATTCAAAGTGATTAGTAAAGTTTTAACCCCACAATTAGTGGGGTTTTTTTATTGACACCCAATATTGTTTGCCTATTAGGTGTTAAAATCAAAAACATACTTTTTATTTCATATATACAATAGTTATTTGTGGACAAGTCCGATGTTTTGGAATATGAAAAAGTTATTATTCTTAATTAAAACAAAGGAGAAACAATATGGATTTTTTAAAGAAAATCGGCACATGGGCTGATGAATTAACAAAAATCGGTATTAGTATCGTTGCCTTGGGAGTTGTACTTGAAGTATTATTCAAAGGTGCAAACATTCCATTTTGGCCAGAAGTATCAGTAGTTGATAACATTATGGGCATTTTAGGAAGTTTGAGTGCTGAAGGTCTATTAGGACTAGTTGGTGCTTTCGTACTTTACCATATTATTAAGAAGTAAGATTTACTTAATAATTTTCAAAACGCGTTAAGAACTAAACCCCACACTTTGTGGGGTTTTTTTATATTTATATATAGACCGTGTGGACTGGTCTTTACAATACAGTCGCGGGTGGAGTGAACGCATCCGAAACAATCGTTGCATATGTTGAACCTTTAAAAGAAAGGATTGATATGAGCGATGAATATTTAATGGCACTTGAACCAAATCAAGGTCATCTCCAAGCTCTCACAAAAGATGAGGAGAAATAGAGACTGAACCTCTCTTCGGAGAGGTTTTTTATTTTACCATATTTATATACAACATAATATGGTATAATCATGAGTACGAATTTTGAATTATTTCCTGGTAAAAACCTAAGTGGGTTGTTTGAGGATATCTATGATAACCAACAAAACAAGAAACAAAGGATATCAGAACTAATTGCTGAAATGAAAAAAGTAATTAGACATTCTGGTGATATGGCTGTAATTGGTCCAATCATAAAAGATTTAGTTGATACTTCGGTTAGAAACGATGAATCACTAATTAAGATGGCGGCAATTGCACAAAGAATGATTGCATCAAAAGATAAATCAGAAGGAGATACTGGTTTCCTTACTGATAAAGAAAAAGAACAATTACTACAACAATTAGAAGATACAGTTTACGAAGTAGAATCTGAAAAAACAAAAGTTGATGATTTAACAAACGAAGTTGAAGAATTAAAACAGAAAGTAAATAAATAAACATGCCATTTAGAACCTCAATATCAAATAGTAGTTTTTATTCTAATAAGAAAAAGATTTCTAACAACTCACTTGATGGAAGCACCGGTATTGTAGTATATGTTCACCTTGATGATAGTGAAGCAACAGGTATTACATTAATAGATGACCTTGTTGATAAAGTATCTGATAAAGAAATGGTTATTGGTCATTGTAAGATTGCAAGTAGAACTGATTCCACACACGATTTAGAAAACATACCAGAATATCCACCAGCAAATCCTGATGAAGGAATCCCACTAATAGGAGAAGTTGTACAATTAGTAAAGATTGGTAGTACTTTATTTTATAAACGAATTCCAAGTATTGATATTAATACAGGAAATTCAGAAGAAAATGCATTATTAGAAGGAACACCTAAAGAAGAAAAACCAGGAAATCAAGCATCATCTTATAGTGAATCATCACAGACAGGTATTGCAAACAATACCACCAATACTGATAACTCTGTTAGAGAAACAAAATTTGGTGAATACTTTGAACCAACACAAATAAATCCTTTACGATTATATGAAGGTGATAAGCTTATTCAATCAAGATTTGGACAATCAATAAGATTTAGTGGATACAATAACGAAGATAATCTTTTTGCACCTACAATAATAATTCGTAACAGACAAAGTGATAAATCTATTGAAGATTTAAAAGAGTTTGAACCAACAGAAGAAGATATTATAAATGATGGTTCATCAATTGTATTAGCAAGTGGTGAATACGAAATCCCATTTGCACCAGGTAATGAAGAAGTTACTTTAGAAACAGATGATAATGTAGTTTACTACGAACCACCAGAATTAAAAGGAACAGACCAAATCCTAATGAATAGTGGTAGAATAGTTTTATCTGCTAAAGATTCAGAAATGATATTTTTCTCAAAAGGAAATTACTCATTTATTTCAGATGGTAAACTTACAATCGATAATGGATTGGATGGTGCTCAGATGGACTTTAATGGTGAGGTTAGAATGACTACCAATGATAATCCGATATATCTTTTAGGTCAAGGAGAAGAAGGTAAAATATACCTTAATATAGAAAATGAAAATGAACCAGTAGTACGAGGTCAAACATTAGTTAAACTTTTAGGAGAACTAATAGATGCAATCAATCAACAAATATATAAAACCCCATCAGGACCAACTGCTGTAGGGCCAACCAATAGTGGAACTTTTAAAAATATTAAAAGTGAATTGGAAACAATATTATCCACAACAAACTTTACTGAATAATCATGTCTCTTTCTTTGTTTAAAAATAACTTGTTAAGATATATGCAGAATCCTAACGGCATAAATAAGTTTGAGGATTTTGCTGATAAAGTTGTTTTTGAATATGATTTATTAATAAAATCAGGATTTCAAAGTATAAATGGTAATAAAATAATAAGTGGTAATACTGATTTGATGCGTACATCAGTTGAAAATGCGTGTAGAAAGGCCTTACAAAAAGATAAAGGGTTACATGATTTTGTAAATGATTTGGGAGATGCAACAAGACAATATTGGATTCAAGCAGAGTTTATTGTAGGAGTACCACCTGTAATACCAGCTGTTGCCACGATAGGAAATATTCTTTTAGATGCTGCAATCATTTCAAATATAGGAGTATGGACACCACAACCACCTACACCACCAAATGAAGATTCAAACATTTTACTTGATAGTTTTATTTTAGGAATACAACAACACTTGACAACTATCCAAGGATTTTATTTTACTGTATCATTATATCCCTCAGTACCTTCTCCTATACCAAATCAAGGAGTATTACTATTTCAAGGATATACAGTTGTCGGTGGTGGAGCTCCATCTACAACGGCATCAGAACCTACACAGGAAAGTTTTCTTACAAAAGTTTTAAAGAAACTTGGAAATCTTTTAAAGAATGATGAGATGGATGAGGAACACAAACAAGAAGCAGAAAAAGAAAAGTTGGAAGCTGATGCGGTTGCCAATGATACTTCTTTACCATCACAAGGAAGAACATCTGCACAAGAATATTCTAAACTTAAACAAACTCAACTTAACGAAGGAAAAGTAAATAGTGTTCCTGCTGATATAACTGATGAAGAAGCAGAGGAACTAGAAAAAGAAACACCAGAAGAATATAAATGTGAATCAGGAGAAAAAGTAGTTCAGATAGCTAAAAGAGATATTGGTATTCTTGAAACAGGTTCTCCTCCTGGTAAAAACTATGGTGGATTTCCTGGTGGAGTTCAAAAAGATGAACCTGGTAGAATAGATGAAATGTTTGATAATTGTGGATTAGATAATCAAGCTAAGGTTAGAAAAACTGGTAGTGGTTATTATTGGTGTGCTGCCGCAGTAACAACTTGGTGGAAAGAAGCAGGATTACCTTTACCACCAAATGGAAGAGCAGGATGTGATTTTTGGATGCAGTGGGGAAAACAAAATGGATATTGGTCTGATACACCAAAGATAGGAGCAGCAGTGTTATATGGTTCTCATGCAGATGCTCATCACATAGGAATTGTATCAGCTGTAACTAAATCTGGTGGTATAATGACAATAGAGGGAAATACAAGTGGTGGTGGTTTTAATAGGAATGGATGTGGTGCTTTTAGAAAAGTACCAAAAAAATATTTAGGTTTTGTAATTCCACCTGATTGTGTTGAACCATAAAATCAATAATAATATATTTATATTAGACAAGGAAAATAAAAGATTATGGAAACGAAACAATTAGTTAAAATAATAAAAACAATAGTAGAAGCTGAAGTGGCTAAAAACCACGAGAAGTTTTTAACTAAAACTTTTCCTAAAATATTAGAGGAAGAAGTTAACAAAAGATTAAAAGAGGTGAAGGGGGGTATTGTGCCGTCCTCTACGCAATTAGTAGAAGATGATGTGGTAGACCCATTCGAACAAGCAGAAATTGCTTTACAAGAAGAAAGAACACAACCTAAAAGACAATTCACTAAAAATGAAAAGTTAAACGAGGTACTAAATAATACAAAACCATTTTCAGCAGAACAAAGAAAAGGTACACCAACTACTAAATCAGTATTGGATAATTTTCAACAACCTGTAAATGAAAGTATGGATAAAACTGTAACATTTAACTCTCAAGGTGCACAAGGTGGTACTGATATGATGAGAGCTCAGATGGCACAAAAAATGGGTTATGGTGATTTAAAAAAAGGACCAAGTAAAACAGGTCTTGGAGTTCAAACAGGATTACCTGGTTTAGATAGAATTCTAAATAGAGATAATTCTGCACTTGTAAAAAAGTTTAAAAGATAGGAATTTATAGATGGCATATGTAATCGGTAGAAAAATTGTAAAGGATACAAAAGATTTTGATTCCTATGCCTATGGTATTACCCTACCTTTAAGAAGAGGAGAAACAGGATTTTTTGAACAAGCTTTTGTTTCATTTGAACAAGCAAAATCAAATTTGAAAAATCTACTTCTTACAAAAAAGGGAGAACGAGTTATGCAACCAAACTTTGGTACTGGTTTACATTCTTTATTATTTGAACAAATAGATGATAATTTAGAATCAAAGATTCAAGAAACAATCACAAAAAATGTAAATTATTGGTTACCATATGTTAATATAAAAAATATAGATGTTGAAATGACAAATGAATTGAAAGACCAAAATAGAGTAAACTTAAGTTTAGAGTTTACAGTTGGTAATCAAATTGATTTACACGAATTAACATTTACAGTACAAGGAACAAATTAAGATGGCATTAAATTCAGCAACATTTAAAAGTAATAAGGGAAGAGATATAAAATATCTTAACAAAGATTTTGCACAGTTTAGACAAAATCTAATTGAGTATGCTAAAACTTATTTCCCAAAAACACATTCTGATTTCAATGAATCCTCACCAGGTATGATGTTCATAGAAATGGCATCTTATGTTGGAGATATTCTTTCTTATTATACTGATGATTCATTAAAAGAATCTTTAATGTTATATGCTGAAGATAAGGCAAATGTTATTGCTCTTGCAAAGTACTTAGGATACCAACCAAAGGTAACTTCACCAGCAGTAGCAGAGGTATCTGTATATCAACTCGTTCCATCGATTTATAACTCAAATAGTAAATCAGGTACAAACTATGAACCTGATTCAAGATTTTATCTTAGAGTAAAAGAAGGTATGATTATCCAATCTTCAAAATCAAATACAAGATTTAGAACAAGTGAACTTTTAGATTTTAATGATGAAAACGATAGAGAAATTACAGTATGGGCATATGACCCTAATGACCCTACAAAACCAATTCAATACTTGGTTAAAAAAACAATAAAGGCAATATCGGCAGAGTTAAAGGAGTTTACTCAAACTTTCAATGGAAATACTTCTTTCTCTAAAATTAATATTGCAGATACTGATGTTGTTGACATTGTTGATGTAAGAGATTCAAATGGTAATAAGTGGTATAATGTTCCTTATCTTGCACAAGAATTAGTTTACATTGATTATCCAAATACCGAACAATATGATAAAGACCTATCACAACACCAAACTGATGGAGTATCAAGAATATTAAAAACATTAAAAACATCAAGAAGATTCACAACACAAGTTAATGATGATAATACTACCTCACTTGTTTTTGGTGGTGGTACTGCGAGTGATGATGAAACACTAATACCAAACTTTAAAAATGTTGGATTGGGATTAAATAATTCTATTGATAAATTAGGAGCATCATTTGACCCATCAAACTTTTTGAAAACAAAATCTTATGGACAGGCACCGAGTGGAACATTTACAATACAATATTTAATTGGTGGTGGTGTAGAATCAAATGTTGCTAAAGGTGAACTTACATCTATACAAAGAATAGAATATGATGAAGATACTACAATATTTACTCCAAGTGAATTAAGATTGTATAATCAAGGTAAAGCATCTATTGCGTGTGATAACGAAACACCAGCAACAGGTGGTAGAGGTGAAGAAACTATCGATGAAATAAGAGAAAACGCTCTTGCAAACTTTGGTTCACAAAATAGAGCAGTAACAAGAAAAGATTATCAAGTAAGAGCACTTTCTATGCCATCTAAATTTGGTGGAGTTGCAAAGGCATATTGTGCACCAGATGGTGAGTTAGATAATAATTCTCCTTCTTCTATCCTTAACAATCCTAATTCATTAGAAGAGTTTGCAGGATTAGTACAAACTTTAGGAGAAAAGAAACTTACAGAGCAACAAATCAAAGATGAATTAAGAAACTTTTTAGCAAGTAAAAAAGGAAATCAAAATGAAAAAAACAATCCTTTTGCAATTAATTTGTATTTACTTGGATACGATACTAATAAAAAATTACAACCTCTAAACAGAGCAGTAAAAGAAAACTTAAAAACTTATTTAGGTGAGTACAGAATGTTAACAGATGGAGTTAACTTTATTGATGGTTATGTTATTAATATTGGATTAGATTTTGAAATTAGAGTTTATGGTGGATATACTAAAAGAGAAGTTCTTACTAAATGTATAAACGAATTAAAAGAATATTTTAATATTGATAATTGGACTTTTAATATGCCAATTAATATTTCTGAAATTGAATTATTGATTGCAGGAGTAGAAGGAGTACAATCAGTACCCAAGTGTGAAATTACTAACAAGTGTTTAGGAAACTATTCATCACATTCTTATAATATATTAGATGCAACTAAAGGTAAAATGGTTTACCCATCTTTAGACCCATCTATATTTGAAGTGAAGTTTCCAAACAAAGATATAAAAGGGAGGGTTGTATAATGTATTATTTCGTAACATCATCTAAAGATACTACAATCTATTTACAACAACCCACACAAAATACTGGGTTTGATGAAATATTAGAAGTTTCCAAAACTTATTATGGAAACTTAAAAGATAACGCAAGAACATTAATCAAGTTTGATACAAATGCTATTTCGGAATCAATAGCAAGTGGTGAAATTACAATGAGTTCTGCTGAACTTATTTTAAAAGAATGTGAATCAAGTGAAATACCAACTGATTATACAATTTATGCTTATCCTGTTTCTCAATCTTGGGATATGGGTATAGGAACAAGGTTTGATAACATAAGTACTGATGGATGTTCTTGGGAAAAGAGAACAACCTCATTAACTTGGTTAGGAACTGATTTTGCAAGTGGAACAACTGGTTCATTTAATGGTAAGGGTGGAACTTGGTACACTGGTTCTGCAGCATCACAATCTTTTTCATATGAGTCAACTGATATAGAGATGGATGTTCTAACTCCACTTAATTCTTGGATAAGTAGTTCAATACCAAATGAGGGTTGGATTATAAAACACGATTCATCTTTAGAAAATGATACCGAAGATTATGGACAATTAAAGTTTTTTTCAAAAGAAACAAATACTATATACCAACCGAAGATAAGAATTGGTTGGGATGATTCTTCTTTCTCTACTGGTTCTCTTAGTGCATTAACTGCCGATGATATTCATATCACATTTAAGAGATTAAAAGTAAGATATAAACGAGGAAGTAAACCTACAATCAGAGTTTTTGGGAGAGAAAAATATCCTCTTAAAAATTACACCAATCAATATGCTTATACAGATGTATATTATTTACCATCAACTACTTACTATCAGATTAAAGATATAGTAACAGATGAAGTGGTGGTTCCATTTAGTGATGAATATACAAAAGTTAGTTGTGATTCAAATGGTAATTATTTTAAATTAAATTTAAGTAACTTTGAATATAACAGAGATTACTATATAGAAATAAAAGTAAATAGAAATGGTGTGATTGAATACTTTACTGATAAAGAGTTAACTTTCACCGTAGAGAAGTAAAATGGCGTTAAACGATAAATTTAGAATAGACGAGTTAGTCAAAAAAGGTGATAAAGGGATTCGTAGAAATGAATCTGGTAAAATCGTTGTGCGTAAAAAAGATGGTAAAGAAATAAAACCATCACCAAAACTTGCAAAACCATTTGGTGAAGAACGAATAAAAGGAAAGTTAGTTAAAGATAAACTAAAAGAAGATTTAGTATATAGAGATGATGAAATAAATCCAAATCAAGAAACTTTTTCTGGTGAAGCTGATATAAACTTAGTTAAACCAAAATATAATGAAGAGGAGTTAGTAAAGGCGGTTGATGTTGAAGTTGATGAGTTAGTAAAGAAAAGAAAACCTCAAAAACCAAGGTATATTCTATACGAAAAATATCAACAGAAGTTAAATGAAATAAAAAATTTAAATCAACAACTTCAAGATGTTACTAATGAAAGAGATAATTTATTATCAAATGTAGAAACATTAGAAGGAAGTGTTGAAGTTTTAAATGCTCAAATTCTAACACTACAAGAACAAATAAATTTTCAAGAACAAGAATTTAGAAAGTTAACTGAAAAGTTTGGAGAGTTATCTTTAGATTTCCAAAATGCAGTGGTTAAGGGAACTAAGGAAGGTATTGAAAGAGTTTCATTAACTGCACAATCAAGAGGACTAGAGGCACAAAAAGAAACTTTACAATCCCAATTAGATTCAGAAAAAGAAATTGTTAAATCTTTACAAGCTGCAAACGAAACATTACAACAAACAATTGAAACAAATGCTCAAATATTTGAACAACAAATAGCACAAGCAAATCAACAAGTAAAAGCGGCTCAATCAACAGCAGCAAATGCAGCTAACTCTAAGAAGAAAAAAATTATTTGTAATGAACTTTATCATCAAGGATTTATTCCACAACTTATTTGGGATGCGGATGAAAGATATGGTGATATGATGTTTGATAAAGACCCAAGATTGGTAATCGGATATCAGATGTGGGCAAGAAAAGTTGTAGAGTTTATGAAAAGAAAACCACAATATTCGCCTATTGTAAACTTCTTTGTTAAACCTTGGACTGAATGGATGGCACATCAAATGGGTGTATTACCAAAAAGTAATTTAAGAGGTTACTTAACTCACTTAGTAGGTAAACAATTATGTTATGTAGTTTATGATTTCAATGGTGGAGATAAACTTTATCAGAGATATTTAAATAGTAATTAATTATGGCAATTAAAGAGTTTAAAGAAATAGTAGACCGAAAGGGTTATTTAGTTGAATCTGAGGATAGAAAGATATTCGAACAAGAGTTAACTAAATCAAACTATGGATTGGGTTGTAATGATATGATTGAGTTCATACTTTATGATTCTAATGACAATCAATTGCCCCAAGGTGAAGATGGAAAGTTAGTAAGATATATTTCAACAGATGATGAAGATTATAAAAAATATTTCTTAAATTTACCAAAAAATCCTTATACAAACAAAATGAATGATTCTGAAGATTATGTTGTTGATTTACAACAACTAATATTAGATTCAGGATATAATAATGGTATCTTTAAAACTCAAGTAACATTTCTAAACAGAAGAGTTGGTTCAGAAATAGGATTAGATAAAACATGGATACACGAAATATCACCATCTCGAACAGAAGTAAGAATTCTTCCTCTAAAAAATAAAGCAGTAGATAAAGATTTAGAAAAAAGATATTCAGTTTTTACAGATAAAAAACAATTTAGAGATGATATAATTTATAATATAAGAGAATATGTTGATAGTATTAATTTAGATAAAATAAAAGATTTTATTACCCTTAGAAAAGGAACTGAATCTGATGGTAAACAATATATTAACTTAATTAAGAAAGAATTCAAAATCAATGATTTTGATATATTTTTACTAAAGATTAGAGATAAGTGGATTGAATCTATCAAATATTATGTAGAAGGATATGGTTGGGATATTAATAATTTAAACTACGGCAAACCTCTTGGTAACGAACAAGAGTGTATTGAGCTTTCATTAAAAGAATTACAATCTGATTTAGAAACTTCTTTAATAAACATTATAGATAAATTTTTATTTAAAAGAGATATTATAAAAGATAGTATTTTAACAAAAGAAGAACAAATAACTTTAGATAAAGTAAAAGATATTTTAAAAACAACTTCATCTATTTCAGTATATGAAAGTTCTATACCAGACAGTATTAGTGGAGCAGTAAGAGGATGTACAGACCCTAATTCTAAAAACTATAATCCAGAAGCAACAGAAGATGATGGTAGTTGTTTATATGAAGAAGAAGATTTAGTTGTTAAAGGGTGTACAGACCCAACTTCACTAAATTATAATCCACTTGCAACAGTAGATGATGGAAGTTGTGAATATGCCGAAGAAGTAAATATTGTTAAAAAGAAATATTATGTATGGTCCGATAGAGGAGAAATAAACTATGTAGATAAAAATGGAGCTCTTCAGAACCTAAGTGGTGTAGAGTTCGATTCGTTTACAGTAGTACATCAAGTTAATAAAGTAACTTTTATTGGAGATGTTAGAGAAGTGCCAAAAATAACAAGAAAGAAAACTACATATTTTTATAGAATTATAAATCAATCATCAATAAAAAATTATAGAACTCCAAACTATGATAGAGGTTATAATGATTTTGATTTCAATGAAAATGATATCTTTAGAGAAAGAACATATGGAAACACATTTACTTCAACATATAATTTTGAAGATAGTGGAGCAGGTATTTTAGGATTTAAAGGACAACCTATAGCCGTATCATATAAAGATGAATTAGGAAACACAGTTACATCACTTGAAATAGAAATTGGAGGTTCTATTACAGTATGTGCACAAGAAGGAAGTATATCAGAAATGCCTGGTATTAAAGTTATAAAGGGTAATCTTTGTGGAGAAGGTATGGTAACTCAAACTCCAACAACTCCAAGTACAGGAGCAGTTGGTGGTGGAGGCTCTGGTGGAGGAGGTGGTTCATTTAGAGATGAAGTATTATTTGATGAAGGTGGGGGAGACCCAATAAACCCATATACTAATCCTGGTGATTTCGTAGGTAGACCAGTAAATATAAGGAATATTAAGTAATGGCACAGAAAGAGAAAATATTTTTTGACCAACAATCAACTCAAGTAGAATCATTGGGGGGATATGATAGTGCAGAAAACTTTGGTTTCAGAGATGATGTTCTTTTAGACTTACCTGCCGGTGGAGGTGGGGGTTCAAGACCTGTAAATATTATTAGAGGATGTACAGACCCAACTTCACTAAATTATAATCCACTTGCAACCGTAGATGATGGAAGTTGTTCTTATTCTGTACCAACTCAACCTATAAAAGATAAGAGTATAGAATTAAGTTTAAACGCTAATCAACCATTTAGAGATATACTTTTAGATGGAAAAAGAGTAGATAAACAACAAAAAAATACATTAGTACTTTCTGCTAAAGAAGTTCTAACTCCAAAAACTATTACTATTTCCAATGTTAATGGTAGAGCCAAAGAAGAATATACTATCTTTGCATTAAAACAAACACTAACAAAAGAAATAAAACCTATTGTAGATTTATTACCAGAAGAGGATGTAATCTTAGATGAAGCTAGATTTGCTGATATTGGAGTTAATATTAGTGGTGAAGCAATAAAAACATATGGTACATATAATCTACCTGAAATTAGAAACATTGGAAGTTCTCCACTACGATTAAGTGGATTTGGAAATACGGCTGTACCAGATGTATATCTTGGATACACAAGACCTGTAAAGCCAAAAACAATAAAAAGACCTGAATTAATTCTTGGAAATATTAGTTACGAATATTATACTTTTGTAATTCAAAAAAGAGGATTTAACTCAAGAAAGGTTGCTATAGCAAGACCATATGATTCTGAATTAGATACGAAAGGATTAGTTGTTCCTATTCTTGGTAATGATAATAAATCACCAAAAGCAAGTGCAGCTTTATCATTTACTTTGGAGTCAATAAACCCACCACCACTACCAATTCCATACATAATTGATATTGAATCAGATTTGGCGGGTGATGGTATTATACAATATACTACATCTTGGGGTGATAGTGGTAAATTACCAAGTTCAGGTAAATTACAATTAACTGGTGAGAATTTAATAAAACCAACTATTGAATTTTTTGGTGTAGGTATATCCTCATATACTCATGATGTTTCATACCAATACATTACAGGTAACACAAAAAATAGTAAACCCACTAAAGAAATACCAAATATAGATGCAAAATTTGTTGTATCTCCATACAACCAAATTATAAAAGTATCTGCAAAAAGAGCAGAGATTACACCTCCACCAACAAAACCAAATCTAAGGGCGGAAGTTGATTTTGTAACATACAATATTAATAGTAAAGAGCCTTTAAAAATAGGATATGAGACAACTTACACAGATATTGTTCATTTCCAACTTGGAAAAACTAAAAAGAAAATTTCAAGAAGTGGTTCATTAATATTAACCAAATCGGATTTCTTAAATGGTGTTGGTAATTATGTAATTTATTTACAACCTGTTTCTAATAGAGGAGGTAGTGGTGATTACAAAAAAATATTAGTAAATGTAATACAAAAAGATTATTTACCTGGTCCTGATATTACTCACATTAATTATCCACAAAATATAAAAGGAGCGGATTTTCAAGAATATAATGTACCTTTCAGAGTTTCTTGGCAATCAATCAATACAAATTATGTTAGAGTATTTGCAGGAAAAAGAAGTAATCAAACATTTTTAGGACAGTTTCCGGCATCATCTTTAGCAGATTTTAATGTAGAAGATGTTTTAAGAGTAGCTGGAAATAATTTAGATTTAGATGCAAATATAGTTTTATTTAAATTAATTTTTGTACCTTTTAACGAAGAAGGAGATTCCTTAACAGAAGGTAAAGAAGAAAATATTACTATTACTTTTGATAAAGGAGATTTAAAACTAAGAAGAGGAAATGTTGTAGCTGATTTAAGACAGGCATTTTTAAATAATATTGATTCAAAAAAATTAATTAGAGATACTTCACCTTTACTTTCTCATTACTTACATCTTGGAAGTGGTAATAACAAATTAATTTCAACTTGGGGTATTGACGATTTAACATTTTCAGAACAATATACCGATGAAGAAACAAATCAAACAAAGTATAGAAATGTTGAAAAATCAATTGTATTAAAATTATATGAACCACTACCAAGAAATATTGGAACAAATGATGTTGTGTGGTTATCTAAAATACAATCAGTACCTTTAATTGATGAAATAGAAATTACTGAAGATTTTTCTAAAGAGTGTAAACCACTTACACCAAACTTTAACTTAGATGTAACTGATTCAATTGGATATGAAATGTTAGATGATATCATTGCAAGTGGTTCATCATCATCAACTGAAATAATAAATGAATATGTATCATCGAGTAATTTTAGTTTATCAAGTTTTAATATTCAATTTACTAAACAAAAAGAAAAATTATTCGAAGAATATAATGGTTCTGCTAACCTTATATTACCATATGGTAGTGAAGTATATAATTGGAATGAGTTTGTTAAATACTCTTCTGCAGAAGAAAGAAGTGAAAACTTTTTCTATAAAGTAAAATTAATAGAATCATATCAAGATAAAATTGATGAAATAGATACTAAAGAATCAACAATTTCATTATCAAATCAAAAAACTAAATTACAAACAAAAATAAATAATGTTAAAAAAGGATTTGATGCTTTTGAAAAACATCTTTATCAAACAAGTGGTTCATTAACTTATCCTGGTGCTGGATTAAATGAACTATCTGCATCAAGTGATATATCAGTTACAGGTTGGTATTCTAATATTATATCATCTTCAAGGCATTACGATTATAATAATTCATCAAGATTATCAAATAATTTACCAGAGTACATTTTATTAGATGATAAAAATAGTGAATTTACTTTATTCTTTGATATGATAGGTCAACACTTTGATACTATACATACACATATAAAAGGTATATCTCGTTCAAAAAAATTAGAACATAAATATGAAACAGGTATAAAAGATGATTTAGTTTATCACCTATTAGAATCGTTTGGATTTAATGCAGATTCAGGTGCTGAAAGTCAATTACTTTGGGAATATGCATTTGGATATTGGAACAAAGAAAAAGAGACAAGAGGAGATGGAAGTCAAAAATCAGTATTAACACCAAAAGATAGACAACATGAAATTTGGAGGAGGTTATTAAATAACTTACCTTATCTAAGTAAACACAAGGGTACAAAGAGAGCACTTCATGCGGCAATGAGTTGTTATGGTGTACCTTCATCAATGTTAACTATCATGGAATTTGGTGGGCCAAAAGACCCAACTCAAAGTGGTACAACTCAGTTTACTTTTGAAGATAGAACGGCAGCTATAGAATTAGTTAGTGGTAGTTCAATCATAGTACCATGGAAACAATTTAGCAATACATTAAGTAATGATTGGCCTAACTCTGTTGAAATTAGATTAAATACAGAACAAAGACAAAATCAACAAATTTTAAGTGGTTCAAATTTATCATTAGATATTTTAAAAGATACTGGTTCACTTGCAAAAATACAACTTACAGTAGGACCAGATTCAGCAAGTACACCATTAATTCCTTTCTTTAATGATGAATATACACATATCGTTGTTAATAGAACAAGTGGAAGTTCAGATACATTTGAAGTATTTGCAAAAGAATCATTCCAAGGAAGAATAAGAAATCAAGTATCGGCTTCATTATCTGCAACAACAAAAGGGTGGGAATATACAGGTGAACTACATTTAGGTAAAACATTTACAGGTTCAGTTGATGAATTTAGATTATGGAGAACACCATTATCTCAATCAAGAATTGATAATCACACAATGATGCCAGAAGCAATTGATGGTAATCACATATCTGCTTCTACTCATGATTTATTCTTTAGAAACGATTTTGAATATCCAAAGAATAGACATTCAAGTGGTGATACGGCAATCAAAAATGTTGCAGTAACATCAACATATGCATCATATTCAACGGCAAGTAATTTCGATAACAATACAACTTATCCTTATCAATACACTCCTTATGATAGAGATGTAACAGCAAATGTACCTTCAACAGGATTTAACTTTGCAAACAAAGTAAGATTTGAAACTCAAACAAAATTAATTGATTTATCTTATAGACAAAGAGCAACTAAAAAATCATTTGACCAATCACCTGTTGATTCAAATAGATTAGGATTATTCTTTTCACCAATAAAAGAAGTTAATTTAGATATTGTTAAAAGTTTAGGTGATTTTAATATTGATAATTATATTGGTAATCCGGCAGATGAATACTCGGATGAATATACTGATTTAAAAACATTAAGAAATTATTACTTTAGTAGATATACTTTAAATTTACATGAATATATTCAATTAGTAAGATATATTGATAAATCACTTTTCAAAACTTTAGAATCACTTGTACCTGCAAGAGCAAAAGTTTCAAGTGGATTATTAATTGAACCTCATGTATTAGAAAGAAGTAAAACTAAATGGACAAAACCAAGTGGTACACTTAGTTCACTTACTTCATCAATAGATGTAGAACAAGATGTAAATGTTATTTCTACAAACCCACAATATAATGCATTGGTAACTGCATCTCAAGAAATAACTCTTAAAGGAGAAAATTCACAGTATTCGGTTATTATTGATACAGAATCAGATACAACTTTAAGTGGTACAAAATCAGATTATTCAGCAACTATAACAAATACCGATACTACAACATTAGAAGGAACGATAACAAGAAATTCAGGTTCCGATATGGGTGGTATTTCTATAACAGTAGATGCTCAAGTAACAGGTTCAGTACAAGGTCAATATGAATCTACTCAGTATCAATCAGTTGGAATGGACCCTGATTCACTATCAGTAGCGGGATTTGGTTTATATGGAAAAGATGGAACTGTAACAAGAACAAGATTATTTAATAATAACATTGTAAAGGATAGAGTAAAAGTATTTTTATTGAAACAATCTTATACAGAAGATGTACCAAAAAATATTAACAGCCTCGATTCATCAATGGGAACTGAACTTGAAACTATAACAAAATATAGACACAAAGTTACCATTTTACCATTTAGTGGTTCTACAACTCCAAGTGGAGGTGATATTGTTTCTGTAACTCCATTAAATGGATATTTCCCAACACATTATAGAAACACAACAGATTTAACAACTGGTTTAGAGAACTCATTTTTTAATGGCTCTAAACAAACACAATCAACTACTTTAGATGGTGGTGCACCAGTTCAAACATTTACAACTAATCCAAATACTCTTAGAGTATCAGATGCGGGTAGAGGTAGTGGTGAACCAATTTTAGAAGTAGATTAAAAGTAATTTAACTAATTTTTAAAATAGTTATATTTATATATTGAATAACATTAACAAGGAATTTAAATTATGGCTTATTTAGATAACACCGAAATCACAGTAGATGCAATTCTTACTAAGAAGGGTAGAGAGAAGTTAGCAGCTGGACAAGGTTTAAACATCACAAAGTTCGCTTTGGGTGATGACGAAGTAGATTATACCCTTTATGAACCAGCACATCCAAAAGGAAGTGCTTATTATGATTCAGCAATTAAGGCAATACCAATTACTGAAGCATCTCCTGATGAAACTCAAGTTTTAAAATATAAGTTAGTTACCTTACCAAAAGGTACTACTAAAATTCCTAAAGTTGAGTTTGGTATCCCTTCAATATCAGTCAACCAAAATTCAGGACAAGTACAACTTTCACCAACAACTTCACCAAGTGGTAATACACAAAGTGGATATACTGTAATTCTTTCTAATAAGAACGCAGGTTCGATTGTTGGAAGTGGAATATCAAGTGGAGCAGGAACTGTACCTTCATTCTTAGGTGATGAAATTACTACAACTGCTGCTGTTGAGACAGGATTAACATTTGTATTTATTCCTAATCCGAATATTACAACAACAATTAAAACAACTATTACTGTATATGGTAATGAGACTGGAGGTTCACAATCAATACCAGTAACAGTTACTTATGTACAACCAAGTTAATATAGGAAAATAATAAGATGGCAACAATACAAGGACAAGCAGGAGTAAATTTATCTCAAGAATTAGCTACTTACCTATCGGAAAACCAAGGTAACTATACTTCTGAACAATTAACACAGATTATCAACCAGTACTTAAGTGGTGGTGATAAATTAGGTAGCACAGGAGGTCAGATATCAAATGGTATCTACAAAAGTTTTGGTGAGTTTGACCAAATCACAGGTAAAGTAGAAGTAGTAACTACTGGTCTATGGAGTGGAGATACTGGAAGTTTAAGAACTTTCTATACTTCATCTGCTCAAGTAGCTGCAACGAGTGGTAAATATTATTATAATGTTTATGATACGGCAGCAACTTCATCAGTACAATTCTCAATTGCTTATGGAAATAGAACAGGTTTAGGTTCACCGGCATTATCTGGTGATGATACATCTACTTTAGAAACTAAAGCAACTTATGCTCAATATAAACAAATTTTATTAGAAACAGATGATAGTCAATTTACATTTGTATCTTCATCAGCTGCAGGAACACACGATTCAGATGCCATCTATGTAATCAATGTTGCAAGAGGAAGATATAAAGAAAAAATGGATGCTGGAAACTGGTCACTAAAATTAACAGGTACAAGAACTATTACACTTATCGATGATAGTGGTAAGAAATTCTCAGATTCAGTTGGTAAAGCTGGTAGAGTATTTAATGTAGTAGAAGGAAGATTAAAATTAGGAACAGAAGATGAAGCAAGTACAAACACTACATATGCTACTGGTTCTGGAGATGGACAAGGACAAGGATTTGGATTATTCTATCCTGACCAAGGATTAATCGTACTTAATCCAAATGCATTACAAAATGCTGCAGGAAGTGTATATGGTTCAAGTTTAGTTGGTTCACTCGCTACAAACGCAAGTGCTAAAAACCAACAATATTTATTTGATGCGATTGCACAAGGTGGTGATTTCGAAGCAAGAAGAACAGAAAATGTTTCTACTTCTCATTACTTCGTAAGAGCAACTAACAGAGAATTTAACTTTTCAAATAATCCATCATTCATAACAGGTTCAGATGGTTCATTCGCAGAATCAACATTTGAAACAAATCCAAATACATTTATTACAACTGTTGGTTTATATAATAACTCAAATGAAATGATTGCTGTGGCTAAAACATCACAACCAATTCCAAAATCATTTGATAAAGAAGTATTAATCAAAGTAAAACTTGATTTTTAAACCGTAGGTACACATTTCAAACATAACAAACCCCATCGTGAATGGGGTTTTTTATTTCCATATATTTATATAGAGGAATTACACTATGTTAAAGACAATACCAAAATCGAATATTACCAAACGCTCTTTTAATGTTTATAAAGAGTGGACAATTGATAATGGTACATATCCATTAGAATCTGCCTCACTATCGATTAATAAATCTAAATACAAATCTATACTTGCAAAATATTATAGAGATGATGCAAATGTTTTTAATTTATATGGTAGTACATCTAATGTAGCAAATATAGCATCTGAAAGAGTAAAATCAGATTTATTTCAAATTATTTCGTTACCACAAGAAAAATATGGTGAAAAAATTAAACCAGGTTCAATTGAGTTTACTGATTTAGATAATGAAGTAACATTTGTAGATAACTCAAAATCTACTTTAACATCTACTTCTCCACTATATACTATAACATCTTTAGATTTAAACACATCAACAATAGTAATAGTTGATAACGATGGTGAGACCTTTACACTAACTATTGGTGATTTAGATTTATCTACTGGTGCAACACTATTAATATATGGAACTGATACAGATTCAATTATT
>Ga0208428_1000046_pt1 | contig 54558 bp, 40 predicted proteins | sample DEB08_DNA_11_FD_184535 | JGI IMG/M metagenome (GOLD analysis project Ga0208428, IMG submission 184535) | Aqueous microbial communities from the Delaware River and Bay under freshwater to marine salinity gradient to study organic matter... | ecosystem: Environmental > Aquatic > Marine > Coastal ... | reverse complement strand
ACAAAATCTTTATAAAATCTTAACAAAAATGATGTATAATATACAAACAAGGAGGGGAAATATGAAAATTTTATTTATTACAATGCTCATCGCGTTAAACGTCGAAGCCGTAAGGCCCTACATCGAGTACAAAAACAAAAACTTAAAGGAAAACTTTCTTCGAATTGGAGTCCAAGGAAAGCACTTTTATTTCGAAAGCGACAACAAGTCTGCAGAAGCTGGTTATAAGTTCAAGAAAGAAAAAATCACCTTCAAAGGAAAAGTCGAAAGCACGAAGAAGTTTAAGAAGACTACTTTAGAGACTGAAATACGATACACCTTTTAAAAAAAAGTTCTTGACATTTTTTCTCTCGTATGTCATTATAACATTCTGGAGAAAAAATGAATTTTCCCAAGAAAAAAATGGAGATATTTTATGAAGTACTTACTCGCACTTGTTGCATTCGCAGCTTTTCCAGCTTTCGCTGAAATTAGCGGCTCCGTCGGAGCAACGTCTCAGTATGTTTTTCGAGGCATCTCTCAGGGAGAAGACCCCGCGATTCAGGTCGGTGCCACCGTGTCCGCCGAAAATTTTTATGCGTCTTTTTGGGCCAGCCAGGTGGAACTTGATCGTGATGTACATACAGAAGGAAACTACTCTTTCGGTGTAAAAGCCAAAGGATTTGATGTTGGCTTTCTTCAGTATGACTACTACGGCGATGATCTTGAACTTTCAGAAGAAAGTCAAGAATTATACGTTGGGTACTCTGCCGGTCCTTTCACCGCTTATGCCTTTCAAGATCTCGACACGAAAGACAACTACTACAATGTAAGCGCAAGCCATTCATTTCCTTTAGTTGATGTTTCCGTTTTCGCGGGGCATGCTGAAAGCTATGACCATGGTGGCGTGAAAATCTCGCGCTCTTTTGGAAAGTTCAATCTTGGTTACACTTTTGATTATCTTCGAGATGCCTCAGAGCATTCCGTAGGACTTTTCTACAACTTCTGAATAAAAGGGGCTACGGCCCCTTTTTTCTACCCCCCTTCTAAAAATAGTTCTTGACATTCAGTTCACTTTCCACTATACTTGATTCATGAAACTCGTAAAAATGGCACCGGAAAATCTCGAAGTGGCGAACGCCTACTTAAGCAGTGGTTCCGCTGTCGTAGCAGCCTCTCAGATTGGTTGTTCTCCTGACCAGGTATACGAGATACTTGAAAAATCGGAAGTAAAAGAATATATTAACTCGGTCTACCTTGATCAAGGGTACCGCAATCGTTTTCGCCTTGCTGAACTTCTCGACGAAGTTATTGAAAATAAACTTCAAGAAGCTCGAGACTCAGACCAGTATTCTAGTAAAGACCTTGTTGACATTATTGCTCTTGCCCATAAAATTACCGTTGACCATTCAAAAGAAGCAAAAGCCTCTACGAACATCAAACAACAAAATGTGCAAATCAATTCTCCATTCGGCGAAGGAAATTACGGAAAATTAATGGAGAAACTTCTTAGTGGAACATCTGAATGAATTAAAGGCAGCCTTTGAAAAGCATGAAGCCGTGTGCGAAGAAAGATGGAAGACGGTTTTCAATGAAATTCGAACCGCACATACACAAAGCAAAGAAAGACACAACGATTTGAAAGAAAGTGTTTCTTCATTGCATCGCCTCGTTTGGGCAGGCGGAGGAGCAGTTATCCTGTTTTTAGCAGGAATGCTCATATCAGGAAGTGTACTATGATTTATAAAAAGTCTCACGGGTGGAGAATTAAAGATCGACCAGAGCTCTATGCAACAGAAGAAGAAGCAAAGGCGGCTCTTAACTGTAATGAATGTGCATGTGACCCATGCGAATGCGAGGAAGAAGAGTGGAAGTTAGCCGAAGAGACATCTTGGACAGCAGAATCGTCGGAGGATCCTTTTTAAAGGTTCCTATTGAAAGTTATTTGGAGTTGCTCGGAATAGAAGCAATTCCTTCACAGCGAGCGTTAATAAATGCTATTAATAATGATAAGTATCGCTTTATTGTTGGGGCTCTTAGTCGGCGGCAAGGAAAAACATATATTGGTAACATTATTGCCCAATGTGTCGCCCTCGTTCCAGGATGCCATGTACTTATTGTCTCTCCTAATTACAACCTTAGCAATATTAGTTTTGATCTCCAAAGAAATCTTATAAAACATTTTGATTTAGAAGTTGCTCGGGATAATGCGAAGGATCGCGTAATTGAACTTACAAATGGGTCTACTATAAGACTTGGGTCGGTCAATCAAATTGACTCTGTTGTAGGAAGAAGCTATGACTTTGTTCTCTTCGATGAGGCGGCATTGGCAGATGGAGAAACTGCCTTCAACGTTGCCATTCGACCCACACTCGATAAACCGGGTAGTAAGGCTTTATTTATTAGCACTCCTCGTGGTAGGAACAATTGGTTTAGTCGCTTTTTTAACCGGGGCTATACTGATGAATTTTCTGAATGGGTGAGTATAAAAGCTACTTGGCAAGATAATCCGAGAGCTTCAGAAAGTGACATTGCAGAGGCGCGGCGCTCAATGAGCCAAGCTGAGTTTGCACAAGAATACGAAGCAGACTTTAACGTATTCGAAGGACAGATTTGGAACTTCAACTACGAAGAATGTGTACAAGATCTGTCCGAGAGGGATTTTAGGGGAATGGATATAATCTCGGGGCTTGACGTAGGATTTAAAGACCCCACAGCACTGTGCGTAATAGCTTACGACGGACATAAATACTATTTAATGGAAGAGTATTATGCTGCGGAGCGCACAACGGAGGAACATGCAGGATACCTTGCGGAAATCATTGATCGACGAGAAGTCGACTACTGCTTCATTGACGCAGCAGCAGCACAGACTCGATTCGACTTTGCTCAACAATATGACATTTCAACCATTAATGCCAAAAAATCTGTTGTTGATGGGATTGGCCACGTGGCTTCCCTTATTGACAATGATCGGCTTATCGTCGATTCTTCGTGCATAGAAGTTCTTCGATCTCTCGACCAATATCGCTGGGATCCGAATCCAAACTTAATACGTGAGAAACCTATTCATGATTCTTCTTCCCATATGGCAGATGCATTAAGATACGCACTTTATAGTTTTGAAGAGAATGCACCTACTTTTTAAAAGGCAACAAAAAAATAATCCTTGACTTTCAACTAACCTCTCAGTATAATTTATAAAAATGGCAGAGCTAAAAAGAGACCCAATTAAATATATAAGGGATAAAGCTAAGGCTAAATATGAAAAAGGCTCCGCGTGTGAAATTTGCGGTACAAAGATAAAACTAGATTTTCATCATTACTTTACTTTAGCACCCCTGTACCATAAATGGCTAAAAGAGAAACAACAACTTCGTCCAGAGCACTATACAGATGAGTATCTGATTATTTGGAGAGACGAATTTATAGAAGATAACTGGCAAGAACTTTATAACGATACAGTTACTCTGTGCCACACGCACCATTTAAAGCTTCACAGCATTTATGGCCGGAATCCACCTTTGCATACCGCATCAAAACAAATGCGCTGGGTAGAGATACAACGAGAAAAATATGGCATGGTATAACTTCTGGAAGGAAGAAAAATTAAACCCAGCTCAAGAGGAGATCGTCTATAGTCTAGAAGGCGCCGGCCCTATTGCCTCTAGAGAAATTATTACTAATTACACCGCGTACTACGAATATTTAGAAGTCGTAAATCGCGGTGTAAACATGATTGTTGATGATACTGCCGAGATTCCCTCAAGAGTAGGTGAGCCGATACAAGGCCTTAATTCGGTAGCTAAAGGAATTAGACGTTCTCGTGTTGATCTACTGCTCAATAAAGAACCTAACCCTTTTCAAGATATTTCTACATTTAAGCGAAACCTCATAATCGATTATATACTCGATGGAAATATCTTTATCTATTTTGATGGCGTCTCGCTGTATCATCTTCCCGCAAACTACACAGACATAGAACCTGACACTCAAACCTACATAAAAAGTTTTCTTTTTCAGAAAAACATAGAGTATACTCCAAGAGAGATTATACACATTAAAGAGAATTCTTTTCACAGTATCTATAGAGGTACTAGTAGATTGAGAGCCGCTCAAAGGATTATGTCTCAGCTTACTAAAATGAGACAGTTTCAGGATAACTTTTTTACGAATGGAGCTGTGCCAGGACTAGTAATTAAATCTCCCTCAGTTGTAAGCGAAAAGAATAAAGAAAGAATGATTCAATCCTGGATGACTAGATATCGTCCAGATGGAGGCGGAAGAAGGCCTCTGATACTAGATGGAGGAATGGATTTAGATTCAATATCAAACGTAAACTTTAGAGAACTAGACTTTGAGGCATCTATACATTCTTCAGAAACAGAAATCTTAAAAGTGCTAGGTATTCCACCAATTTTATTAGACTCCGGAAATAATGCAAACATTCGTCCTAACCATAGAATGTACTATTTAGAAACAATTCTTCCTATAGTAGAAAAAATTAATAGAGCTGTAGAAAGATTTTTCGGATACCAAATAACTCCGGACATTAGTAATATTCCTGCACTTCAGCCAGAATTAAGAGATTCTGCAGCATATTATTCAACTCTTGTAAACTCAGGTATTATTACACCGAACGAGGCGAGAGAAGCACTAAACTATGATGAAATTTTTGGATCAAGTGAAATAAGGGTGCCTGCCAATATTGCAGGTTCAGCATCAAACCCCTCAGAGGGGGGAAGACCAGAGGAAGAAGATAATGAAGCGTAATGGATCTGTTAAAGCCAACATGGAAGAGATCGTCGATTTCTTTATTGAAGAGGGAAAAGTATACAAACTACGTGATTGGAATATTAATGGGCATAGAGAATTATATAAAAGATTAGTAGGCTCTCAAGATTATAAGAATTTTATTTACACCGCTAGCCGTATTTTTAAGGCTAAGTGGAAAACTATTGGACAGAAAAAAGAGGAACTTACTGTCATAACCCCACCACCTAAGGTGGAAGCGTCTCTTTCAATGGATCCCTTAGCAGCATTGAAAAAGACTAAAAAAGTAGGAGAATCAATTGAATAAAATTTTTCACATTGGCTCCACATTTAAAGCATATGAAGAAGGGGATGACCTTCATATTGCTGGTATGGCCAGTACTAATGGTACTGACCGTGTTGGAGACATAATTGAGAGTGAAGCCTGGACAAAGGGCGGAATTCAAAATTACCTAAATAATCCCGTAATTCTTTTTAATCACGATTACAATCAGCCGATTGGCCGAGCAGTTTCGCTTGGTACTAATGATGATGGTCTGCAGTTAAAAGCAAAAATTGCCAAATCTGCTGGTCACGTAGGTGAATTAATTAAAGAAGGCGTTCTTGGAGCTTTTTCTGTTGGTTTCCGAGTCAAGGACGCGGAGTACATGACGGAAAGCGACGGATACAGAATCAAGGATGCAGAGCTATTGGAGGTTTCGGTAGTCACGGTTCCTGCTAACCAGGCTGCAACCTTTTCTCTTGCAAAATCTTTTAACTCAGAGAATGAGTACGAAGAGTTCAAGAAATCTTTCAAACAAGACGATTCTGAGGAGAAACATATACTGAGTGTTCGGGAGACTGAGGACAAAGTAACTGTTGAATTTGAAAAGCACTCTGAAGAAGAGTCAATGCCAAAAGACTTATCACAAGTCGAAGCACAGGAGAAAACTATGAGTGACAACATTGATGTTGATGCTATTGTAGCTGCTGCTGTCGAAAAGACGGCCGCCGCAATGGCAATGAAAGAAGCTGAGCGCAAGGCAGAAGAGCAAGCTAATATGGAAGCAGAACAAAAAGCTGCTGACGAAGCTGAAGCTCAAAAAGCCGCGCAAGAAGCTCAAATCGCAACCGCTGTAACTAGTGGTGCGGAAAAACTATTGGCTGACGTTGCAGAACAAATGTCTGCAAAGGATGCCGACCACGCAGAACTTATCAAGAAGTACGAAGCTGATTTGAAAGAAAAAGCTAGTGAAATTGAAAAGATGCGTGACAGCAAGCGAGTTTTCGCTGACCGTTCCGGTTCAGCAGAATCTCAAAAAGCCTTAGAAGAAGACATGGTTAACGCCCATCTTTTAGGCGTTATTACTAACAAGGGTGTACAGGGAACTAGCTTTGGTCGATCAGTACTTGAAAAAGTAAACGGTCGAGCAGGTGCAGCAGTACCTACTTCAACCTCTGAAAACTTTGAAACTCAAGTTTCTACTGCAATGGAGCGAGACATTGAGCTCGAGCTTGTATTAGATCCTTTGTTCCGTAAGATTCAGATGAATGCTGCTTCTATGGTAGTACCCCTCATGCCGGACGCAGGTTATGCTGAGTTCTTAGCTACAGGTTCTACCGAAGGTTCTAGCGATGCAGTTGCTCCCAAAGGTAACTTAGATCAGCGTTCTGCTTCTTTTGGCGACGAAGCTGGTATTCCAATGGGCAACAAAATTTTGACTGTTTCTAAATTGGTATCTAAGTCTTTCATCGCAAATGAAACTGAAGAAGACGCGATTATTCCCGTTCTTCCTTACATCCGAGAAGCTATGGTTCGATCACACGCACGTGCAATCGAGCATTCACTTCTTTTAGGCAAATTAGCTACTTATGACCTTATTACTAGTGGCTACAAAGGCTTGATTCAATTAGCTACCGATGACAGCAAGATTACTAGCGATACTCAGCCTTCACCTGCTGATTTCGACGTAACTGCTGCCGACTTATTGGCTATGCGCCAGGATATGGGCAAGTATGGCCGTAATTCACGAGACGTTATTTATATCGTTGGCTTGGATGCTTATTACAAGTTGCTTGACGATCCTGCTTTTGCAGACGTTAACCAGGTTGGTTCAGATACAGCATTGAAGCTCAATGGTGACGTAGGTTCCGTATACGGTTCACGAGTAATCGTATGTGACGAATTCCCAAGCGAAGCGGACGGTGCTCCTTATGCCGTAGCAGTTAATACGCGTAACTTTGTTATTCCCGTATTACGTGGTGCTACTGTTGAACAGGATTACCAAGTTGAACAACAGCGTCGAGTACTTATTGCTACTCAGCGTCGTGGTTTTGACAGAATGTTTGCTCAAGCTGGTCAAGTTGTTGCAAAGACTTACTAATAGTAAGTATTGGATACGGAGAGCCCTACGGGGCTCTCCATTTCTTTCGAGAATTTAAATGGCAGATTTAATTACATTAGATGAATATAAACTCTTAGAGGGTATAAACTCTACTCAGTATGACGAAAAGTTTGAGAAGCTAATTACGAGTGTAAGTCAGCTTGTCCGTACTTATTGTAATAATGAGTTTGACACCTATGCCTCTGCCCCAGGGTTTACTGAAGAATTTGATATTCAATGGGATACATATGTTGTCCAGTTAAGAAAAAGCCCTGTAATTAGTATTACTAATGTATATGAAAGAGTGGGACAGTCTTCGGCGTATACCGAACTGTTTTCTTCCAATTCTAGTCCTGTAGGATATGATTGGTACTTAGACACTGTTTCAGATTCTGTTTTTAGAACAAATGAAAGTGGGAGCTATAAAAGTTGGCCACACGGAGTAGGCTCTGTAAAGATAACCTATCTTGCCGGTTATGTTGTTCTACCCACAGACTTACAGTTGGCTGTAGCTGACATTATTACCTACTATCATTTAAACGAGCACAAAGAAAGACAAAGCATAGGTTCGGCTACTAGAGAAGGAGCACCTGCTTCTGCAATTAGAAACGACCCAGGATTCCCCGACCATATACGAAGGGTGTTAGATTTATACAGGACTTCATGAGCAAGGCTATATTAGATGGCTTTATAAACGCTACGATAGACTCCTCCAGAAGACGTTATGATGTTTTAGTTCGGAGATATTTAGGTAAGAACCAACCCCACCTAATTACCCTTACAAAAGAAGATTTTGAGTTTACTCTTGTTACCAACTTTTTAAAAGCGTTAGAGGCTACAGGTAAACAGACATATAAAGGAGACTTAGAAAAGCTTAAAAATATTTCGGCAAAAGTATTTTCTGAATATCCAGATAAATTTAATAAGTACTCTAATATTGCACCATATAAAGAAAGGTACGCGGTACGTAAAGGGAACACTATAGTAATATATCTTCCCAAATATACAGAAAGTGTTAGAAGAGCTTTCGTTACTTTAGCTTCTAAATATCTTAAAAAAAGCTTTGTAAGATTTTCTAAAGAACAAGCTAAGAAGTTCAGTAGTTTAACCCAGTTCCTACACACTTCTACTAGCGACTTAAATAGTCAGACTGTAGGCACAGAACAGGTAAGGTTACTAGGAAATGTCGCTGGGGGAGAAAAGATAGGGACTGGTTTAGGAGAAACAAATTCAGTAAAAGGTTTAAAAAACTTTGTAACTGACGAAGAGCTAGAAAGTGCAGTAGCTGAGTCTTTATCAGACTCTATGGAAAATATACAATTTTCTACTCCTGAAGCAATTAAAGCGGGTAGATCGGCTATTCTTAAGATGGTAGATAGTATAGATTGGGTGTGGTCAAAGACAGAAAAAAATACTCCTAATTTATACAATGGAAATATAGTAGTTCAGGGAAAGCTAGGCCCCTCTAAGGCAAATAAGCCAGGAGAAGAGTCTTTGGACTGGAGAAATCTTCGTCCACAGATTGAAGAATTAATTTTCAAAGAGATTTCTAAAAAAGGCACAGACTTTGCAACAATTAAAGGAAGCCAGTCTAGTGTAGACAAAGTTTCGGCTGGTGCACAACAAGCTATTGTAACTAATCTTTTAAAAGCAAGCAGTAAAAATTTTAAAGTAACTGCACAAGGATTCGATAAACAAGAATCACCAAAATCTAGGAGAGGAAAAAGGGACGGAGCTAATGATTCCGTAATTACTGGAAGATCGACCACAAAAAAGACAAACGTTAGGAAGAAAAATAAAACTTCTTCTGCGACAAAAAAAGGTTCAAGAAATCCTCAGTCCCTACTATCTTTACAGACTATTTTAAACTCTAAACTTCCTCAGGAAGTAAGAAAAAATATGGGTTATCCTGGGCTTGTAAATAGAAGTGGTAGATTTGCAAGTAGCGTTCGTGTGGAAACAATAACAAGAACTAGGCAAGGGTTTCCGAGTATTGGATATACATACGATAAAAATCCTTATCAGGTTTTTGAGTTAGGAGCAGGAAGAAAGCCTTGGGCCAATAAAGATAGAGACCCTAGAAAGTTAATAGAACGATCTATTCGGTCTATAGCAGCAGATTTACTAAAAGCAAGATTTTACACTAGGAGACTATAATGGCTATAAGAGACTACACTTCGAGAAGAATGGCCATAATCACTGCTTTAGTTACTAAACTTAAAGCAATAAATGGAAACACCCCCTACAGGTCAAACGTATATAATAATGTTTTACCTAAGCTTTTATTTTGGGATGAAGTAGAGGATTTTCCTGCAATACATGTTAGTGCAGGCCCAGAAACTCGACAGTACCAAGGATCGGGATACAAAGACAGGTTTATGACTGTATCTCTCCGGGTCTATGTACAACAAGAAGATGCTATAATGGCTTTGGAAAAGTTGTTCGAGGACATAGAGTTTGTCATTGAATCAAACTCAGCCTTGTCATACACAGACCAAGATGGAAACACTCAGTCGGTACAACAAATTACTATGGTAAGTTTAGATACTGACGAAGGTGCCCTCGAACCATTAGCGATCGGGGAAATAGTATTAGAAGTTCGTTACTAACCTAGAAGGTTAAGACAGATTATAAGTAATAGCTTATAAAACTCTGTTAGGAGAAAAATAAATGGCACTACAATTTACAAGAGACGTACAAGTAATCCTGGAAGATCCTACAGCGAGTTTTCGTTGGGAAATTCCAGTACTTGATGGATTCTCATTTAGTCAGGCAATCAATGCCTCAGAAATTACAGTCAATGAAGCAGGCATTACATCACGAAGAGCAAGACTGCTTTTTAATGATGCTTTAGCCCCCGTTGAGTGGAGTTTTAGTACTTATGCACGACCACAGCTTGTTGCGTCACCAAACTTAGTTCGACCCGTAGAAGAGGCTTTATGGGCTTTATGGGCTGGAGGAGACACGTACGCCGACGCTACAGCTATTTTTACCAGCACCGCGGTAAGTCCTGCTGTCCCCGTGAATGCTTGTGATGCAACTAGTAATACGTTTAATTTGAACGGGTCAAATATTTCTAGCTTTGCTTCCGGCTGGAAAGTATACTTTCAATTTGTTCCTACGGGTGGAACTGCACAGACCTACATTTGTAATGACATTGTTGTAAATAGTGTTACTATGGATTTTGATATAGATGGTATTGCCACTTTACAGTGGAGTGGCTTTGGTGCTACAATTACTGATAATGGAGCTGGCGTTGTAGCAGCGACAGAAACTAGCGCGAGTGAACTAGACATTACAGACACTAACAGTTTTATTCGAAATCGTATCTCTACTGTAGATATTACAAGAACAGATGGCTCTCCAGATGTTACCTATACAGTTGTTCTAACTGGAGGTTCTATCAATTTTGAAAACAATATTAGCTACCTTACTCCAGAAGAGCTTGGTAAGATTAATATTCCTATCGCAAACATTACGGGTTCTCGCGCTATTAGTGGAAATCTCACTTGCTATCTTGACACTGGTGCTTCGAAGTCGGCACAGTTATTTAATGACTTAGTTTCTGACACCGAAACTGTAAGAAACACTGTAGATATGGCAATTAATGTTGGCGGTACAGGTACTCCAAGCATTAGTTTTGACATGCAGTTTGCTCATTTAGAGGTTCCTGTAATTAACGTGGAAGATCTCTTAACTCTTGATATCGCATTCCACGGACAACCTCAGTCAGGTAATGTTGATAATACTAACGAAGCAACAATTGTCTATAGAGCATCATAATAAGAAAAAATAACTCTTGACAATTTGCTACTCTTTTAGTATAATTATAAAAGATTGGGGGAGGCAACTCCCCCTTATTTTATATTAAAGAGGAATATTACATTATGAGTCAAGTGTCTCTAAAAACTTTGATGAAGCCCAGCATGACCGTTTCGATTGAATTTCCGGGAATGCAAGGGTTTTGCGTGGAACTATGTTATCTAGCTCGTGAAGAGTTGCTTGCTTTACGCAAAAAATGTCTCAATAAGAAATTTAATCGTTCTACCCACCAAGCAGAAGAAATATTAGACGAAGATAAGTTTCTCGCCGAATACGTGAATGCAGTAATTAAAGGGTGGTCCGGTCTAAAGTTATCATACTTAGAAGAACTTCTATTAGTAGATACTGAAGGGATGGATCCAAACTCGGAATTACCTTATTCACAAGAAGAAGCAGAAATTCTAATGAAAAATTCTGCAGATTTTGATACTTGGGTCACCGATACATTAGGTGAACTGGAAAATTTTACGAAAAACAAGTCGAAGAATGTCTCCGACTTGTCCAAAAAAGTATCGAGTTCAACTCCGAAGGAATAAGTGTCGATAAATACCTAATGATGTGTGAACAGTTAGGTACTGAGCCCGACCCAAAAAGACTACCTCCCTCTACTTCAGATTTACCGGAAGAAGTACAATTAGCTCTTACTATTTTTAGTTATATGCCCGATAGATGGGATGGCTTTTCTGGAGCCTATTTCGGAAAAGATTGGTCTTGCGCTGATTTTTTTCTTGAACTATTTAATGTAAGAGAAGATAAAAAAATAATAGTTTTCTTTCTGTCAAGGATACAAGAGTTATATAGTGAAAAAATAAATAAAGACCAAGAAGAAAGACGTAAGAAGGAAGAGAGAAAAGCTAAAGCAGGCGGAAAACAGTACGCCCATAATGTGCAGGGATAATGGCCAAAACAGTTAAAGTCAGTATTATTGTAGATGATGATGGGAGCATGCGTCTTACCGAAAAGAGTGCTCAACGTCTAGGCGGTAGACTAGACAAGGTAGGGGTATCGGCACAGACAGCAGATAGAAGATTAAAAGGCGCTGCCCAAGCATCATCAAATACTTCTAAAAATTTCTCAAAAATGGCACAAGGCATTACTGGCGGTCTTGTGCCTGCTTATGCGGTTCTAGCGGCAAACGTATTTGCAATTTCAGCCGCATTTAACTTTTTCAAAAAAGCCGCAGATACATCTATCCTGGTAAAAGCTCAAGAAGACTATACTTCTAAAACAGGTGTAGGCTTAAAAAGAATTGCTCAAGGTCTACAAGAAGCTTCTGATGGAATGCTTACATTTCAAAAATCTTCTGAAGCTGCCGCAATCGGGGTAGCTAAAGGCTTCAGTCCGCAACAATTAAATGATTTAGCAATCGGTGCTAGAAAAGCTTCTGCAGCTTTGGGAAGAGATTTTGAAGAATCTTTCGACAGGTTAGTTCGAGGTGTATCTAAAGCAGAGCCTGAACTACTAGACGAACTTGGTATTGTTCTTCGATTAGAAAAAGCAACTAAGAGCTATGGCGGAGCAATAGGCGTAGCCGCTGATAAGTTAAATAATTTTCAAAAGTCTCAAGCAATTCTGTTAGAAGTACAAAAACAGTTGGACGCACAGTTTGGTGCTGTAGAGCCTGCTACAAACTCTTTTGTTAAATTACAGGTTGCTTTTGACAAAATCATAAAACAAGTAACTCAAGGGATACTTCCCGCCGTAGAAGCTTTAGCAAATATTATTACTAATAATTCTACTACGGCCATTTTAGCTTTTGGCGCTCTGGGTCTATCAATAGCAAAGGCAGCTCTTCCTTTAGAGGAATGGAAACAGGACTTTCAAGATATTGGTTCTGCCGCGGATACTGCTCTTGGCAAGTTAGACATGAAAATAGAAAAGATTAAGGTAGAGCTTGCAGAGGCAAGTGTAAATGCAAATAAACTAAAAGCCGCAGCATCAAAAAGCCTTCAAAGCGCAGGAGCAACTTTAGCAGGACAAACTCAATCTAAGTTTGCTGCTACTCTGGCTCGCGGAGAATCGCTATCCCCAATTAATGCGAAAAGATTCGAAAAAGATCTTGATAGAGTAGAAAGAGAGATTATTAAGAATGGCGAAGTCATTAAGGGTGTATATAAGGGCGCATCTTTAGAAGCTGTACGAGCAATGAGAGCAGCTTTAAGAGAAATGGAAGTTGCAAATTCAGCAGCTGCTCAAAAAACTACTCAAACCTGGAAGGTCTGGCTATTGGGGTTTAAGAAAACAATGCTTCAGGCCAGGTCTGCAGCAATAGGCGCCTTCAAGAGGATAGGTAATGCTGCCGCAACAGCAGGAAGAATAGCGTCAAAAGCTTTAAGTTTTGCAGGATTTGTGGGAGTATTCTTACTCGTAAAAGATCTTATTTTAGGTATTGTTAATAATTTTAATTCACTTTCAAAAAATGTACTCGGATTTGTTGATCGTCTTGGGCCAGTAGTAAGAGTAATTTTTGGTTTTATACTAAATACATTAGGAGCTATAGCTTTAGGTTGGACAAGAATCTATAATTTAACACCTTTGGCTACAGACGCTTCACGCGACTTTCAAAAAACCTTAGAAGATTCTAAATTTAATCTAGCAGAGTTAGCGAGCGAGAATGGAAGCCTTGTAAAGCAATATAAAGAAGGAGCTATAGGCCAGGCTGCAGCCCAACAAGAAGAATTAAATAAGAAAAATGAAATCGCCAAGAAAAGAATAGAAGACCTCAATAAGGAATTAGAAAGCTACTCAGAAGCTTATGAAAATGTAAATAAATTGCTTAAAGAAGGCACTGCTCTTCAACAAGCAAATTCAATCGTAACTTTAAACACCGCATCGATTTTTAGGAAATCTCTTGCTGTTCTTGAGAGTGATCCTGACTCAAATCTTGAGCAAATCTTTGAAAATCTTACGGCAGTATTGCCTAAAGTGAAGGCAGAACTCAGTGCCTTAGGAGTAACGCTTAAAGACACTAAAGTAACCGGTGTTGCCCAAATAGAGGCTATAATATCTGTCCTTGAAGCCGCAGGTATTAAAGCTAGAGAAGCAACTACCAATACTTCAGGTTTCGCTAATTCAATAGATTCTTTAACTCAAACCGTAAATAGTTTTAAAGACAGTGGAATAGACGGGCTAGATGCTGTACTTTCTAGTATAACCGCCGTAGAGAAATCTATAAAAGACGCGACAAACTCGCAATCAGCTTTTACAGGAGAACTTTCAGATTTTTCTAAACAGTTTCAAGATTCTTTTGGTAAAAGTCTGCCACTAGTTCAACAGCTAGCAGAAAGGATTAGGATTGTTCGTAGTCAGACTCGAGCTTATTTAGACACTCAAAGAGATCTTGCAGTTGCTCAAATTAATATCAGCAATTTAACCGGAAAGGCAAAAGAAATAGAGACTGCAAAGCTAAAAGTACTACAAGAAACTTCTAAGCTGCAAAAAATAAATAATGATATTGACGCTAAAGGGATTGCAATACGATTAGCTAATCAGCCTAATGTAAGAGCGGGCCTTGTGAGAGAACAAGAAGCGTTGATTCGATTGAGAGATATACAGAAAGAAAGAATTAAATTAACTATGCAGCAAGCAGACGAGTTCGATAAATTAGGAAAAGTTATTGGAGGCTCTCTACAAGATAATTTAGCAAAACTTATAACAGACGTAGTTAGCGGTACGGAAAAGTTTAAAGATGCAGCCAAAAGTTTTGTTCAATCTCTTGCAAAAACTATTGGGGACTTTGTAAATAAGATAATAGCACTTAAAATATTAAAAGCATTATTGCCCGAAAGATTAGAAATCTTTTTAGGTTTAAAGCCGGACCCCAACGATTATGCAGAGATAGCGGCGTTATTTAAAGAAGCCGTAGCGGGAGAAGAAACTAAGGAAGGAGTCAGGAAAAATATTGTAGATTCTTTTGATTCAGGGTCTACAAATATTAAACAAACAATAGATAGCTCAAGCAACAGTTTTGCTGCAAAATTATCAGATACTTTTGCTAGAGGGGCTGCTGCGATTGCTGCAGCATGCGAGCGGTGTAGCTGTGGTTCTGCTGGCGATGCGCCACCTCCCTCAGGAGTAAATTTAAATGACGGGCCCACAGTAGACCCCAGCACTTTGCCTCCCGCCTTGCGTCCCTCTGGAAACGCTGCAGGAATTGCGGCAGACGGCGGCCCTTTATTTAATGAGTACTTAAGAAACAGAAACGCACCTCTAGGGAGCAGCACTAATGAGTCTGGAGTTGCTTCTAATCAAGCGCCTGTAAGACCAGATTCTCTGCCAAACTTTTTAGAGTCTGGACAAGATCCTTTAGGATTAAATAAGCAGCTAGAAGAGACTCTAGAAAAGGGTATAATCAAACCTACAGAACAGCTTGCTGTACAAAATAAAGGATTCTTTGGTAAATTAAAAGGTCTTTTTAGTGGAGAAGGTAGTTTTGTAACAAAACTAAAAGGTTTATTTGGTGGAGAGGGGTCGTTTCTCTCCAAATTGGGAGGAATTTTTAGCAGTCTTTTTGATAAACTAGGCGGTTTATTCGGAGGCGGCGGTGGTTCTGGTGGCGGTTTTATGAGCCTTGTGAAAGCTGGATTAGGTTTCTTTGGCTTTGCAAATGGAGGAATGGCTCCTGGAGGTTTCAGAGCTTACGCGAATGGAGGAATAATAAATAAACCTACTTTAGGCTTAGTAGGAGAGGGCAAAATGAATGAAGCTATAGTTCCTCTTCCCGACGGTAAGTCTATTCCTGTAACCGGAATGGGTAGTTCGCAAACAAATAATGTAAGTGTTGGAGTTACTATTAATAATGAAGGACAAGGACAAACTACTTCAAGCCAAGATTCTAACCAAGCCGGAAACCTGGGTAAAGCTATAGCCGTAGCAGTCCAACAAGAACTACAAAACCAAAAGAGACCAGGAGGTATTCTCAGTCCTTATGGTGCAAGCTAGTGGCTTTAGGGTTTTTAGATCTAACTAGTACTAGAGTAGTACCCGATAAAGATTTTAAAAAATCTTTAAAGCCTATTTTTAATATAGAGAGCTTCGGGGAAGGGTATGATAGCCGTGTATCTATAGGTACAAATAGTTACGAAGAAGTATACTCGGTAGCATTTACTAATAGGTCGTCAGAAGAAATTGTTAGAATATCTTCTTTTCTGAACGAAAGAGAGAAGTTTAAGAATTTTTCGTTTACTGTTCCGGACAGCAATGAGCCTTCTGGTGAAAAAGAGATAATTGTTTATTGCCCTTCTTATAATAGGGTATATGTAACAGATACTATAGGATCAATTAATTGTGATTTTATTAGAGTATTTGAAGATCAAAGCGAGATAGCTTTATTAAATATACTAAATTCAAGAATTATACTAGATGAGGGCGTTACTGAAACAATAAATTTGACTAGTACTAATAGGGGCCCTGAACTATTATACTGGACTCTCTCTTTAGGAGCTTCGCCAGATTTTACTGCAGTAAGCGGTTCTTTCTCCATGACAGGAACACAAGAAGCCGCCACAGGTTCTTTTAACTTACAAACAATAGATGATGTAACTACCGAAGGACAAGAAACATACACTCTTTCTATACGTGAGGGTTCTATTGGCGGAGCAGTATTAGTCTCAAAAGAAGTACTGGTTTTAGATACTTCAGTAGGTGCAGAAGTTTTTCAGTGGGTGAACGATCAGGGAGATCCTGTAGGGTCGGAGAATATAACTTCCGGACAATCTTTAACAGTATATGTTGGAGTCTCGAACTTCGACCCAGCAGAGAATATATACTTTTCAATAGATCCTATAGCAAGCTCTTCCCTTTTAGCAAATCCCACTTTTGGGGTCATAGATTTATCAGGTAGTTTTGCCTCAAGCAGCGCTACAAAAGTATTACAGTCTATACTTGACGTAGAGCAGAGTACACCAAGAACTCTGAATCTTCGAAAAAATAGTATTAGTGGAGAGATTGTTGATACTATAACTTTAAACTTTTTACCTGAGAGTTTTATAGGTGGAAGGATAACAAATGCTTTACAGCAAGATATTGATTTTGTTTTGTTGGAGCTGGGAAGCCCATATACTACAACGATAAATTATACAGCAAACTTTTTCGATATTCAAACAATTTATTGGACTATTGAAAATGCTACCGGCGGTGTTGATTTTGATTTAATATCTGGAAGTTTTACACCAACAGGAACGAATGATTTAAATACGGCAACTTTTGATGTTGTTAAGCAGTCGGGAGTAGATACAGAAGCATTTATAATAAGTTTAAGAACGGGAAGTGCTGTCGGTCCAGTAATTGATTCTTGTGTGCTAGTTTATGGGACGGCTTTTATAACTCAGACTGAAGAGCTTGATTCATTAAATCCTTTTGATCTTGCTGAGAACAGTCAGGTTGAGAATTTAATAAGATATACAGTAATTGTAGGAGCACAAGAAACAGAGTCTATAAACAATAGAAATATTTTCTCTCTAGTCGCGCCGTCAGCATCTATCTCGGAGCTACAAAGACAAGGAACTATAGTAGTATCGAAAACAGAAAATATTAATTTAAACAATCCTTTTGATCTTGCTGAGAACGGTCAGGTTGAGAATTTAATAAGATATACAGTAATTGTAGGCGCAGAAGAGACAGAGTCTATAAACAATACAAATACTTTTTCTTCGACGGAGTCTTCTTTCGGGGTATATATAACTAGGACATAATTATGTTAAAAGGTGAAGTACAAATAAGTTTAAAAAATGCATTTACGAATGAGGTAGAATATACCTCTGATGTTGTTGAGAATGCTTTTTTACATAACCACTACTTTGGTAACCCTGCGGGCTGGGATCACAATAGTAATAGCACACAGGTATATTTAGACAATAATATACCTGTAGGCGATAGAAATGGCCAATCCTCATCGATAGGAGGTTATGCTTTTTTAGTGAACGATGAATATATTTCAACATTTGATAGAAGTGTTTTTTCTCTTCCAGGTACTTGGAGTAAGCCAAGAGACATACCCGGAACTCCAGCTGTAACTATGTCTTTTGATAACGAAACAGCTACAGTTACGGTTTTAAGAGAATTAGGGCCTCCACTCAGTACAAGTACACGAAATATAAATTCTGTAGCTCTTGTAAGATCTTCATCAGCCAACTTTTTTAGTTTTATAAGCTGTGCAAGTTTTCCAAGTTCAGTGGTGCAATCAAATACTCAAATAGCTATTATTCAATACGTTATTACAATAACTGCTCCTGCAAGTTCCGATAAAAGCTGGTATGATGTCTATCATGATATGCTATTTAGATTCGGCTTAGTTCTTAATTCTATAGGAGGCAAAAATAGTTGGGTGGCAAGCTCTCAGTGGAGTATGACAGATTTTCTGGGGTGCAGAAATAGCGCTACCACATGGCAATCTAAACCAAGCACCTTTAACCCGTCGAGAAACAGGAGAGGTTCTTGGTCAGGAACTTTCGTATCTGAAAGACCAAATGTAGGAAGCTGGCCTCGAGTTTATGATGATAATAATGGCGCCCTAGTAGCAACACAAGACCAGCATTTCACTGGCTGGGACGGTTTAGTGGTTGGAGAATTTAACATTAATACAAACACTCAAGGATTTGGGGCAATACTTGGGTCAATTAAAGTAGGCCCTGGGGCAAGTTCTAGTCATTGGATGCTTTGGGGTTCTGTTATTCCCTCAACTTTCAGTAAGACACAATCTTACCAAACAAAAACTAATCTTCCAACTACTCCATTTTTCAATGTGAATGAGATTCCTACTACTGATGCCACTCTCACTCTCAATACAGAAAATTATAATCCAAGAATTCCCGAATATTGGAAAATAGACTTTTCCGGTAGCAGTGGAGGAGTTGGTGTAGCTGAATACTCTTTTATGAAGAGATATTTCACTGGCTGGACTAACAACACGTTTACTCCCCGACAATTAAATGTTATTGGAGGCTATGAACTAAACCGAGATAGTCTTAGTACTGAAAAACCTGACGGAGTATTTAACTATGGCCCAATGTACAAAGTTGATAATGATACTTCAGCATGGTCGTCTCCCAACTCTCACGTTTTTGAAGCAGATGAACTTTATAAAAATAGTGATATACACAGAGTTAAAGTTACTTCAAAAGAAATAATCTTTTCAAATTTTGTAGATGATATTTTTATAAGAATAAACTCTACAAATTATCCTGCTTTTACTTTATCTTATGTTTCTGCTTATGAATATGATGAATTATCTGATAGTTTTTGGTTAGCCTGCCCTCTTACGGGCTTGTGGAGAGTGACAGATCCTTTAGGTAGTATATCGATTACAAACTTTAATCTTGCGTCTCTTCCAGACGTTGGTTCTACTACCGAAAATAAAGCTTACTCTCTAGCTTTGGGAACTTCTCAAACTACTCACCGAACGGTGTGGGCATTTATAAAAGGCGCTTTGGTTAAGTCTACAAATAACGGCACAAGCTGGACAGCCTATGACTCTACTAGTACAGGAGGAGTTACATTTACTCAAACAAATATAGAGGCAGATTGGGGAAATGTTATAGCAGTAAATGCCGATAAGCAAACAGATAATAGACTTCTAGTTATTTTTAACAAAACAACCAGCACTGTTGATTATGAGGGGACACGTCTTAATAAAACTCACGCAGTTTGGTGGAGTTCGGTAAGCGACACAACTCCTCTTTTGTCTACAGACTATCCTCTTAGCTTTATGACCCATTTCGGTGGTGGCGGTCTCACAGACTATTTAACTGGCTCTAAGGGGTGGGGAGTGACCCAACAACAGTTCGACGTAACTTTTGGAACTTCTTCAGTAACTTATCCAGCATCTTCAAGTTTAATCCGAAAAAGAATTAAAAAAAGGTTTGGATGTACTAAAACACAATCAAAGTGGTGGTTATCAAACTGCTGGCAAGTTAGAGAATTAGAAGGTAATGTAGATCAGAGAGATGGAATGACTCCTATTGAGATATTTTTTGAGACTCAGATTGATACCGGATCTCCTGGGTATAGTAAGTTTCCTTTAACTTGGTCTAATTCTACAAGTTTTGGTTATGATAGTCGCACAAACACCCCCCCTAATATAAAAGATTTTGGGTTGGCAAATAGAATATACACAAACGGTGTTTTAGAGGGAACTAGTTCCGGAGGCACTCAACAAGGTTTCTTTTTTTATGAAACTACGGATGATGATGGAAATGACTGCTTAATTTGGGCTCCTTATTACAATGATACAGATGCTATCTTTGGTTTTTATAAGCTAGATTTTTCAGACCACTCGCTTACTCTACTGCAAAGTAATTCAAGTATAGGACAATATTATTTAGGAAGGGGCTTATGGATCGACAGTAACCAACGGTTACAATCTGTAGGAACTTCTTTTTACGGCTGGGATCCCTCTGCACAACTCATAGGAGAGGTTTGGGACAGATATAAATGGAATGGCTCTTCTTGGGTAAAAAGACAAGACGACAACGATCCTCTCGGGGTAAAAAGTACTCATTTGAGCACCGATGCTTTAATTGGAGGGGCTACAATTTCTTTTGACGACGCATCGGGAACTCAAAATTATACAGCCGGAGAGTTAATATCGGTAGCTGTTTGTGATGGTATACAAAATGATGCAGCAACTTCTTTTGAGTCTTTTTCTCCCACAGTCTCTTATTATCCAAGCGAATCAGTTTCTTTTAGTACTACCTTAGGATTAAGCACTCCTTCAGAATTAATTCCTTTTTTCTTGAATGACAGCCAAGGAGTAAACAATAGCACTTGGACATCGTCTAGTGGCCTTGATACACGATCTTATAATACGGATACGTGTGTTATTACAAGAACTCTGTTGTCGGGGGCTTTAGTGAATACTACGTTTCGTGGCAGCATACAGCGCACTGATCGTGGAACTCCTTTCTGGAATTTTACAGGAAGGCAGGATGGCAACACTAGTTCGACCGCTAATACTTATTTTATATCTACTCGATTGAAAATTTCCTCCGCAGCCTCCGGGGATACTTCTCTTACTACTCAACCTTTTGGCGACCTAGATAGTACTAATTGGTATGACTACCCTATAGTAAATCTTCAGGACACCTGGAACTCTCCTCCTACAGTAGGGGTCGAGAGACAAATAGCTTGGGGTTTGACAGATGCAACTTTATATTCGGACTCTATTAGTCCAGAAGAAAATAATACAAATGTAGACTCTTTTTCAGATATAAACTATGGCTTTAGATTAAGTATTGTGGAAAATCCTACAGAAAACCACCCCTACGCTTCTTCAGGAGGGGTTCAACAGACAAGCTCATCCCTGACTATCAATAATTATCTCGAATATCCGAATGACGTTGCAACAAATAACGAGAGTGAAAATTTTACTTCCATCCGAAATGGCACGCCAGTTTTGATAGAAGTTATAGAAGGGGGATCCGTGGTGTACTCTACAACGCAACCCCAGACGCAAATATTTTTAAATGTAGAGGACGAATTTACTAATCCAGGATCTTACTATGATGGAAATTTACAGACAGGATTTCGCGGTCCATTATCAAATACCAGCTCTGGATCGCGACCTGAGTTTAGCATGGCCCTGTTTCCAAAATATTCTTTCTGCCCGTTTACTATTGAAAGAACAGGAACTACAGTTAAATACTATATTCGAGGACTATTAGTTCATACTTCCGCGGCTACTAGCTCAGAGAGTCTTATTCCTTGCACAACAAAGTATAATAATGCGATAGGCACCAATACCAATAACAACACTTTTTGGACGCAAGACTCCGGAACATACCATAGCTTTAAAAAAGCAGCAACAAACGATTATTGGCTAAAAGTAGGAGAGGCAAGCCCTGCAACCGGAGCCTATCGAACAGATTTTAGCCATCTTCAAGCCGCGTACAGACAAACCTATAGTATTACAATTGATGGTACTGAGGCAAATGTTGTTGGGTTTGATAATGCAGCTACTCTCGCTGCAGGAGAAGTTTCTATTTACCCACAAGAAGGATATTTAAGATTCGCCGCCGCAGACGCAGGAAAGACCATAGCAATTTCTATGCCATGTGCTTATTACGACGCTACCTAAAATGACAGTAGGATTTGAAGATTTAGCATTTACTTTTCGGGTTCCTGATAGGGGCGGAGTTACGAAAAGTATAAAGCCTATTTATTCCCTCACCACTTTTGGTGATGGATACGAAAACCGCGTATCTATAGGTACAGATGCTAGAGAAGAAACTTATTCTATTACTTTTACAAACAGACCTATAGAGGAAATAAGAGCTATTTCGGGCTTTTTTGATAATAGGGGAAAATACAAAACTTTTGATTTTACTGTGCCGGACAGTAACGAGCCCTCAGGCGAAAAAATAGTAGTAGTGTATTGTGACAGCTATACAGTAACTTATTTAAATGATGTAATAGGGTCTATCACCGCCAAATTTGTGAGAGTATACGAGTTAGTCTCCGGAACTTCCTCCGTTACTGTATCTTCAGGAAACTTCAATATAAACGAAGGAGAAGTAAAAACAGTAAATGTTAGTAGCTTAGAAAGAGGTCCTGAACTTCTTTATTGGAGTCTAGACGGAGCTTCTTTAGCTGACTTTCAAGCCTTAAACGGCTCTTTTAACATGTCTGGAACTACCTCCCTTTCTCAAGGCTCTTTTGATATAGGGACTTTGGCTGATTTAGCTACTGAAGGCCCCGAAACTTTTACTCTTTCAGTAAGAGAAGTGTCTATTTTCGGAACAGTTTTAGCCCAAGTAAATGTTACTATAATAGATACCTCTAGAGGACCAGAAACTTTTAATTTTGTTGATGCTCAAGACACTCTAATAGGAGCTTTCTACATACTTCAACAAGACACTGATACAGTTTATGTAAGTGTACAAAATTTTGAGCCCGAAGACATATATTATGAAATTAGCGGCAGTGATTATTCTACTAGTACCGGCACTATTTCTCTTACCGGAGACTTTGCTTCTAGTTCTGGAAGTTTTTCTATTACTGCTCCCTCTACTAATGTAGATTTAACAAATACTTTAAGGCTCAGAAAGGACAGTGTTAGCGGAGCTATAGTAGATACTATAACGTTATTTACTCTTGCTTTTGCAGGCGCACAAGCAGTAGATGAGCAGGGAGCTGTAATAGACTCAATATCTGTCGGACCAAACTCCAGCCCAGTTTACGAAGCTACTGTCTTTTTTAAAGGAACCTTATTTCCTATAGAACAAATTTACTGGACTATTGAAGGAGCTGTTCAAGGAGTAGATTTTGATCAAGTGCAGGGGAGTTTTCTGCCTACTGGAAACGATAATTTTTCTGAGGGAAGTTTTGTTATAACAAAGCAGGTTCCTTCTCCAGAAGTAGTAGAGTTTTACACTCTAAACTTAAGAAAGACAGGATTCACAGGACAAATTTTAGACACAGTAGATTTAATTGTAGAAACTACAGGTTTTGTCCAGAGATTTATTATTGATACCACGGAGTTTTTTGGTAGTTATGAAAAAAATGAAGGAAGTATTTCTCGCGTATTTCAAACCATTATTTCTACTGAAGAAGTGGATACAGTAAATCCTTTAGGGGGTTACTCTAATAACCAGGGAACACTTCTAATAGATTTCCAAGATTTGGCTGTCGCTAAACAGACAGATACAGTAAATCCTTTAGGAGGTTACTCTAATAACCAGGGAACAATTCAAATACAACTTAGTGAGATTATCTCTACAGAACAAGTAGATAATATAAGTATGAGAGGAAGCTACACTAAAAATTCAGGTAGTATAAGCATTACTAGAACATAGGAGATTTAAATGAAGAACATTAAAGGTTTAGTGAAAATAATAAAAAAAGATATTAATTCTTTAGAGGTTATAGAAGAAACGGATTGGAAAGAAAATTTAATATTTGATGCTACTATAACAAATACTATGGTAAATTGGGATGAAATTTCTGCTGTAGCAGGCTCAAATTCGTATTTGGATCCGTTTAATTATGCTCGGACTGTCCCAAATACTTACAGGTGGGGTTGTTGGCATCTTTGGGCGGGGGATAGATATGTGCCTAATTTAAATCCTACTGCTAGATCTATTGGAGGTAATTGGTGGATTGCTCAAGAAATAACAGGAACTCCACGAGTACAGAATATAGGTGACGGAGGCTATAATACAACTAGTGAAGTTAAACTAACTCAGCAATTACTTCCTCCGTCCTCAGGAAGCCGTAATATTCATACTATAGGGATAGCCGGAAATGGAACTCACTATAAAATAGGTAAATTTTATTACCCTCCAAGACTGAACACAGCAGTTAGTTTTGCGTCTCCTATAAGTCAAAGCACAACTGAAGTACTGGTAATTTTATATAGAATATTATACCCTTACGATCTCAGCTCTGATAAATCGTTTAATGAACACCTATTTTTTTCTAGACAGGTATTTCCACCCTTCTACGCCGAGGGGGGCTCCATCCCCGATGGGTGGACAGCCTCCTCTTCAGCTGGAGGTTCTTACGGTATGAGAGACCTAAGTTCAGGCCAAGCTACTTGGTGGCTTACTAAAAATAGAGGACAGCTTCCCTTTGATGCTGTAAGTACTTTTAATTATGATGGGTTGCCTATTGTTAGTAGTAATTCTCACCCTACTTCTACAAGTCCTATATCGTGTAACCCGCAATGGGATGGAGGCTGGTATTTTGGCCACAACATAGATACTCTGGACTTGGATGTGGGTAATATAAGAGGCAGTGCAGCTCCTTCTTATCAAAGTAGCGCTCCAGGTAGTAGTTATACAGCAACAGTTTACAATAATATTTTACCTGTAGGAGCGGACAAAACTCAGCAATATTATTACAAAGTTAGCGATAATGATACAGTACCTTTTTTTAATGCGGGAGAAATTGCCACCTCAGACGCAACTCTTACGTTAGACTCTTCCAACTACAGTTCGCAATATCTTCCGGAGATGTGGAAAATAGATTTTTCAGGGACTAGTGGAGGGGTAGGGGTTGTAGACTACTCTTTCATGAAAAGATATACTACTGGATATGTTAACAATACATTTGAGCCTAGATCACAATGGCTAATGGTAAGCAGTGCGACGGATACCTTTTGGGATGCTTTACAAGTACAATCACCCCTCAATATTGCGGGCGGCATTAACACAGATCGCGCAAGAGAGCCTTTTAGAGCTCTTGACGGAAAAGATCCTGCTAATGGTTTAATACTTGCACAACATGATGTTATTGTAGTTACAGATTTTAAAGATTGGTATTATTATTCTAATCAATTTTACCCTACATTTACAGCCACAGCTATAGGACAGTGGTCTTATGACGACTTAAGTGACACTCTCTGGGCTTCCTGTGCAAATACTGGAATTTGGAGTATACAAGCACCGTTTTCATCTTCTGCAACTATTACTAATTATGACTTATCAACTGTTAGTGATGTTGCTGCTACAGTTCAAAACAAGTGTTATGCAATTTCCGTAGGAACTCAATCAGGGGGAAGTTCCTTTAGGGTTCTCTGGGCTTTGATGGAAGGAGCCTTAGTAAAATCAGTTAACAATGGTAGTACTTGGGTAGGGTATGACAGTACATCTACAGGAGGTACAACTTTTACGAACACTACTATAGAAGGTACTTGGAGAGCCCCATGGATTATAAAAGCGGATAAAAATAATGCGGATAGATTATTGATACTTTATAGTAGAAGCCCTAATAGTAGTTTTCTTTACGTTGCCAACCAGGGTGGCGCTGGCTCAGTTGTACAGCACTTAAATGCTACTTGGTGGTCTCCTTCTAATGATTGTACCGAGTTAAGAGCTGACGGGAACTATCTTCCGTTAATCTATGGCGGAAGCTCGGCAAATTTTTCTTGGGGCGCTATTGGAAACGCCAATGTTGGTGTCAATGACGGAACTAGTAGAACAAACTATGATATAAGAGTAGAAGATGCTCATCGTAGACGTTGGTACCAGGATATGATTGGTTGTACCTATAATAATTCTCATTGGTACTTAGGCACTTATGATGCTACTGACCTCGATTCAGGTACTTATAGATTTGCGCCAGTAGAGTTGTCTTGGGAGCAGCAAATAGGCGGTAGTCCAGAAGGGTTAATAGAATTTACAAATGGAGACACTTATAGTGATGATACATTTAGTAGCCTTGGTAATAACAATACCTTTAGAGATTACAATGAGAATTTTGGCACCGATACAGCTGATTGGGGTTGGCTGTGTCCATTTGAATTTGTTGATGATAACGGAAATGATGCCCTTTTACGGCCTCACGGATGGGGCGGTACGGGAGGCTGTCAAAAATGGACTTTTACAGGAAATACTTGCACAAATTTAGGATTCTTTGGTATGCCTACTAAGCCAAATCTTCAACCAGACTCGTATGCTACCCATTTTGTTGGTAAGGGTATATGGTTATGCCAGGATACTAATGTTAACCAAGGCAGGTTTTTCAGACAGGCAGGAGATGAGACAACGCTATTAGGGGTTGATCCTTCTTGGAATATGCTAGGCTTGTTGTGGGATCGATATAAGTGGACTGGATCTGCGTGGGTGAAGAGAGTAGATGATAATGACCCTTTAACGGTAAAAACTACTCATGCTACTACCGATAATTTGATAAGTGGGATTACTATTTCTTTTGATGACGCAGGCGCCACTCAATCCTTTAGTTCTGGAGAGAGAATACTCACTCATATAGTAGATGGTTTTATTAATGATGCAAATGTGAATTCTAAAAGCGGCTTTCAGATAGCTTCTATGTGGGATAATGAAGTAGTTACGGAAGTTACTAACGGAACTATAGCGTCTAATACGCCTTCCGAATTAATTCCTATAACATACTATGATACTACATATTCGGGAGATTCTACTAATGGAACGGGTTTTAGCACTCCTTCATCTGGTTTTGTATTTGAGGATACTCATGGAGTTACAGAGGCAGTACCAACAGGTACTTGGTCAAGCAATTTCCCCTACACCTCGTTTCTAGATTCTGGCTGGCCCAGTACAAAATACCCAACATATAAGGTTAGACTTGGAAGTTTTTACTCAGGCTCTGACTCTCGTTCGGCTACCAGTAATCTTACTATGACCCATAGAGGAAAAAGCTCTTTATCTGCCTCTGGAGATTTTGATTTGGAAGTTCAAATAGATCAAGGGAATGCAGGTGAATATAATAATTCAACCTCCAACACTTCCCCATATGTAGGAAATTTGTGGCTTTGGCATTCCGGAGCGCACGAGCATAAACTATCTTTTGGATTAGTAAACTCTGCTCTTTACAGCGATGCATCTCCTATCGACACTATAGCTGCAGAAAGTGAAATACTTTATGGATTTAGACTTACCCCACAAGATGATAGTTTAAATGGAATTTTAGCTGGCCAACAGGTATCGACTAATGCCGGTGGCAACTCATTTAATATTAATACCCAAAATTTTAGTGATTATTTAACTGGTGTATATATTTTAAATGATGAAATTGTAATAGAAATTATTGAATCAGGTTCTGTAGTAGCTACGTTAAGCAGCGAAAAATTTCATAGTATTATGAAAGCCCAGCAGAATGGAACATACAGTAGATCCATGGCCAGAGTTTCCGAAGATCTTAATATACCTCCTGGAGGTTTTGACTCTACTGCGAGTACAGCTGCAAGGTGGGGTTTTGATGATCCAATTAACGATAGAGTTTGCCCTTTTAATATAAAGAGAACTGGCACTACTATTACGTATTATATTAGGGATGTTTTAGTATATACTTCAGCAGTCTCTAGTTCGGAAACTTTAGTTCTTGGCTTTATTACTGATGATGATCATAATTTAGTATCTGATGGTCAGTATCAACCACGATATGGACTTTTGTTCGACAATATTATGAAGAAACCACAAACAGATTTTTGGGTAACAGTAGGAACCTCTGGTAGTGGTAATGGTAGTTTTAACCCAGATTTTTTATATTTACAGACCGCCTGTAGAGAAGCTTTTAGTATAAAGATAGATGGGGTAGAGGCTACTGTAAAAAATTTAGAAGACAATGGAACACTCGCTGCAGGAGAAGTTTCAGTTTTCCCAAGACAAGGATTGATTAGATGTGCCGCAGCTGACGCCGGCAAGACAGTGACTGTCGCTATTCCTTGCGCATACAGGTAATAACATGACTTTAGGTATAGATTTAGAAACAAGTCCCCCAACCTTTATAAATCCCGACAGAAATGTCGGGAGACAAACTAAGCTTGAGGCTAGACAGTTTAAAGTAGGTTCCTTTGAACAAAGAGGTAGAGCCGGAATAAATCCTGTTCAAGATCTTTTAACTGTAACTTTTAAAAACAGAACCAAAGAAACTATAGATACTTTAACTTCGTTTTTCCAAGAAAGGGAAGGGACTACTTCGTTTTCCTTAACACTTCCCTCTTCTTCGGGGGGAGAAGAAACTATACAAGTAGTTTGCATAGATTTTAGTCAATCTTTCGTTACAGAGGAAAACGGTTATAGTTGTACAGCCAATCTTAGAAAAATAAACATACCTACGTTTAATGGAGTGGTAACATGACAGATATAATAAGAACAACACAACTTCAAGATCCTGGCTCTTCTCTAATAACTTTATATGAGTTAGAATATTCTACAGGATCTTTCGCCTATTTTTATTCCGGAAGAGCGGAATTTGATGGTACTACTTTAGAAAATATTAGATTCAGAGAGTGGAGGCAAGAGTTTGTGGTGGGGGCTGAGATAGAGTACGTAGGTATTCCTATTGAAGCAGAGGGCTTTGATACGAGCAATGACGGGGCAATTTCTAGACCTACCCTGACTATAGCTAATATAGGCTCCGTTTTGTCAGACTCTATAGGGGGTTTAAAGCCTGAAGAATTAATCGGAACTAAACTTACTAAGAGAACCACCCTAGAAAAATACCTTGTAGGAGGTTCGGGAGATGTTGGGCCAGGTTTAGCACCCGTAGAATATCCTAGAACAGTTTATTATATAGATAGAGTTAAAGAAAAAAATATACTAAATATAACCTTTGAATTAGCAGCACCTTTTGACTTGCAAGGAGTTACGGTTCCCAGAAGAGTTGTAATAGGAGGAGCTTGTCCTTTCAAATATAAAGGAGCACAACAACTAGTCTCCCCTCAAGCAAGACTAGGTGGTTGTGATTGGGACTCTACATTTCAATCTCCAAGTAGTTCTTCAGTTTTATTTATAAATGATTTAGATGAGTATGTAATATCAGACACCAATCTTGGACAATTTTCTGCTTGGTCTGGCTCCTCTACTAAAAATTCATTATATACCACTACGAGCACCGCTGACAGATACAGTGCAGACGGACTTTCTACTTCTCCGGTAACTGTTACAAATTATTGGCAAGCAATTACGACCGGTACAGGAACTCCTTCAGATAGCGACAGAGGTAATTGGAGAAGAATAAGACTATACAGTATTTATAGTGCGGGCACTACATATTACGGATATAAACAGTCTGGGTACAATGACTATGTAAAAAAACTTTTAGGAGATCTATTTAAGGTGAAATTAATTACTGTAGATACTTCTGTTAACGACAATTTAAAAGAAGGAAGATACTGGACTTTGGGAGATGTTTGCGGAAAGAAAATAAACTCTTGTGCTCTTAGATATAATGCATTAGAATTGCCTGGAGGTTCTGGTATACCTGATTCAAACTTAAATAAAACAAACCATTTACGGTTCGGAGGATTTCCAGGTGTACAACAAAGAAGATAAAGATATAGTAGAACATTTGTTGGACTGTTATCCTGAAGAAGGTTGCGGTATACTACTAAATAAAAGAGGAAAAGTAGTTTGGATTCCTTGCAAAAATGAAGCAGAAGATAAACTTAACAATTTTAAAATTCCTGCGGAAGACTATATAAAAGCAACTCTACAGGGAGATATATACGCTATAGTACACAGCCACCCAGATAGTGACAAAGGCCCCAGCGAGAACGATATAGCTAGCAGCAATTTTTTGGGAGTTCCTTATATTGTTTTTACTTTGCCAGAAATACAGAAATTTACACACAACCCAATAAAGAAAAGTAATCCTTTGCTGGGCAGGACTTATGATTTCGGAACTAACGATTGTTACTCTTTAGTGCGAGATTACTATAGAGAAAAGCTAAATATAGAGCTTTCTGCAATAAATTTTGAAGATAACTGGTGGAACAAAGGATTAAATTATTTTGACGATCTATACGAGGCTTTTGGTTGGTACGAGGTAGAAACTCCACAAGAGCACGATATGATAATTTTTAGTGTACTCTCAAACATACCCAACCACTGCGGGGTATATTTGGGAGAAGGTTTATTCTTACATCACGCAGAAAACAGACTATCCTGCAGAGAATCTATTTACTCTGGCTGGTCAAAACATATAACGAGGTATATAAGATGCAAACAGTTCGCTTAGTAGGAGACATAGCTAAGTTTGGAGAAGTCTGGCAAACGGATTGCGCAAACATTCGAGATATTTTTAAATTAATATCTTGCCAGACTTTGGGATTCAAAAAATATCTTTTAGAAGCAGAGGAAGCGGGAGTTGCCTATGAAATAAAGAAAGGGAAAGATATTTTACAAAATCCAGAAGACCTACTACTAAGTACTGTAGAGGAAGAAGAGATAATTATAACTGAAGTTCCTGGCGGAGCAAAGGCGGGGTTAAGAATTGTTGCGGGAATTATCTTAGTTATTGTGGGGGCAGTTTTTAATGTTCCCTTTCTTGTAGAAGTAGGCATAAGTCTTATTGTAGGGGGAGTAGCGGAACTATTAGCTCCAGGGCCTGAAACGGAGGATAGTCAGAACGACCCTTCTTATTTGTTTAATGGTCCGGTAAACAATATTTCTCAAGGACTCCCCATACCGGTTCTCTATGGACAACTTATAATAGGCGGGGGAGCAATATCCGCTTACTATTCAGAAAATCCCGTAGTTTTAAGGGGAAGTACTGTATCTTCCAATGCTGCAGGAACTTCAGAAACCGGAAACATGCCAATTAACTTTTCAGGCGGAGAAGGCCCTTCTGTACAAATTGCTAGCGATGCTTCTGTAAGAGATTTCCTTTTTCAAAATGAGCTATCAGATTTGAGTGACGAAATATTCACCATTACTACTGTAGGATATTAAAATGACGACAATAGAAAAACAATACGGATATATAACGGATCTTCTGTGTGTAGGAGAAATAGAGGGACTAGTTGGAGGCTACTCCGGTGTATTTTTAAACGAAACCTCTATAGTAGGCAATTTTAAATATAACGAGTTAAGGGGGCGCTCGGGAAAGTGTACGGTTATAGGTTCGGGGATAAGCGATGCTAATGGTCTGTTTTCTGATGTAAATTTAGATGACGGTCCTCGATATATGCAAATTTTTAGTGCTGGTCCTTCCTCAACAATTTCAGGAACACTAATAAAAGGAAGTAGCGATATAACTACTACAGGCTCTTTCTTTCTAGACAAACATTCTTTAAATTTCACAGGTACTGGTCAAGTAGACCCTACTGATTATATAAAATTTATTGTAAGAATTCCAGGGGCGGGACTAGACGGAGGAGATTATGCTGGAATAGTTATAGGAAATTCGTCTAATACCCAAGCAACTTTATATCCTCCAACAAGTACAGAAGTTGCTAGCGGTACTTCAATATCTGTGGATGAGGTTATAAAAATTGCCTCTATTACTGATAATAATTCTTGCACTCTGGAATCTGCTGTTGCCGTGAACGTGGTTCTATCTAATTGCAGGCTTTCTCCTGCAGTACAGTTTCCCGGATCTTTAAATCCTTCAATAACATATGACGACACCTATGCAGTAGTTCAGAGAGGTTCTAGAAATCAACTTCCCATAACTTCTTTTACACGAGGTCGCTCAGGAGCACCCTCAGCTTCAGTTATTATAGGACGAAATGACGATCTTCAACGCTCTAGCCTAGCTGGAGGAAGTCAATCCCCTATAAAAATATCAGGAGACTCCTTTTCTTTTAGCCAGTACTCGAAAACTGAAATTGACGCCATAAAAGTTGCTATTGAATTTCCTGGTGGTTTAAGGCATAATGGCAGAGAGGGGGAATCGAGAAATGCTTATGTGGAATTTCAAATTATAATTAATTATACTACTCTTGTGGGAGGCTCTCTAACTGAACAAAGTAGGCTAATTTACGGAAAAGACTATGGTGGAGCTACTTTCTCAAATACTATTCCTTCTTGGCCTACTGCTGCTATAAATGGAGAAAGTACCTTAATCAACTATGCACACAATAACTATGCTTATGGCTCTCCTAGAAATAGCACTGGTGTAGTCACAAAAAAATCAGCTAACTCTAGTTTTATTAAAGAATTTTTTATTGACCTAGAAAAGTTTAAACCTTTTCAAGATTGGGAGATAGAAATACGAAGGTTGAGCCCAGAAGCTTTAGGAGAATATTGTCCTGAAGATAATACATGGATCGGGGCGGCTAGATTAAAGAATATCCAAGCCCTAGTTTATGATAAATTTTCTTACCCCGGTACCGCACTTGGTATGGTTAGTTTTTCTGCGGAAGATTTTCAAACTCCTCCTAAAAGAGCGTACCATTTAAGAGGTAAAAAAATAAAAGTACCTACTAATTACTTTACGAGAGAAGAGCTTGGCAGTAGTTCAGCACAATACACTAGGGTTAAGGGCACTGGTTTGGATTCCGGAAGCTATCAAACATGGGATGGTAGCTTTAGAGGTGATAGTTCTCTTGTGCCTACAGACCTTAATTTCCCTAAAGTATATTGTAATAATCCTGCTTGGGTATTTTATGACATTATTACTAATAAGGAATATGGGCTTGGAGAATTTATAAATGAAGATGAAGTGGATAAGTATGCTTTATATCAAATTGCCCGATACTGCGACGAATTAGTAACAGATGGTAAAGGTAATTCAGAACCTAGATTTTCTTGTAATGTGTATCTTCAAAAACAAGAAGAAGCGTATAAGGTTTTAAAGGATTTGAGTTCCGTTTTTCGAGGTATGATGTATTGGATAGATGGTAATATTACTGCAGTGCAGGACAGACCAAAAGAGCCGTCTTACACATTTAATTCTTCAAATGTAAAAGATGGGCTATTTAATTATACCTATACAGGAAGCCGCTCCAGAGTTAATCAGGTAAATGTTCTTTGGAATAATCCAGAAGAGTTTTATAAAAAGACCGTAGTTACCATTGAAGACACGGCAAATATTGCTACTACGGGCAAAATAAATAAGAAAGATTTGGTAGCCTTTGGATGTACTTCGGAAAGTCAGGCAAGAAGGCTTGGTAAGTGGCATTTGGCTACATTATTAAATGAAACGGAAGTCGTTTCTTTTAGTACAGGTATAAATGCCGCTTTCTTAACTCCTGGTGAAATAATAAATATACAAGATAAAGATAGCTCAGGCATAGAAGTTAGCGGAAGAACTGCTGCAGGATCTACAACTAATGTTATTAATTTAGATAGAGTATTAGAGTCTGGGTATCCTGGTGGAGATCCTGCTGATTGTGTTCTTTATCTAATTTATCCCGAACCAGGTATCTTTTTAGCGCAAGACTCAGCGAGTATAAATGGACAAGCGTATACAAGAGGAGCACTTCTTTTAGAGGATAATAATGGAACCCCTATATCTACTATAGAAGACTCTATTAATTTATTAGATGATACTGGAGATCCTGTAATTACGACCTACTCAAAAAACACTAGGGTAGAAGTAAAAGACATAAATGGGCCTTTAAGTGCTTTAAACCAAGTAACTGTAATAGGTGCCTTTAGTTCGGCACCCCCTATAGACGTAGTTTGGGCTATAGGTAGAAAGCAAGACACAACTACCGAGGAGCTTAAAGAATATCGCATATTAGGTATAAAACAAGACAATGCCTCGGAGTATTCTATTACCGCTTCTTCTTATTACCCAGAAAAGTTTGATGAAATAGATGTAGATCCTCCGGTATACACTACAGACTATATACCAACCTCAGGCAGACTAGACTCTGTTCCAGGACCAGCATCTATATCCGTAGAAATGATCCCAGAGGCGCGATCTTCTGATAAAGCAAACCCTACGGGACAGAGAGTAATAATTTCTTGGGACACTCCGGAAGAATCTTATAAAGACTCATTAGGTGTTACCACTCTTATTCCATATAGATTTTTATCTTCTTTTGAGGTTCAACATAACTTTGAAGAAGTAGCTGGGCTCAGCACGTTCAAAACAGAAAAAGTCCCAGGTACTTCCACTTCTATTTCTATTTCAGGAGTTTCAGAAGGATTTTATACTGTCAGGGTAAGAACTGTAAATGATTTAGGAATAAAATCTCCTTGGACTATTGTAAGGCGTTTTGTCTCTTTAAGCTCAGCAGGAAATGCACGAATTAATAGTATAGCTGTTGGAGGCGTTTTATCGGGAGATAGTTTCAGGTTAATTAGCACTACAGGAAAGGTACTGCTATCTTCCGTCCCTTTCTCTTACACTTCGCCTTCTGGAGAAATATTTTCTTATTCTACAATTCCTGCCGGAAGTCCTGATAACGCATTTTTAATAGAAGCCGATTTTTCTCCTATGGGCAACGATGAAACGGCGTACTTATATTTTGATGCTTCTGGAGCTGAAGAAGCTACCCCCAACCCTTGGAGAGAGGTACAAATTTATACAGATGGGGTGGTTAGAGACTCAAACGGTAATTTACTAAACAGACCTTATATAGTTCCGGTTGGGTATACTGGTACTGGTTTAGGAACTACTACAGGAGTTATTGATACTTCTTCAGGTTCTAATACATTAGTAGGGACAGGTACTTTATTTACTTCAGAGTATGCTGTAGGGGATTTATTAAAAACCTCGTCTAATCCTGATGCGGACATAGAAACTCAAGAAGCAGAATATAGAGTAATAGCTTCTATAGAAAGTGATACTCTTTTAACAGTAACTACTCCATTCTTAAAAAATTTAGTTTCAGGATATACTTTTGTACAAGACTTTAAACCGGACGTATCCAGAGATGCGATTTTAGCTAAAATAGAGACAGACAATACTGGAGTGTATTCTGCTCAATTTTATATTAACGGGCTTGGGCCTCAAGGAGCAGATGGACAAAATATAGGTATTGTAGTAACGGATGCCTCTATAGTTTATGACGGGGAAGGATTAAATCCTTCTTACGAGCCCTCGACCTCAGACCCTTCTGCGATAGGTATAGAGACTAGAACCAGCACTACGTCTTCTCCGGAATATAAATATACATTAAATGGTTCTTCAGTAACTTTTCCTGAATTTACTACTAATCCTTTCTATAACTATACAGTACCCACTACATGGACACAGGGAGCGGATATAGTAAGAGTACAAGTTAGAAGAGCAGGGAGTACTGTTATTGAACTAGAAGATTCTATTTCAATAGTTAGAGTCAAGCAGGGCTCTGGAAATTTAGCTGGAGTATTGACAAACCCTACCCACACTGTAAATACCGACGCGGGTGGAAGAACTTTTGAGAGTAATTTTCCAAACGGCTCCGGTCAATGGGAACTGTTTTTTAGTGGAGACGATGTTACTAATATAGGAACTTATTCTGTTGTGGGGGGCACTTCTGCCGCAGGCAAAAGTTCAAAAACTCAAAATGGACTAACCTTTCAAGTAGATGAATCTACAGGTGAATATACTTTGTTGCAATTAGATGCTCCTACTAAATATAATTTAGCCGCAACTGTAGGGGGCAGTTCTCAATCCAATTCTGTAACCCCTTCAGCCACCCTACTAGAAGAAGGAGACTCAGTTAGTTTTTCTGTCTCGGGAGTTGCTTCATCTACAGTATACTTACAGTTCGTATATTTAACAGCAAATGGTACCGATTTTACATCCACCCCACCCTCTAGTTCTTCTAGAGAAGCTATTGTTTTAGATGGGGCTGGTGCAGGTACTTCTTTGACCTATACAACTGCTATAGACTTTGATACTGCTAACGAGGTTTTTTATGCTGAAATCTATAGTTCTGCTTCAGGAGGTAGTCTTTTAGCAACTTCAAATAATATAACAATACAAAAGCAGACGTATAATTTTAGTGTAAGCTCTACAAGTCTTAATAATAATGATACTTTAACCATACATATAGAAACAAACAATCCCAATGTTAGTACTCTATATTTGTCTTTCGATAATCCTTCGGCAGGTTTGGGTACTGGAGACTTTACAAATCCCAATGTCGGATCGGTAGCTCCTATTTCTGCTAGACAAGCAATTACTCTGTCATCACAACAATTTGATTATACTATAGACGTATTTCCAGACAATGACGCTGCGGAGACTTTTGTGCCGGCAGTATATGGAGCTTCTTCAGGGGGTAGTCCTCTATCTTCTTTACCGACCGTAACTCTGGTTGATACTAGCTTATCAGGAGCTACGGCGCAGTGGGCAGGTAGTACCTCTTTTGCAGCTTCTAGTGATTCTGAAAATGGCGGTAAACAAGCTGCCAGCATTAGTCTATACTTTTATAGAGACGGAGATGCTGAAGTCGTTTACTTCGGAGACTTTTTAACGGGATCGATAGATGTAGATGACTGGCTTCCAGTATCTGACAGGACTAGTACTATTGGTGATCAGTACGAGATTAAGTGGGATAAAATCAGTGGAGTTGTATCCGCAAATTTTGCAGAAGATACTTGGGTTCCTTTAAATTTAACAAGAGTTATCTCTGGACCAACTGTAATAGCGTTTGAAGAAGAGCCGGAACTTCTTACGGGAGTAGTGAATGTTCAAATAAGAAAACCAATGTCGGCACCAGATTTTAGTGTAAATATTACTCTGCAAGCCGCTGTAGCTATATAAGGAAATATAAATGCCAACCCAAAACGTAGAAACTTTTGATAAAATATCTGTTACTGTAACCGCTTCTACAGGAACGACGGTTACCCCAACAACTGCTACAGATTGTGTAATAAGACCATTTACAACACAGTTTAGCCCCTTTACTTTTGAAATAACAAATTTTACTTCTAGTAGTTATGTCGCTTCTTTTACCGACGAAGGAGGAGGGCCTTTGAGTTATACAGGTTCTGTTTCAGCAACTGGAGCTTGGATTTCTGACTCTGAACAGTTTACTACTAAAGCAGTTTATGGAACTAAGGAAATAGATTTAAAATATACTGCTGTAAAATCAAAGTCAGGCGGAGATGGTGTAGAAGGCCTAGAAGGAGCGGACGGAGCGGACGGATCGCCCGGAGTGGACGGAGCACAAGGTTTAAAAAGTATTACAGGTTTAATATACTATACTGTTCCTTCTGCGACACCGCCTACGCCTTCGCCAACCGCAACTAACTATACTTTTAGCACCGTATCTTTTACAGGATTAACAGCTAACTGGAGCTTGGAGAGACCTACTATAACCGCCAGCAATGCTAATAATTTTTGGGAGTCTACATTTAATGCTACAGAAGATAGCTCGGAAGCTGATATAAGTTCTGGAGCCAATTTAACCTTTACTACTCCCATTCGAGTTCAAGACGGTTTCGGAGACTCTGTAACAGAAAATGTAATTGATATTAATGCAGCCGCAACTAAGTGGGTAGGGGTTGATATAGTAAATTTTACAGAAGATAGCACTAATCTCCCGCACCCAAGGGCCAGTTCTGTTTTCTCTTACACTTACAACAATACTGTAGGCAATCTTGAATTTGCAGTTGGAGGAGCGAATACTAATAAAAGTTACTTAGTTACTTCTCATTCTTTTTTTGCCGGAGATGTTGAAGTAGCAAGATTAAAGATGAGACATATTGCAGAACCTTTTAACTCTTCAAATGTCCAAGAGACAGACAAAATTAAGAGCGTATACTACGAACTTGAAGTAGTCGGCAGCCCTGGGTCAGTTTATTCTACAGAAAGTAACTATCGAGTAAGTTTGGCAAGTAGCTCTTCTCCGTCTTTCGTATATACTTCATCCTGGGCAGGAAGCGGGAGCCCTACTACAAATGGATTTGACGAAATACAGAATCACGATATGACAGCATTATCATCCTATCAAATTACTATAGAACATACTCCATCAAAGCAATTAAAGACTCTATATGTATCATACACAGGAGTAGCGGATAGTACTATTGATGTTGATGTAAACGCAGGAGGAAAATCATGAAGATATTAAATTCAAACAGTAGTTGTTACTTAACAGAAGTACAAGAGACTTTTTCAGATGCAGAAACCTTAAATTCAATTTTTAGAGACTATTTATTCCCAAAAAGTTTACATGGATGTCTAGATATGTGCAGTGTTTCTGCAACTACTTTAAATGATAGTAGAGTGGTTATAAGCCCACACCCTAGAATTGAGGCTGGAGTGTTTTTTCTGTGCAATTCTTCGCATCAAAAAGTAGGAGCTATATCATTTACTTTTAGCAATAATGGAAGCACTACGAATACTTATTTAACAAAAGTAAAAGCTGTAGTAAAAGCTTCTGAAAGAGGTCAGGGATATTTTACTGAGATGTTTACATTAATTTCATGGTTTGCAAATCAGTTTTTACAGTGTGACTATGCTCAGATAGGCGTGGTAGATACTGCACCTCAGGTTGCTGGAAAATTAGACGCAAGAGCTGTAACTAACTATGAGACCACCGATACTTCTCTTTCTAATGTCCCCTATAATTCTGTAGTACAAAAGCAACTAAATTTAACAGACTATGCGAACTCGTTTTCGGAAGAAGAATGGTCAGGCATTTCTTTGATAGTAGGAGATACAACCGTACCCGTACCTACTAAAGGTGTGCCCAGTTTTTAGATACTATTATCTCAATACATAACAGGAAACAAAAAAATAAATCTTGACATTCTTCTATTCAGTTGATATAATTTTCATATTCTTACAGTTTCGTACCTAGAAACAAGTATTTTCCGGAAATCAATTACTATGTCGTATCAGGCTAGAGATCTTTCTCCCCTCGTCAGAGGAGACGATTGGACTATAAAACTCACTCTAAGCGACTCTGGTTCGCCTTTAAACATTACTGGTTATACATACTGGTTTACCTTGAAAGATAATATTGATGACGCAGACCCAGGAGCATTACAGGTATCTATAACTCCTAGTGCTTCTGGAAGCCCCAGTGAAGCAAGTCAAGGAATAGTATATATTACAGCTGCTAAAGCATTGACAGATACTGTTACTCCTGCAACCTATAATTATGATGTACAGCAAGTAGATGGCACAGGTAAAGTTCAAACCCTACTCATTGGAAAAGTGAAAGTAGTGAAGGATGTTACTAGAAGTATTGCATAATGGCTTTCGGAACTCGCACAACGATTTTCAATGACCTCGACTCAACTATTGGAGCTAACGAGTATTCTCCTGGCGGGGGTAATGCTGCTATTGCAATTAATGCTGCTGACGGCTTTGAACTTCAAGGAGTTGGTTGTGGCGAGTTTCGTATAGACGCGGAAACTAACCTAATTAAGGGTATCGGTGAAGTAAACGGAAATACTGTAGATTTGTCTTCTTCTGGAAGTGCAGCGTTATACTGGTTTAACACTTCCGTAGGCGCTTCTCTAATCAGCTATGACTTTTTAATATATGACGGAACTACAGAGGGTATAGTAAATTTAGGGGATTTTTATCCTGCAAACGGAGGCTATACACCTATTTGGTGTGATGCTGATCAATTTTCAGGAACACTGACTCTCTCTGCTGTACAAGCGTTGGCATTTAGAATTTCAAACAATGATACGGGTTCTGGTAATAAGCCCAATTCTTTTGTAGATAATGCTAGATATTTTCAGGGCTCTCAAGTAGTTCCTTTTTTTATCAACGGAACTGCAGATAATACTATAGCTTTTATTAGAACTTCTGAAAGCAATAAAACAACAGGCTATAATGGGTTGCTTCTCAATCAGGGAGGGGTTGATTTATTTTTCTCTAAACTAATCGTGGGCGAAGGAGCAACTGCGGGAACGGCAGTTGCAACCACTTTTTCAGAAACTGATAAAACTTTTGTACACGTAGATCAAGCTGCAATTAGATCTGACTGGTTAGGTTGGAGAGTTAATTTAGGGAATGCTTCTACCACTTTCTCTCTTGATAACTGTAACTTTCAATCTTCTAATGTTGCTACAGCTGTAAACCGTCCAGAGTTGATTTTTACCGGCACAGCAGGAACGGCATCAATAACCTCCTGTGCGATTCTAGGGGTACGTCAAGCAACCTTAACTTCTTCCGTTACGATAGACGGAGGAACGTTTGATGTAGTATCCTGTACTCAGGGCGGAGCGGAGATTAAGAATACAGTATACCGACCAAGAAGTGCTTCTGGAGTAGCGGCAATAACTGATGGCACTTTTGGAGCTACAGGAATACACGATACCGTAATAACTCAGGTTGGGAGTGGTCATGCTTTTGAAATAACAGCAGCAATGGCAGCTGCAGCAGGCTCTCCACCAACTCTTAACTTTAACAGTTTAGAGTTTGATAACACGAGCTTTGGGGCAGACGGAACAGCGAGTGCCGCATTAAGAAATACTTCGGGAGAAGAAGTAACTATTAATTTAGTAGGAACTAGTAATACCCCTACAGTTATAAATGTTGGGGCAGGATCAAACACTTTATTCGTAGCGTCTAAAACTCTAACTATTAGTAATATAGAGCCAGACACAGAACTAAGAATATATACTTATACAGATATTAATGATCCTACTACATACACAGAATTAGCGGGGGCAGAGTTAATAAATTCAGTGCCTACAGGAAGTACATTTGATACTGTTATTACTGACCCAAACGATGCAACAAAGTTTCAAGTAACTAAAAGCTACGATTCAAGTGGAGGAGATTTTGGCACTATATTAGTCGCACATAATCTTGACTTCATTTTCTTTAGAGAACCAGTAACTTTAAGTTCTACAGAAAACACCAGCTTTACTGTATTCCAAATAGGGGATCGAAATTATGATGCTGGTACAGTATAGTCTATATTAGACAAAGAAGTAAAAGAGGAAACCAATTATGTCTGACGCATTTCAAGATAATGAAATTACAGATCCCGATCAGCTTTCATTCTTAAAAACTACCAATATTGCTACTGCTTGGGCTGTACCTCCGGCGGAAGAGTTAATTATTGATTATGTGAATAAAGTTATCGGTTTATATGTTGGGGCAGGAGACTCACCCCCTAATAACCTTACAAATGACGGAGTAACTATTAAAGCAGTTTACTCTAAACTAAAAGATGCTTGGAGAAGTGATGCCGACTTGATTAAGTTTGAGTTTCCTATGGGACCAATTACTGACGAATCTTTTGAACTTATCAACGGCTGGAACTGGGATAAAGGTAAATCAGCTTCTCCTCAACGAGTTTCTGGTACTGACGGTATTCAGGCAGAGACTACAGAGCTTCTTCGTACTGGAGGATGGCAGGTTGTAACTGGCGGTACTACTACCGAAGAGTGGGCAGGTGTTATTACTCTGGGAGCTCTTGCAGATACTGACCAAGTTTACTATCAACAAGTAAATGATGAGACTGTAGATAATACATCTAACTTTATCCTTAAAGGAAAAGTTAATCAGGCAGTACAAATTTTTGACTCTGCGCCTTCGCCAGACACTTCAAATAAAACTTACTTTAAAGTATTTGTGAGAGAGTGGAAGAAAACTTATGCAGAATCAGCTTTCTCTGATATTGGTGTGGAAACAGCAACTTTCCAGGCGTATCGTTTCCCACTTATTAATGCGGTTGACTTAAATGTTACTCATGCTGAAGAAGTAGTAAACGGTACAGCTTCTTTCATAACTAATGCTACAGGAACCGGTTCGGCTCAGACTTATACTACAGGCACAACAGCTCACGGGCTTGCGGTAGACGATGTAGTAACTATTACAGGTATGACTCCTGCAGGCTACAATGCTACTTCAGCAACTGTTACTGCTGTAACAAGCACTACTTTTACGATTGCGGGAGCAGAAAGCGGGGCTTTCTCTGCGGGGGGTGCGGTACAGTTAGATTTATACGCAAATATGGCTATTACCTATGCTCGTGATGCTGATGATGAAAGAGTTCTCGCTGAGGCACCTTCTACAGGTACTCAGGGCTATGTAAGGGGTGCTTGGTCTTCTGGCGTTGCTTATAATGTAGGAGATGTAGTTCAGGATTCTAATACTCCAGGCAGATGGTTTATTGTAACAGTTGCAGGCACTTCTTCCGGCGATGCTACGAATTTAGCTGGTGGTTCTGACACTGGCGTTACTTGGGCTTCATATTCGTTTGAAAGAGAAATTAATACAGATAATTTCCGACCCTTTATTGTAGCAATAGATGGAGATACAACAACTGCAAATATAAATGATGGTGCTGCACGTACTTCGTATATTTACGAATTCGTTCAAGCAGAGCTTAGAAAAGCTGTTGATATTGACGATGCTGCTCCAGGCACTGTAATTGGTAAAACAGCTGCCTCATTGCTTACTTTCGTTGGTCCTACTCTCGTAACTTCGAGAGGAGTTTACGTCGATTCGTTTGCATCTGCGGACCAGAACTCAATCGATTTCTTTGACGCTACAAATACTCTTCAACGCTTTAACTTCGTGTCTCTGTTTACGATTAACTTCGGTGCAAACTTGCAGGCAGATCCTTACGCTAAGTATTTTGTATTCTTTACCTCAGGGGATGGTGCTAACGATGATTATGGCGAAATTAATGCTATTCTCGTTAACCATATTGACGCCGTTCCGGGTCAAATGACTGGAAATGTTAATCCTGGACAAACACCAAATGAAAGAACTTTTGTAGAACATCTTTATGACTATGATGTAAATATTCAGAGAGGTGCAGGCACAAATGAAACCGATGCTCCGGTTACAGTTATCGGAATCGGACTAGAAAAGAGTCAGTGGGTGAAAGCAACTAGCACTATTGGTCGAGATAAGACCTCTAATGTTACGCTTACATCAGCTTTGGAAAGAAACTACGCTCAAGGAACAACATTCCCATAATATTAACCTCAATAAGGGCGGGGCTTGTCCCCGCCCAAAGGATTTTATATGTTTGAAAGATCAGACGTCAGATACGCTTGTTATAGAAAACAAAAAGGTATTGACGCAGAAAAACACCAAGAAATTATATCAGAAATCGATAAAATTAAGTTACCCACAGATAAATGGGAAGACTTTTCTACAGGCTGGGATGTTTTTGTAACTCCTAAAGAAATTACTAGAATAGTCCCTGAAACAGATTTTGATTATATTCATACTACCTGTACTGAGTTTAAAGTAAAAACCAATATGGGGCTTAGCAATCAAGAAATTTATGAACAAGCAGACAAAAGACAGAAAAATATTTTTGAAATTGTTATGCTGAATAATATTGAAGATGATTTTTCGGGTTTTGGAGAAACTTGGAGAGTATCCGTAGATCAAGGCTCTAAAAGAATTGAGGTAAAGAGTTTAAAAACTAAACTCAATAAAGTACCTAAACCACCCCCTAAACCGGTGGCTTCAGCTGTTAGAAATACTATAGTGGATATGACTGATGCAGAGCCCATAGAGGATCAAGAGCTTATAAAGAAGCTAAAAGCTCTTTTGAAAATGACAGATAAGGAATAGATATGGCAGGCGAAAAACGATATACAAGAATTCCACCGGAGAGTACTGGCGACCGTGTGTACATGGTTCACACTGCCGAAGTTGAATTTAAGAACGGTGGTAATTCTCCAACAGCAACATACGGTAATCACGACTGGAAAGTAGGTGAAAGATATGATGTTGCTGGATTTGGAATGATTCACATTCATGGCGTGTATGACCGTCAGGACGGCACTGGTATTCTTGCAGTACATTACTCTCAAGCCGATAAGATGGAAAACAACGTTCCGGACGCTGATTCGTTAATCTCGGTTGACGGTGTAAACGTTGGTGAAGTTGTCACTGCATATGATGTTTATATTCCTGCACAAAACATTATGGGATATGACAATCCGGAATATGGGTGGAACATTGATCGTTTTGGTTCTGGACCTGTTACATTTGCGGAGGGTCCACCTTTGCTTACTGGGTTCGGTTCACTTAAAGTTGACGATGCTAGACTATTGGCCACTTATGATTTTAATAAAAGCAATTTACCTAACGAATTTGTAAACTCCCGAGAAGGCGGTTCAGCAGTAAGTAACACATGGGATCCTATTACTCGTGGTGTAAAACTTGCGGTGGGCGTAGATCAAGGTGATCGTGTAACACAAACATCAAACCTGTTTCACAGTACAGAAGATGGTGCAAGTATGTTGTTCATCCTGGCTGCCAGAAGTGGTGATGCAGGAAAGGAAAATGTTGCCCGAAACTGGGGATCATTTGATGCAACAGATGGATACTTTTTCCAAATAAAAGGATCGGACGTAACGCCTGGAGGTAGAGTTCAAGGTGGTTCGCCTACTGCAGTAACTCCTGGCGCTGGTTCAGCATTAAGAGTTGTTCATCGTTATACATTCAATGGTACAACGGGTAATCACGAAATACTTCAAAATGAGTGGAACAAAGACACTCTCTTAGGCACTGGTGGTGCTTCAAATCCCTCTGGTATGCAATTAGACGTTACAAAAATAAATGCGTATTGGATTGACTATCAATACTTAGGAGGAGGTAGAACTCGTTGGGGCGTATTCTATAAAGGTGACCGCATTGTATGTCATGAAATGATTCATGGCAATGCAGAAGAAGGTCCAATGACTCAAAATAGTCATCCGATTTCTAATCCCAATAGACCTGTGTGTTGGGCAATGGCTAATTATGGAACTACTGGTAGTAGTTCAGAATTTTATGCTTATGGTGCTGGTGTATTCATTGAAGCAGCAACAGATCCGTTACGAGCTTCTCAACAAATTAGTATTGATGTGCAGACAAAAACATGGGGTCAACCAGAACTTCATCCTTATTGGAGAACTAAACAATCTCGAAGTGGTAGTTCCAGCAATTTTCCCGCCCTGTTAAAATCAGGTACATATAGCAGTCAAAGCAGCACACAGTATGCAATGACTTTATCTCCCGAACAGTTTTTATCTAACGGTGATGAAAATCATTCTGTTTATCAACCAGTTATTTTTCAGTTAAGTAATCACGAGATAGAAACCGGAGACCCATCTCTTGTAGAGATTCGTGCTTTCTATGGTTGTGTAATGCGAGGGTTGGAATTCGACGACAACAAACCAAGCACCCCAACTGTTCTTTTTGATGAAGAGGGTGACCATTTAGCTCACGTAGTAGAAATTGGTAGATTTGTAGTTGACGGTTCAAAGGAATTCAACTTCAGTGAACTATCAGACAATTTCCAATACGGTACAGTAAGAAATCTTAGTGACCAAAAGTTTTCAAGAGCACTACAACCTTTGGCAAAATGGACAAGTAACGTGGATCGTTATAGCACTGGACAATCCAAAGTCGTCGTTGAAGTAGGTCCAGATCCAGTTTATGGTTCCAGCGTACACTATTTTGCAGATAAACAACCTGTTGTAATCAGAGAGGTTGATGGAGATCAAGTAATCAGTGACGCATTTAGCACTGCAACAACTTTCACAAATATTAAAACAGCAGGTGCTTCTGGGTATGCTTCTGCAGATCAAGTAGATAATCCTGCGAATTGGCATTATATATCGTTGATAGATAGAAACGAGGCTTGGTTATATAATAGTCAAGCAGATATCGATGATGATCGTTTGACTCGTACTGTTGATGTAGATGATTGTACAGGTATGGATTTAGGTCAAACATTTGTAATTACTTCTGGCAACCATGAAGCTAAAATTATGAAAATTGATGTAGATAAAGGTGTCGAAAACGCGAATGTAATTGCAGCAACTGCAGCAGTAAATGGAGTCGAGTATCAGATTGTTACTGTAGGTAACACTGACTATACTGGTAATGTTGGAGCAGCAAGAAGCGTTCCTGGAGAAATATTTACAGCAACAGCTACAGCACCTACAGGAACAGGCACTATTGTTGCAACTTCAAACGGAGGCACAATAGCGATTGTGGGTAGAAGTTCTGCACAAGCAAACTACATTGGAGCATTCACAACAAACGATGGTTCATCGCCTATAACGACACTAGCTTCCGGAACTGCTTCTAATCCCGATACCAATGCAAGTCTTGCTAAAGATTATTGGACTTCGATCAATGCACTTAGTTACACTGATTTGGGTATGGATGTTGCCGAAGATTTATCAAGTTCAACTGCTCCGACTTATACTGGTTTGGCGTTATTCGGTAATCCAAATCCAAGAGCAGCATGGACATTTATGATTAAGCATTTGGATAATCCAGACGAAGACGCTGACGGCGACCAAGCCCCAGTTAAGAAAAATTCCAGAACAAATTGGAATATATTCTGGCGTGAGAAGTTACAGTAATGCCCAATATAGTTTTCAATTATGGAGAATGGACATATTGGGAGGACTACGCTCCTCCTACTTATGTAGGCAATCAAAAGGTAACTTTTGATGGCCCGAATCGTTTGATTCTTGTAAATGAAGGCGAGACCACCATTGATATTCAAGAGGATGTATATTCAAATTGGAAAGAGTGGATGCTTCAAAGAGACAATGCAAAATTTCCAGAAGCATTCCTTCCTCTTGGCGGTGACCCGATCACTGACACAACGTTCGTAGGAGATACGTACTTTTTGGAGAATGGGTGGAGAATTCAGCCATGGCCTTCCGGACAGGGGTATATTTTAGATGTTATTGGAAATATTTATACTCGCGAGCCTAACCAGAATCCTGTAAATCCAACTAATAATGTATCAGTACTTCTAACACGATCTAATATTACTGAAACTGCGATCGTGGGTGGGGCCGATACAGAAAATAGACTTTTAGAAATATGGAGAATTCTAGGATTGGACTCTCTCAATCCCCAGTCTATAAGAGACACTTCGATTACTGTAGGAAATATTACTTTAACTATTGAAAATAACGAAGTTCAACAACTTACTACGGTAACAAGGTCATGAGCTTTCAGAGAAGGTTATCTCTAGCTACCAGAGGCTACAGAGGTACTTTTATTGAAAATGTCTATGTAAACGAGGAGTTTTTTATTAAAGAAGATTTTGAAACAGTAGATATCAACTTTACAACTCCTTTAGCCGTATTAGAGGATGTTTCTGTAAATGTTGATTCTGTATTGGATATAGGATTTGATATAGGTATAGAGCATGTAGGAATAGATGTTGCTATAGATGAACTTCAAACAGATGTAGATAGTTGTTAAAAAAGGGGCCGAAGCCCCTTTTTATTACTTAAAAATATCTTGCCAATTACCTGTAGTGCTCGCTCGAGCATACTCTGTAGAACGGTTTTCGAAAAAGTTCGTGTGCTCTACAGCGTTTACCATATAGTCTAGCCAAGGAAGAGGATTGTTTTCTGAATTGAAAATCTTCTTCATCCCTAACCCCAAGAGTCTTTTATCAGCAATATACCTAATATATGCCTTTACTTCTTCTGCCGATAGGTCTTCTACTTCAGTAGCTCCAAAAGCAACATCAATAAATGCATCTTCTAGCTCCACTACTCTTTCAGCAGCACAATAAATTTCATACTTTAACTCGTCGTTCCATATCTCAGGGTTCTCCTGAACATATGTTCTGAAAAGTTTTGACATTCCTTCTACATGTAAACTCTCATCTCGAATTGACCAGGTAACAATCTGCCCCATATTCTTCATAAGATTATGGCGAGGAAAATTCAATAAAATCGCAAAGCTACTAAATAACTGTACTCCTTCTGTGAAACCACTGTATACTGCTATAGTTTTAGCAATATCTTTCTTGCTATCCATATTAAAGTTAGTTAAATATTCATGCTTATCAGACATTTCTTGAACTTTCATAAACATTTGATATTCTTCTTCGGGAAACCCTAGAGTTTCTAGGAGAGTAGAATATGCGTCTTGATGAACGGCTTCCATTGCTGCAAAAGCAGACAACATCATTCGTACTTCAGGAGCTTTAAACGTAGGTAGATAATGCTTCGCATACCCACAACAAACGTCTACATCACTCTGCGTGAAAAAACGAAAGATATGTCCAAGTAAACGCTTACTACTATCATCAAGAGAACGATAATCTTTAAGGTCGTCTGCCATCGGAACTTCCTCCGGCATCCAATGGAGGTGCTGTTGTGTTTTGTACGCCTCATACGCCCAGTTATACTGAAACGGTTTGTAATAATTTCTTTCATCTGTAACCATAAATTACCCCTCACAAGCTAGACAAGAATCTTCGTTGTCAAATATAAAATCTCTTAGTTTTTCGTCTGAAACTACTTCCGCACGTTTGTAGGCTTCACTTCTCGCATAGTATAAAGTCTTCATACCACGACGCCAAGCAATCATATGCACATTGTGTAGTTCCTGTTTACTCACATCTGCTGGAAAAAATAAATTTACAGACTGTGACTGACAAACATGTTGTTGTCGATCTGCTGCAAACTCTACAACCCAGCGCTGGTCAATTTCCACTGCTGTTTTAAATACATCCTTTGTCCAAGTATCTAAAAAGTCTAGGTGCTGTACACTTCCTCCATGGGTCATAATATCTTTCCACACTTCTTCCGTGTTCATGTCAATCTCGTCCAGAGCATGTTCGAGATACTCATTCTTTAGAAGACTTGTACCAGACTTTGTTTTTTGAGTAAAAGCATTTGCACGATAAGGCTCTATGCTTGGACTCGTATTTCCACAAATAATGCTACTGCTAGCATTCGGGGCGATAGCTAGAAGATGAGCATTACGAATTCCATAACCGACTCCATCAGGACATTCCCCTTTATCAACAGCTAATTTCTTACTTGCTTCGAGGGCTGAAGACTTTATGTGCGAGAAAGCTCTCATATTAAAACTCTTCGCCATTGCGCTCTCAAACGCAATATTATGCCTCTGAAGGTAAGCGTGAAAACCCATGGCTCCAAGACCGATTGATCGCTCTCTCATCGCACTATACCTAGCTTTCTCGAGAGAAGAAGGTGCGTGTTGAATAAAAAATTCAAGTACATTATCTAACATACGAACTAGGTCAGGAATGAATTCAGGAACATTTTTCCAGCTTTCATACTCTTCTAAGTTTACACTAGAAAGACAACATACTGCGGTTCTGTCTTTATTTGTGGGCAGCGTAATTTCTGAACAAAGGTTTGAGTGATGTACTTTTAGCCCTAAGTTTCTTTGATATTCGGGTAGATCGTTATTTACTGCGTCCTCAAACATAATGTAAGGTTCGCCAGTTTCCACGCGGTTCTGAATGAGTTTTACCCACAAAGCTTTCGCAGGAACAGTTTTAGTAATTTCACCACTATGAGGGTCTATCAAATCCCAGCTATCATCAAATCCTGGTTCTTCTGTCGCTTGCGCGATAAGTTTCATAAACTTGTCAGGAATGACCACAGCATGATGAAGATTGGTAGACTTTCTATTGATATCGCCGCCAGTAGGCTTGCGTACATCGAGAAACTCTTCGATTTCGGGATGAGAAATGTGTAAATAAGCCGCATATGAACCTCTTCTAGTTACTCCTTGTGAAAAAGCGAGCATTTCGGCATCGACTACCTTCATAAAAGGAATTACACCTGTGCTCTCACTTCCGTTACTTGTGCGGGAGCCCACAGAGCGAATATCGCTCCAGCTTCCGCCTACCCCGCCACCGACAGAGGAAAGAAACGCATTCTCTGTGTAATGCCCTGTTAGTCCTTCCCTGCTATCTTCAACATAGTTGAGAAAGCAAGAAATAGGCAACCCCCGCGTAGTTCCTCCGTTCGAAAGAATTGGAGTAGAAAACATAAACCACAAATTGCTTGCGTAATCATACAGACGTTGTGCATGCGCTTCATCATCTGCGAAGGCTTTCGCCGCACGTGCGAAAGCATCCTGAGGCGACTTCTCCCCCTCTATCAAATATCTGTCTTCTAGAGTTTGAATGCCAAACGCCGATAGAAGACGATCTCTTCCATAATCAATTACCATTAATAAATTCCTCTACTTTCTCGTCTATTTCTTTTAGACTATGCCCTGGATACTCTATTGCATCATCACAATAAGTGATAAGATCCATCATTTTATAGTTTTGTAAAATTAAATCCCCGCTTTCGTTAAGCGCTTGAATATATTTGTATTTTCCTTCTATAGGTATAGCATCATATATATCAAAAGCACTGCCAAACTGTTCCATTAAGTCTGTAGCTCTTTTTGGCCCTATACCAGGTATTCCATCTATATTGTCTCCTTTGTCTCCAGTCAGTACTTTGAAGCTAATATATTCTTCTCTAGGGAAACTAAAAAATTCTCCCCAATTAAATACCGTGGTTTCTTTTCGAGTAACTGTAGAGAATCTCGATACGTTTTCATTAACAAGTAAGTCCCAGTCACGGTCGCTTGAAATGAGCCATATATCTTCTATCCCGTACTTTTCTCTATTTTTAACAACGTAGGCAGCAATATCATCTGCCTCAACTCCCTGGTATCGAAGAACTAGAAACTTTTCTGAGAGAGTAATAAGTGTTCTCTCATATTCCTCAAAGAAAAGTTTTATTTCTTCTTTCTCTTTTTCAGTTTGGTCTTTATATCTTTCTTTTCTATTTTCTTTATACTGAGGACATTCATCTTTTCTATACTTACTATTTCCCCAGTCTGCGGCAATAATAATATTACTGCATTCGTAAGATTGAGCCAAACTCTCTACTGTTCGTAGATAATCGAACTCAAAGTCTAATTTTCCCTGATGTTTCCATCTAAAAGCAATATTCATAGCATCTACTATAAGAACATTGTTATTTTTTTCCATAATTTGATTTTTAAAACTAACCACCAATAAACTCCACTTCTTCTTGTTCTAACCATTCTTCCGCTAGCATAACATAGCAATCTAGCCAAGACACTTGCATATATCTCGTATTTTTGGGCATTATTGAAGTCGCTACAAATACTTTCGATCTCGAATACTTAAAAAATAAAAGAGGTTTTTGATTTTTAAATCCCGCTTGTCTTACGATTTTCTCCCACCACTGTAAGAAATGGTTAGTTTTATTTGTAAATACTTTATCTGTAAAGGGAGATTTTTCATAGTTTTTTACTTCTATACAAAATAAATTCTTTTCGTCAGGAACATATAAGTCTCCTTTAAGGTAAGAAAGAGCCCCCGAACTGGGGACTCTCTCAAACTGTAGGCCACTGGCATCTCGAAGCATATCTCTTACAAGATATTCCCCTCTTGCTCCTTTTGCTCTTGAATCTACCATTATGCTACCAACCTACTTATATTGCCTGATTTTTGAACCTCCACTTTTTCTAGTAATGGATGTGACCACCCATGATTTACTAGGTAGGTGTTCAAGTCTTCTTCTAATAGAACTTCTACGAGTTTCTCTTTTCCTACTTCGTCTAAAACTGTCATAACTTCGTCCAGAAATAATACATTGATACGACTTGAAGAAAGACTACTCATCAACTTACGAATTGCAAGAAGAGTAGCAGTATTTACTCTCGCTAGTTCCCCACTAGAAAGCGCAAGAATATCAATTATATTTCCATTGTCTGTAATTTCTACGTTTAACTTATCGTTATTTACGGCGAAATTCAGAGTAAAACGACCGTCTGAAAGTTCTGCGAGGTATTCACTCGTTAATTCTTCCAGTTCTTTCACAAGATTTTCGATCTTGTATGCTATTAGACCATTAGTACTAAAGGCTTTTTTAAGAATTTCAAGATTACCTTTTCTTTCAGCAATTCTACTATAACGAGTAGATACTTCTTCAAGTTGCTTTTCAAACTCTTTTGTTTGTTCGCTTATAACTTCAATCTTTGCGTTATAGGCTGAACGAGCTTCGTTCTCTCTCTGAAGTTTTTCAATATCGTTCTTTTGAGTTGCAATTCGATTACGAACTTGCGTAACTCTAATTTTAAGCTCTTCTTCGTCTACGAGAAGGCTCGGGAGAGAGTCGTCCACTGAACGATACAAATCCTCCCACTCTTTCTGTTTTGTAGATTTTAGCTTGAATTTCTCATTGTTTTCTTGAATTTCTTTAATTTTCTTCTGGATATCATTTTGTCTGTCTTTTTCGATTTTAATTTTTTCTTTCTCTCCCGAGATGTGTTTTTCTTTAAAATCGTAGTCAACGGATTGTTCACAGGTAGGACATACATTTTCCAGGTTCTCCATCTTTCGAATGACTTTTTCCGAAGAGCCGATCGACCCCGCTATAGCGCCTAGCTGTGACTGCAACTCATCATAAGACTGAAATTCAGATGCTTTGATAGCATTAATTTCAGAAATATTAATTTCTTTCAATAATTTTTTATACTGATTATTTTGAGAAATTTGTCGATTTGTTGATGAAATATTTTTAATTTCAGCCATAAGAGAACTTAATTCTTCCTCATCGTCACTCGACATTTTCGGTACTTTTACAAGTTCTCGTGGGGTAGTATCGGTCAAACGGTTATTTTCCAACCATTTTTCAATAGTCGAAATGCGACCTTCAAGCGTTGCAAATTCTTGCTCGACTTCTCTAGAAGCATCTTTGAACACATCAAAAAGTTTTACATACTTTTCTAGCCCTAACAAGTCTATAAGAAACTTCTTACGATTAGCATCAGTAGCAGTTAAAAAATTCAAACTTGCGTTTGTATTTTGATAAACTACCTGAGAGAATGTTTTGAAATCAATTCCAAGAACTTCTTGTATGCTTTTATAAGTATTGGTGGCCGTATGACTGCCAATATCTTCTTCGTTCTTTAGAAACTTTACTTTAAGCGAAGACTTACGCTGAAGGTCTATTTCGTACTCATCTCCACCCTTCGAAAATGAAAGGTAGATTGAGTATCCATTATTTAATTCTCTGTTTGGAATATCGGCTTTCTTTATTCCTTTCGAATTTTTATTAAATAACACTTCTTCCAGTATAAGGGGAATAGATGATTTACCAACACCATTACTTCCCAAAATTTGGGTCAGTTTGCTGTCAGAAAGATCAAGCTCATTGCCCTCTCCATAAGAGAAGCAATTACTCCATTTCAAAGTTTTTAGCGTAATCATTAAATATTCCTAATATGTCTGGTATTTTTTCATCATGTATCTCTAGTACATACATTAGATACTCTACTAACTCTTCTCCGATTGTAAGTTCTTTGTCTAGTACAAGAGTAGCTTCAGAACTTCTTCTTACAACCTTCTTATCAAGAAGATCAGTAGAGGTTACTTTTGCAAGGTCACCAAGGTCTCCCTCTAACTCATATATAACGTGGTCATATAAACCATTTATCATATCAGCAGGGTCGGTTACTGTCTTCCGTAGTAGTTGTGGAAGCTCTAACTCATTCCAAACCCACTCCCAATATTCTGTATCTATAGTAATTACTCCCGTCGCTACTTTAGAACGATGGAAACTAGTTGTCATAGGACTACCAGGGTACACTATATTTTGTTGACAGTTTGAGTGAGAATGCAAATCCCCAGCAAAAACTATTGGAAATCGTTTAAATCTATCTAAATCAACCTCTGGAGTAACGTGAGGAGGTATTTCTCCGCGTACATGAGTAAACACGGGTAGAGACTTATTTAGCATTTCTATAGAGCTTTTCTTGTGTAAATCACAATAAGGCAAAATACTAAAGCCTCTCTCGTCCTCAAAAGCTTCATCTATTACATAGACCAAGGGGTTGAGTGAGTTAGTAACTTCTTTTAAAGCTGTGAAAAAAGTTTTATTCTTTTTCGTAGCTTCATGATTACCATCATAGATAATCGTTTCTATACTACACTTTTTTACAAAAGTAAAGTATAATTCTAATTCTTCGATTGTTGGTACTCTGTCGAATAGGTCGCCGCCAATAATATGCAAATCAGCATCGTCTTCCAAGATATGAATCTGATGAAAGAATGAATCATAGCGAGCACGTGCCCAGTTCAGGGGCACGTTTTTTTGACCTAATTTAATATGCCAATCGGCAGAGAATAGAATCTTCATTAGGCAACGTCAAACTCGTCTTCAATACTTTCATCGGTGTTTAAATCTGCACCTGCACCAGCCGTCATAATTCTTTCCAATAACTCTTTCTGAGCATCGGGAGTAGGACGAGCTAGAAGTTCATCAATAGGAGTAGCGCTAGCCACAACATCTTTTTCTTCGTCTGTCAGAGCGCGAATAGCTTTCTGACACTTTAAAGTTTGAAGAGTATACTCAACATTGTATACGTTAGGACCGGTCTTAACACGCTTGAAGTGGATGTCCCAACCTGCTTCCAGGTCAGTAGGGTCGCCCAAATCTTCAGCAGCTACAAGAATCTGATCCATCAATTTTTTCTTTAGGTTAAATACTTTAGCTTTACCGTCAGAGGGGTCTATACACTGTACAGAATAAGACCAGCCACACTTCAAATCGGGAAAGTATTCACGAACCCAATCTTTTTCTTGGTTTACAAAAGCTTCTTTCTCTCGGTCAAAAGACAAACACTCCATAGGAATGTTTTTATCATTCTCACCTCTTACCCAATAGATATATCGAGGTAGAAGATCTCCGAAAAGACGAACACAGTTGTCCCCATTTTTATAAGTGTACTGCTCTAAAGAGCTTTTCTTAGCTCCCCCAGCGGATGAAGT